>Ga0182024_10004291_pt1 | contig 32995 bp, 30 predicted proteins | sample P32metaG_FD_120480 | JGI IMG/M metagenome (GOLD analysis project Ga0182024, IMG submission 120480) | Permafrost microbial communities from Stordalen Mire, Sweden - P3-2 metaG (Illumina Assembly) | ecosystem: Environmental > Terrestrial > Soil > Wetlands > Permafrost | place: Sweden: Stordalen... | reverse complement strand
TGGGACGCGCTCGGCAACGAGCTCGTGCACACGGTCGTCCCGATCATGGCGGTCGTCGGCTGGCTGCTGGCGGGGCCGCGGACGCTGGTCACGGCGCGCACGGTCTGGCTGTCGCTGATCTTCCCGGTCTGCTGGCTCGCGTTCACCCTGATCCGCGGCGCGATCGCGCACTGGTACCCGTATCCGTTCATCGACGTGACCAAGCTCGGTTACTTCCGCGCCGCCGTCAACTGCGTCTGGGTCGCGCTCCTACTGCTCGGGCTGAGCGCGGGCGCCAAAGCGCTCGACACGCGCCTTGGTCGCGGCGTCGCTGACTGACCAGTCGGCTCAGGCTCAGGCTCAGGCTCAGGCTCAGGCTCAGGCGCGGGCGCAGGCGGCTACGAGTGCCCTCTCGGCCGCCTCTTCCGGGGTCGCGACCGGCTCCACGCCCTCGATGTCCCAGGTGTGCAGGCCGTAGACGTTGAGCCCGGCTTGCAGCCCGAGCGCGATCTCCGACAGCGTGCCGTACGCCCCGCCGACCGCGACCATGGCGTCTGCGGTGCGCACGATCAGGCCGTTGCGCAGTTCTCCGATGCCGGTCGGGATCGCAACCGTGACCCACTCGTTTGCGTCACTGCGATCATCGCCGGGCAGCATCCCGATCACGGTCCCGCCGGCGGACGCCGCACCGCGCGACGCGGCAGCCATAACGCCGCCACGTCCACCGCAGACGACAATCGCGCCGCCAGCTGCCAGCAGCCGCCCAACCTCCTCCGCGTCCACCATGTCGGCGTCACTCGCCTTCGAGGCCCCGACGACTGCGACGTACCGGACGGGGGTTGAGTGCACAGCTACCTGACGACGACGTTCACGAGCTTCTCGGGCACGACCACGACCTTGACGACGTCCTGCCCGTCGACGTGCTGGATCACACCCGGCGCGGCCAGTGCCAGCTTCTCCAACTCGTCGCGGCCCGCGCCGCTCGGAGCCCTGACACGGTCGCGCACCTTGCCGTTGACCTGGCAGACGAGCTCGAAGGTGTCGGCCACCAGCATCGCCGCGTCGGCCGCCGGCCATGGCTCCTCCCAGACGCGGCGCCCGGTCAGCGACTCGAACACCTCCGCGCCGAGATGGGGCGCGAACGGGAAAATCAGCGAGGCGGCCGTCGCCACCGCGAACTTCCGTGCCTCAAACTCAGCCTCGGGATAGCGGTAGAGGTCGTTGACGAGCTCAGTGACCGCGGCGATCGAGTTGTGGAAGCCGAAGCGGCCGACGAACTCGGCGGTGACGCGGTCGATCGCCCAGTTCGCCTTGCGCACGAGCGTCAACGCGTCACCCGCAGGGTCGACGGGCTGCTGAAGCGACTCGGAATCGGCAGTGGGATTTGATCCCGCCCGCCCACTGCCGGTAGCACAGCGCATTTCCTCGCCGAGCGTCCACAGGCGCGAGAGCAGCCGGTGCGCACCCGCCAGCGCGTTGTCGTTCCAGGCGGCATCCTGGTCGGGCGGGCCCATGTTGAGGATGTAGGTGCGGACCGTGTCGGCGCCAAAACGCTCGATCAACGGCGAGGGCGGGATCACGTTGCCGCGGGACTTCGACATCTTCTGGCCGTCGGCGCCGAGGATCATCCCCTGGGCAAAGAGCGCGTCGAACGGCTCCTGCACATCGAGCAGGCCCATGTCGGCGAACGCCTTGACGAAGAAGCGCGCGTACAGCAGGTGGAGGATCGCGTGCTCGACGCCGCCGATGTACTGGTCGACGCCCATCCACTCGCGAAGCACCGCCGGGTCCCAGGCGGCGTCCTCGTTGTGGGGGTCGCAGTAGCGCAGGAAGTACCAGCTCGAGTCGACGAACGTGTCCATCGTGTCGGTCTCGCGCCGGGCCGGTCCGCCGCACTCCGGGCACGTGGTGTTGACCCAATCCTCGGCGGTCGCCAGCGGCGAGCGGCCCTTCGGCTGATAATCCTCGACGTCGGGCAGCCTGACGGGCAGCTGGTCCTCGGGGACCGCGACCATGCCGTGGTCGGCGCAGTAGACGATCGGGATCGGGCATCCCCAGTAACGCTGGCGCGAGACCAGCCAGTCGCGCAGGCGGAAGTTGACGGATGCGTGGCCGATGCCCTCGCGGTCGAGCCAGGCGATGATCCGCTCGAGGCCCTCCGTCGGGGTCAGGCCGTCGAACTCGCCGGAGTTCACCAGGACGGCATCGTCGCCCTTTGTGACGTAGGCCTCATCCGCCGGGATCGGGGAGCCGTCCTTGGGCGCGACCACCTGGCGGATCGGGAGGTCATACGCGCGCGCGAACGCGTAGTCGCGCTCATCGTGGGCGGGGACGGCCATGATCGCGCCGGTGCCGTACTCCATCAGGACGTAGTCGGCGACGTAGATCGGGATCTCCTCAGCCGTAACGGGGTTGGTCACAGTGCGACCAAGGAACACGCCGGTCTTGGGCTTCTCGGTGGAGCTGCGGTCCTCGGCGGACTCAGCCAGCGCGTGGTTGACGTATCGATGCACATCCTGTTCGCCGGGCGTGCCGGCGGCGAGCCTCAGCACGTCGGGGTGCTCGGGCGCCATCACGAAGAAGGTCGCGCCGAACAGCGTGTCCGGACGCGTGGTGAAAACGGGGTAGTCGATGTCGAGCTCCGTGCAATGGAAATTGACCTCGGCGCCGACGCTGCGGCCGACCCAGTTGCGCTGCATCGTCTTGACGTACTCGGGCCAGTCGATCGTGTCGAGGTCGTCGAGCAGGCGGTCTGCGTAGTCGGTGATCCGGAAGAACCACTGCTCGAGCTGGCGCAGCTCGACCTCGTGGCCGCAGCGCTCGCAGCGGCCGTTTATCACCTGCTCGTTGGCGAGCACCGTCTGGTCGTGCGGGCACCAGTTGACCGCCGACTCCTTGCGGTAGGCGAGGCCCCGCCTGTACAGCTGCAGGAAGATCCACTGGGTCCAGCGGTAGTACTCGGGCTCATGCGTGGCGAGCTCGCGCGACCAGTCGATCGAGATCCCCCACGAGCGGAACGCCTTCTGGAACTGCGCGATCGACTCGTCGGTGGCGACGCGCGGGTGTACGCCCGTCTTGATCGCGTTGTTCTCGGCAGGCAGGCCGAACGCGTCGTACCCCATCGGGTGCAGCACGCGGTGGCCGGTGCGCCGGCGAAAGTGGGCGATCGCGTCGCCGATCGCGTAGACCTTGAGGTGGCCGATGTGTGGCTCGCCGCTCGGGTAGGGCAGCATCTCGAGCACGTAGGCCTTGTCGCGCCGTGTGACGGCGGCTTGCTTGCCGCCGTCGTCCCTCCGGGGGCCGTTTGTGACCTCCCAGGTTCGCTCGTCGGCCCAGACGGCCTGCCACCTGGCCTCGATCTCGCGTGGGTCATAGCGTTGCTCGGACATGCGTGCGTGAGGTTAGAGACTGCAGCAGAACGGGCGGGCGCTGGCACGGTTGCCGGTTCGTGTGCGGTCGGCGCGCGGGTTCTCGCTTACCATCGGCGCATGTCAGAGACGGGCCACTCGGTTTCGGACCAGGTGGCGGCGATTCTCACGGCCGCCGAGCAGACCGCGGATCAACTCCGTGGCGAGGCGGAAGAGCGGCTGCGGGCACGGATCGCGGAGGCCGATCGCGCCGCCGAGAACCGGGTCAAGGCGGCCGAGGACGAGGCCGGCGAGATCGTGCGCGCCGCCCATGATGAGGCAACCCGGATCGCCCGTGACACCGTGGCGCGCGCGCAGGCCGAGGCCGACCGGATCCGGATGCAGGCCGAAGAGGCCAAGACCACCGCGACCGGCGAGGCGCTCGCGATCATCGCTCGCGCCCAGGAGAACGCCGACGACACCCTGAGTGAGGCGGCCGAAGCTGCCCTGAAGACGCGCTCGGATGCGGACGAGTACGCGCGCGAGCTGATGCGCGAGGCGCGCCAGGTCTCAAGCGACGTCCGCGCCGGCGGTACACAGCTCACCGACCACGTTCGCCAGCTGGGTGACTCGCTGCGCTCCAACGCCGAGCGCCTGCTCCGCGATGTCCAAGCCGTGCACTCGACCTATCTGGGTGAGATCGACAAGGTGGACCCCTCCCGCGCTCGGCTGAACGCGCTCGAGTCCTCGGCGGGCGGGCGCGGAGGACGCGCGCGGGATGGCGGCAGCTCCGACGATCTGGATGTGCCGGAGTTCATTCCGCGGGGGCCGAATCGGACGTAGTTTCCGTCCGAGCGTCGTGCGAACATGTGTTCGTATGAGAGAACTCGGAAGCAACACAAAGGGCGCGATCGCCGAAGCGGCAATCCGCCTGGCAGCGATCCGCTGCGAGGTCGGCGTGTATCAGCCGGTGACTGGCCATTCACGCGCAGATCTGATGTTCGAGATCGGGTCCGACCTGTACAGGGTTCAGGTCAAGTGGGCCAGCGTCTCCAAGGACGGCGCCACGCTGAACGTGCGCACGAACAGCAGCAGGTTCACGCCGCACGGGTATGTCCTAAAAACGTATGGCTCGCACGAGATTGACCTGCTTGCGGCGTATTGCGAGCCGCTTGAGCGTGCCTATCTGCTGCCTTCGGAACTGTTCGCTGACAGACACGCCGTCCAACTGCGGCTCAGTCCGCCCCGCAACAACCAGCGCCCATGCATTAACCTTGCAGACGATTACGACTTCGACGGGGCTGTAGCTCAGCTGGAAGAGCGCCGCCATGGCATGGCGGAGGCCAGGGGTTCGAGCCCCCTCAGCTCCACTTCTTTGTCGCAATCGGCGCAGACGCCGCTGACGGTCGGCTCGAACCCGTTCCGCAACCACTTCGGCTACTGGATCGATGTAGTCGCGGCCGGCCAGGACGTGGTCGTCACCCGCCGCGGCAAGCCGCGCCTGCGGCTGACTCCGGCGTAGACACGGCCTGCCGGACCGGTACGAGGCGGTGCCTCGTACCGGTCCGTTCCCACCCAAGGACGCAGGCCAGGGTCTATGAGCAGCCCTCTACGAGCAGGTCACCTTCAGGTGCAGCCAGCCTGACTCGTTTCCGCTGGCGGAGGTCCCGCCACCGAAGCTGGCGCTGATTGTGACCGAACTACCGTCGGGCGCCGAGCCGTGGTAGGAGATCGTCTGGGCAGTCCAGGTCTGCTGATTGCCCTTATCGCTATTCGGGTTGGTGTTCTGACCGAACCAGGCATGGGCCTTACCCTCGTAGAGAGCATTACCGGTCGTGTTGTCCACGAGCAGGGCGTCACCCTCTGCGTTGTCGCCGTTTCCGTCCCTGTAGGTGACGGCGTTCCCATCCTGGAACACCATTCCGATGTCGTCGGTGAAGAGAGGGCTGTCGCTTGGGCAACCGACGACCTTCACGCCCTGTATGCCCGTGGGCAGCGGGCCGAAGTCGAGCGCCAAGCCCGCGGCCGGAAAGTGGTGGCCGCTGACGCGGACGCCGCCGAGGCGGCGACCCCCATTGCACCGCACGCGAGTGCGCAGGCGCACACGGATTTGATCACTGTTCGTATCTTCACTGTGCTGAAACCCCCCTGAGTGGTCTCGTTTGTGTTGATGGCGGCACGCTACGGCGGGGGCATTACACCAGCGTTACACTGCCGCGACCGGCCGGCCGGGGAGAATTGGGCAAGGTCGACGGACTAGGTTCTCGCCCGAGACGCCGAGAGACTATGCGGTTTTTTCCCGCCCACCACATCTCGAGACCGAGGCTCGCGGACGCGGTGTCGGCGGAGCGGGTCGTGATCGTCGAGGCAGGTGGCGGGTATGGCAAGACGACACTAGCCTCGGAGATCGTCGACGCCTGGGGCGCCGTCGAGATCGAGGTGACGCTGCACGAGGGCGCGGGGAGCGCGGCACTGTTCGCCGCGCGGCTTCGGTCAGGTGTCGCTCATGCCGGCTTCCAGGCAGCCGCAGCGGGGATGGCCGGCGCAGGTGACGACGCCCACGACGCGGTCGAAGCCGCGCTCTCGGCGCTCGAAGCGGAACGGTGCGCGTTCGTCGTCGACGACGCCCATCACGCCGAGCGCGACGCCGCCACGCTGATCGACTGGTTGGCCCACAGGCTCCGCGGCGATCAGCGGCTGTTGGTCCTCGCCCGCCACCTCCCGGCCGGCGCTGAACGGCTGCGCCGTGGCGAGTTCCACCATTTGCAGGCGGCCGACCTGGCGCTCCGCCCGGACGAGACTCTCGAGCTCTGCCGTCGCGGCTTCGGCCTGGTCGTGGATGAAGGGGCTGTGGCCGCGCTGCACGCGGCGACGGGAGGTTGGACGGCGGCGACGGTGCTCAGCGCAGCGCGGGCACGACGGACCGGCGAGGAGCTGGCCACGATCGCCATCGCTGCGGGAACCCAGCAGGGACAGGCGGCTGTCGCCACGATCCTCGACGAAGCTGTCTCCGCGCTCGATGAGACCGAGCTTAACCGCCTGGCCCAGGTCGCCAGGCTCGTGCCAACCGACCGGCGCGTGATCGACGAGCTTGGAGGGGACGGCTTCCTCGACAGGGTCCTTGCTGCCGGCGCTCCGCTCGCGCCGCTCGGCGACGACCGCTGGGACCTGCCCGGCCCGGTTCGAGACTTTCTCCTGACCTTGGCCCCACCCGACATCGCCGCGCTGGCGGCCGCGGCGGATTCCTACGTCCGGCGCGACGAGGTGGGCGCCGCCGTCGAACTGCTCCTCGGACTCGATCAGCGAGATGCGGCCGCGGCCCTGCTGAGCGCGGCCTCACCATCTGCCCTCGACGCCGTCGACATTCTCGAGTACCAGTCGTTCGTAGAGCGGATCGACGGGGCGACGCTCGACCGTCATCCGGCTGTCCTGCTGCACCTGGCTCGCCTCTATGACGGCGCCGCTCTGTTCGAGAAGCGCTCCGTGATCGTCGATCGGCTCGACGGCATAGCGAGGTCGAGCGGAGACAACCAGCTGCTTGCCGCGATAGAGGTCGAGCGAATCACCGACCTGATGCGCTCGAGCCAGTACCAGCCGGTGCAGGAGCGCGCCACGGATTTCCTTGCACGTGACGACGGCGTTGACGCCGTCACGCGGGCACGGGCGCTTTCGGCGCTTGCACGGGCCACCTGCCTGCGCCGCGACGCCACTGGCACCCGCGACGAGGCGGCGATGCGACGCGCCTACGAGCTCTTCTCGCAGGCTGCGGCGACCTACCGGAGAGTCGGTCTCACCACCGTGGCCGCAGGAATCGCGCCCTACCAGGCGATGTGGATCCAGTACGCGCTCGGCAACGCGCGGTCGGCGCTCGCGACGCTGGAGGAAACCCTCCAACATGGTCGCCGACCGTCCGCGACGGTCGGCGTTCCTGCAGAGCTTTCGCGGTGAGGTGCTCACCGAACTGGGTCGGTACGAGGAAGCGCAGGACGCTGCCCGTGAGGTGCTCGATGTTGGCGAGCGGCTCGACGACGACGAGCTCCGCGCCTTCGCCTATTGGAATCGCGCGACGATCGCCTCGCATCTTGGCGATGCGCAAAGCGTGCTCGAGCATCTGCGGCTCGTCGAGCAGCATCCCGGCGAGTGGCTCGAGCCGACTTCAGGCGACTTCCTCGGCGATGCGGCGGACTCCCTTGATCGTGTTGGAGAGACCACGCTCGCGTGGGACTACCTCGAGCGGGCTCTCCGCGATCCCAAGGACGGCATGCCGGTCATTGCGATGGCCGAGCCCGCGCTGCTCGCGCGGCACGGCGACCCGGAACGAGCCGAAGCATGTCTGGCGGCCGTCTTCACTCGTGGAGTCGACCCGCGCGAGCGCTGGCGGGTCTCGTTGCTCCGGGCATATGCCTCGTTCCGGCGCGGAGAGCGAGGCGCAGGCGCACTCGCTGCCCGGGCGTTCGAGGAAGCCGCTCGTCTCGGCCTCGATCAGCTACCGCTCACGAAGGAGCGCGAGGTCACCGAGGCATTGCTCGGGCTCGCCGTTGAGACGGGCCAAGCCGCGGCACTGACGCTCGACCGCACGTCCCTGCCGGCAACACTCAGCGTACTCGGGCGCTTCTCACTCACACGGTCCGGCCGCCAGGTCACGCTGCCCGCCGGTCGCGGGCCGCAGCTCCTGAAGCTGCTCGCGGCGACGGGCGGGCACCTTCCCGCCGAGGCCGTGATCGACGCCCTCTGGCCCGAGGCCGACCTCGACACCGGCCGCAGCAGGCTGAGGACGACACTCAGCCGGCTGCGCTCCGAGGCCGGAGACGTCGTCATGCGCGACGGCGACACCCTGTCGCTCGCCTCCGATCTCCGCGTCGATCTGCATGAGTTCGAGCGTGAGGCGCGCCGCGCGCTTGCGCTCGGTAGCGCCGAGCCAAGTCTGGCCGTCGCCGTAGCCGCGTCGGCCATCTCCCGTTACCGGGGCAATCTCCTGCCCGAGGATCCGTACGAACCCTGGCTGGACGGACCACGGGAACGAGCCAGGCGCATCGCCCTCGAATTACTCGATCTCTGCAGTGACGTCGCGACCGAACGAGGTGACCTCGACGAGGTCCGGCGGTTCGTCGAACTCGCGATCGACATCGCTCCATACGATGAGCACCGCTACCTGCGCGCCGCGAGCGCGCTGCTGGAACAGGGCCGCCGGGGCGCCGCCCGGACGGTCCTCGCCCGCGCTCGCTCAGCGTTGGCCGAGCTTGGCCTGCCTCCGCCGCTCGATCTCGTCCGCATCGAGCGGCGCGCCGCCGGTTAGCCGCAGGTGCGGCGGTGGTCACCGCGTTACTTCTGCTTGGCCGCCTCGATCGCCGCGACCGGATCGAGCGTCGGGTCGCCCTGCGCGATCGTGAACGCGCGGTCGGCGAGCTCGGCGGCCTCGGCGCCGGTCGTCGAGTCGTCGCTGAGCGCGAGCGCCAGGAACGTCTGACGCAGCAACTCCGGGTTCTGCAGATCCGGTGGCGGCCCGGCCGGCGGCAGGCCGCGAGCCGTGACCAGCAGCGAGGTGACGTTCGTGCCGCCGCCGAACAGCTTGCCGGGGTGCTTGTCGGGGATCTGCAGCGCAATCGCACCGGTCGCAGGGTTGACGATCCCGATCTTCGAGCGCAGACCGGCGCGCTCGAGCGCCAGGCGATACCCCGACAGTCGCAGGTAGCCGAGCTGCGCGGCCAGTTGCTGATAGGCGAGGGCTTCGCTCTCAGCGCCGAGCCGCGTCTGGTGCAGGGAGATGTGCGTCATCTCGTCGGCCGGACCGGCATCGGGCTCGGGCGCGACCAGCAGGAACACCTGCGGGCCAAGCCGCCCAGCCCCCACGCCGGCGATGTCGACGAGTAACTGATAGCCGGTGAGCGTCAGCGCGCCGACGATCCCAGAGGGCAGCGGGTGTTCCTGGAGGTGGCCTGTGGCGTAGGGCATGTTCTCTTCGATCTCTTCGCTTGCGTTGGTTCAGTCGGTCTTGTCGCTGACAGCCTCTAGTTGTCGAGCAGCCCGCCGAGCAGGCCGCCGACGATGCCTCCGCCACCGCCCATCGCCTGGCCCTGACCGCCGCCTGCGCCGGTTTCGGCTCCGGGCGGATGGAAGTAGGCGCTCTGCAGGCCGATGCGGCCCGGGCCGGTGAAGCGGTTGAAGACCAGACTGCCGGCGCCGCCGAGGAAGCCGGACTTGAAGCCGTAGACCTCCTGGCTCATCTGGACCGAGTGGTCGTAGTAGAGCCAGCCACCGGGCTCGATGTCGATCGACTCGCCCGGCTCGAGCACCTTTTCGAAGACGTTGCCGTAGCCGTGCACCCAGACGACGCCCTCGCCGCTCGTGCACATGAACTGGTCGATGAAGAAGCCGCCGCCGTAGATCATGTTGGCGAACCCCTTCATGCGGCTGTAGTCGTACTCCACGTTCTGCGTGGCCGCGAGGAACTGGTGCTCGCGGACCTGTACTCCCTCACCGGCCTGCAGGTGCAGCGCGACCACGTGACCCGGGGCGTCACGGCTGAACGCCACCTCACCTCCGGACTCGACCTGCAAAAGCAGCAACGGCATGCCGGCGAATGCGCGCCGCGCCAGGCCCTTGCGCAGGGGGTGAAGCCCGATCTGCAGCTCCGGGTACTTCCAGAGCAGCACGTGATGCTCGAAGTAGACAGGGACGCTTCCGTCGAGCGCCATGTGCAGGACGGGAACGAGCTCACCTTCGAGCCGGTATCGGACCCCGGTGGCGGTGCCGTCCTGGATCTGCGTGGGCAGGATCTTCGGTGCCGAGGGCATGCGCTGCTCCGTTCTTCTCAGGTGCGTCCGCGCTCGTCGCGGCTGTCTCGCGCGGCACGCTACCGCTCCCGCGTGGCCCGCGCCAGCCCCACGGCCCTATGTGTGATCGATCCGCACACCTCAATCGTGACAATCTCGTGATAATTCGACTGTGCCACCCGTCTACGTTGCCGGGCACCGCAATCCGGACACCGATTCGATCAGCTCGGCAATCGCCTACGCTGAGCTGAAGTCGCGGCTGGACCCGCACACCGAGTACGTCCCCGTGCGTCTCGGAGAGCTCAACCCGCAGACGAACTGGGTGCTGGAACAGGCCGGCGTGCAGGAGCCCGCCTTCCTGCCCCACGTCCGCCTGCGCGCGGGCGACCTGATGCAGACCGAGTTCCCGTGCATCAATGCGAGCGACCCGATCCGCGAAGCGGGGCTCGCGATCGACCACACCGATTACGACCTCGTCCCGGTGATCGACGACGAGGGCGTCCTCGTCGGCATCATCACGACGCGTTCGCTCGCTCGCCGCTATGTGCGCGAGTCGCGCGCGAGCTCCACGCTGCGCGAGGCGACACACCTGCACGCCGTCGCAGAAGTGCTCGACGGGGAGCTGCTCACCGGAGAGGACCGGGCGCTGACCGGACGCATCTGGGTGCACGCCTCATCGCTCGAGACCGTGGCCGCGATCGAGGAGAGCGACGTCGTCGTCCTCGGGGACCGTGCGAAGGCACAGAAGCAGGTGCTCGAGCGCGACATCGCACTGCTCGTCATCTCGAGCGGCGCCAAGCCCGACCCCGACGTGCTCGAGCTGGCCCGCCAGAAGGGTACGGCGGTCATCACGTCGCCGCTCGACACCTACGTCTCCGCCCGCATGATCACGCTTGCCGCGCCGTGTCGCGAGCTGATGGAGAACGACCAGATCATGGCCACCGCCGATGAGTTGATCAGCGAGGTCTCCGAGCAGATCAAGGATTCGCACCACGGCGCCGCGATCGTCGTCGACGACCTGCAGCGGCCAGTTGGGCTGCTGACCCGCTCAGATCTGGTCTCCCCGATCCGTCGTCGCGTGATCCTCGTCGACCACGCCGAGCAGGCTCAGAGCGTGCCCGGCATCGACCAGGCGGAGATCGTCGAGATCCTCGACCACCATCACATCGGCTCGATCGAGACCAAGGTGCCCGTGACCGCGACATTCGACCCCGTCGGCTCGACCGCCACACTGGTGCTCGAGCGCTTCCGCCGCAGCGGCATGGAGCCGAGCACTCCCGCGGCGATGCTGATCCTGTCCGCGGTCCTCTCGGACACCGTGATCCTCAACTCGCCGACCACCACCGACCGCGATCGCGCCGTGGTCGAGTACCTCGAGCGCGTGCTCGAACTCGACGCCTGGGAGTACGGGCGCCGCATGTTCGAGGAGACCTCGGACGTGTCGGATGTCAGCGCCGACGTGCTCGTAAAGCGCGACGCCAAGGGCTACCAATCCGGTAACGGCACGCCGTTCGTGATCGCCCAGATCGAGGTCGTCGGTAAGGGTCTGCTCGACCGCGAGCAGGAGTTGCTCGAGGCGATGCGTCGCGAACGCTCAAGTCAGGGCGTCGTGCTCTACGTGCTGATGATCACCGACGTGCTCGACAAGGGCACCGACCTGCTTGTGGCTGGTGATGTCGGCCCGGTGGCGCGGGCGTTCGGGGTCGACCACCAGAACGGCAGCAAGCTCGCGCTTCCCGGCGTCATGAGCCGGAAGAAACAGGTCGCGCCGAAGCTTCTGTCAGTGCTCTGAGGTCAGGCGACGGCGAACTCGAAGGTCCTGGCCGGCGCTTCGCCCCACAACTGCTCGAGCCGGTAGAAGTCGCGCATCTCCGGCGTGAAGACGTGCACGATCACATCGCCGTAGTCCATCAGGATCCATTGGGCCTGGGTGACGCCGTCGACCCGAGTTGGCAGCGTCTCGTGCTCATTCTTCATTCCCAGGTGGATGCCGTCGTGGATCCCCCTGACCTGGCGGTCGCTGCGGCCCGTGCAGATCAGGAAGTAGTCGGCGACGGAAGTGAGTCCCCGCAGATCCAGCTGGACGATGTCGACCGCTTTGCGGTCTGAGGCGAGCTCCGCGACTGCCAGCGCGATCTCTTCGGGTGACTTCATGATGGTGTGCGACCTCCGTATAGACGACGTTCGTCGATATAGCTCGCCACCGATGCGGGGACGAGGTAGGTGATCGGCTCCTGCATTTGCACTCGACGGCGGACGTCGGTTGAGGAGATGCCGATCCGCGGCATCTGAAAGAACTCCGCCCGCTCACCGCCATGTAGGCCGGCGAGCGCCTCGTCTATCGACTTCCGCGGGGTCCCGCGGCGCTTCGCTACCGCGAGTGTAGCCAGCGACAGGACCTGCTCCGGCTCGCGCCAGGTGTGCAATCCGGCCGCGACGTCACCGCCGACGATCAGGAACAGCTCGCTATCTGGCAGCTGTGAGTGCAGTGACCGTAGGGTATCGACCGTGTAGGACAGCCCTTCGCGCACGACCTCGAGGTCGGATACCTCGAACCGTGGGTCCCCGGCGACCGCCCGCCGGCACAGTTCGAGCCGGTGCTCCGCGCCCGGATCGTCGTCGAGCGGCTTGTGCGGGGGCTGCCCGGCCGGCATCAGCAGGACGCGGTCAAGGCCGAGGCGCAGGTGCGCCTCCTGCCCGCAGATCAGGTGGCCCAGGTGCGGCGGGTTGAAGGTCCCGCCGAGAATCCCGATGCGTGAGCCGTTCAGGAGCAGTGGTTCCTGCCGACGTCAGGGGCGGACGTGCCCGGTGCCCTCGATCAGATACTTGAACGTGCAGAGCTCACGCAGGCCGATCGGCCCGCGCACATGGAGTCTCTGGGTGGAGTTGCCGATCTCCGCGCCCATCCCGAACTCGCCGCCGTCGGTGAAGCGTGTCGAGGCGTTCACGTATACGCATGCAGCGTCGACGCGCAGCTCGAACTCCCGGGCTGCGGCGGTGTCGGCGGTCACGATCGCCTCCGAATGACCGCTGCCGTGGCGATTGATGTGCTCGATCGCCGCCTCGACCGAGTCCACGACCGCGACCGCCATCTCGAGCGCCAGGTACTCCGTGTCCCAATCCTCGTCGGTGGCAACCCGGATCGGCAAATCGCTCGCGGTGTCGCGCGTGCGGCTGTCACCGTGAAGCGTGACGCCCGCGTCGTGCAGGGCATGGAGCACGTGCGGCAGGAACCGGTCAGCGATGTCGGCATGCACGAGCAGCGTCTCGGCGGCATTGCAGACGCCAGGCCGCTGCACCTTCGCGTTGATCACGATCTCCTGGGCGACCGCCAGATCGGCGCTGCGATCCACGTAAACGTGGCAGTTGCCCGACGCGGCGAAGATGACGGGCACAGTGGCGACGCCCTTGAGCGCCTCCTTCAGGCCCTCGCCCCCGCGCGGGATGATCAGGTCGACCGAGCCCGTCTGGGTCGCGAGTTCGGTCAGCTCGTCGCGCCCGCCGCCGCAAACCAGCGCGAGCGCCCCCTCCGGCAAACCGGCCCCGACCACCGCCTCCGCGGCGATTCCCGCGAGCACGGCATTGGAGTGGGCGGCCGAACTCGAGCCGCGCAGGACCACGGAATTGCCCGACTTGACGCACAGCGCCGCCGCGTCGATCGTGACGTTCGGCCGCGCCTCGTAGACGACCGCGATGACGCCGAGCGGCACACGCACCTTGCGGACGTCGAGTCCGTTCGGCAAGCGGAAGCCGTCGATCACCTCACCCACAGGATCGGGCAGCGACGCGATCTTGCGGGTGCCCTCCGCTATCGCACCGATCCGCGCCCGATCCAGCGAGAGCCGGTCGAGCAGCGCGGCGCTGAGCCCCTCCTCCCGTCCAGCTTCGAGGTCGCGCGCGTTCGCCGCGAGGACCTCGGGGGCGCGCTCTACGAGCGCGTCGGCGACCGCCTCGAGCGCGGCGTTCTTGACGCCCGTGCCGAGCGTCGCCAGCATCCGCGACGCCTGTTTGGCGGACGCACAGATCTCGGCGACGGATGCGACTGTCGTGGCCACACCCTAAGACTACGCGAGCACGAAATAGTCCCGATGGACCGCCTCGTCACTCGAAAGTGGCAGCAGCTCCCGTACCTGCGCTGATTTCATACCGCGCACGCGCTGCAGATCCTCCGCTGAGTAGTTGCTGATGCCCTTGCCCACCTGTTCGTCGCCGAACGTGACTTCGATCGCGTCACCCGCCTCGAAGTCACCGCTGATGTCAATCACTCCGACCGGCAACAGGCTGGTCCCGCCCTCCCGCAGTGCCCGGGCGGCGCCGGCGTCCACTCTGACGCGCCCGCGCGCCGGTTTCGCGTACTTCAGCCACAGCTTGAAGCTGGAGACGCGGTCCGCCCGCGCGAGGAACGTGGTGCCCACATCCTGTCCGTGCACGGCGGCGCTGACCGTCCCGGCGATCTGGCCGTTGGCGATGACCGCCGGGATCCCGGCGGCCGTGGCCATCTCGGCCGCTACCACCTTCGAGCGCATTCCGCCTGAGCCGAGCACCGAGGCGGTTTGCGTTATCTGTAACGCCTCGAGCTCCTCGATCGCGCTGATCCGGCTCACCAGCCGCGCGTCGGGATGCGTGCGCGGGTCGGCCGTGAACACACCATCGGTGTTGGTGAGCAGCAGCAGCTGTTCGGCGCCGACGAGGATCGCCACCTGCGCGGCGAGGAAGTCGTTGTCGCCGAACGAGATCTCATCGGTCGTCGTCGTGTCGTTCTCGTTGATCACGGGTACGACGCGCCAATCGAGCAGCTTCGCGAGCGTGTGACGCACGTTCAGGTAGTGCGTGCGCGCGCTCATGTCGAAGAACGTCAATAGCACCTGCGCCGTGCGGATGCCGCGGGCCTGCAGCAGCTCGTCGTAGACCCGGTAGAGCTTGCCCTGGCCGATCGCGCTGGCTGCCTGGAGCTCGTCGATCGCCCGCGGACGCTGTCCCGGAGCGATCTTCATCACGCCGAGCCCGCGCGCGATCGCGCCACTGGTGACGATGATCGGCTCATAACCGTCCGCGTACAGCGCCGCGACGTCGTCGCAGATCCGGCCCAGCACTTCGGTGCGGATCGTGCCGTCGTCCTCGGCGACGACGCTCGACCCGAGCTTGATCACGACGGAGCTCATCAGCGCGGGAGCTTATTGGTCATGGGTCGAGATCGAAGACGACGCCGGCGATCTCAACGTCGTCACCCGGCTCGAACCCAGCGGCCTCGAGTGCGCGGATCACACCGAGTCCGCGCAGCCGGCGCTCGAGGTGCGCGAGCGCGTCCTCGTTGTCGAGGTCGTAGCGGGCGACGAGCTTCGCCACCTCCTCACCCTCGACGACGAACACGCCCTCCTCATCGCGCACGATCCGGAAGCCGCCCGAGGGCGCGGGCCGGAAGATGCGGTGCTCGGGCAGGTCGTCGAGCGCAACTTCTCCGATGGTGGGTGGGCGGGACCCAATTCCACCATCGTCGTCATCGGCGGTCAGCACAGGGATCCGCCGCAGCAGCACGGTCGCAAGCTCATCGAGCCCCTGACGCGTGACCGATGAGGTGAGGATCACAGGCACGTCCTTCCCCATCCGCTCCTGCCACTGCGCGCGCGCGGCCTCGCCGTGCTCGGGCGTGACGAGGTCGGCCTTCGACAGCGCGACGATCCGCGGCAGCGACGCGAGTCGCGCTTGGTAGCGCTCGATCTCGTGCTCGACTGTCTCGAAGTTGGCGAGCGGCTCGGAGCCATCGAGCGGCGCGAGGTCGAGCATGTGCACGAGCAGGCGCGTGCGTTCCACGTGCGCGAGGAAGTCGTGCCCGAGCCCGATGCCGTCGGCTGCGCCCTCGATCAGCCCTGGGATGTCCGCAATGATCAGCTGGCGCTCGTCCTGGTGCAGGGTGCCGAGCGCCGGCGCGAGCGTCGTGAACGGGTAGTCCGCCACCTTCGGCGTCGCCCGCGTGAGCCGCGAGATCAGCGACGACTTGCCCGCGTTGGGCAGACCGACGAGGCCCGCGTCGGCGAGCAGCTTGAGTTGCAGTGTGAGCCAGCTCTCATCGCCGGCGAGTCCGCGCTCGGCGAACCGGGGGCTCTGACGAGTCGAGCTCGAGAAATGGCGGTTGCCGCGGCCGCCCGATCCACCCTGCGCCACCACGGCGCGCTGCCCGGGCCGCACGAGGTCGTGCCGAGTGCCGTCGGCCTCGACCAGGATCTCTGTGCCGGGCGGCACCGGGATCTCGAGCGCCGCCCCGTCGGCGCCGTGGCGCTGCGACCCCTGACCGTGAGTGCCGCGCTTGGCGCTGAAGTGCGAGCTCCGCCGGAAATGCTCGAGGTCGCGGTAGGAGTCGTCGCAGACGAGCACGACGTCGCCGCCGCGTCCACCGTCGCCGCCGTCGGGGCCGCCCTTCGGGACGTGCGCCTCGCGCCGGAAGCTCATGCAACCGTCGCCGCCGCCACCGGCCTCAACGTGGATTCGTGCTCGATCTTTCATTTTGTGGAGAAGCTAAGTCCGACGCGGTGTTCCCGCATATGCTGGCGTCGATTCCAACGACCGGAGGTGACCCAGTGAAGTCGAATTTAGATGACTTCAAACAGTTTCTGATGAAGGGCAATCTCGTGACCCTCGCGGTCGCATTCGTCATTGCCACCGTGTTCGCGGAACTGGTCAAGGCCCTGATCGCGGACATCATCACGCCGATCATCGCGTTGATCTTCGGCAAGCCGGACTTCGGCACGCTGTCCTTCACGATCAACTCGAGCCACTTCTTCTACGGCGACTTCATCAACTCGGCGATCATATTCGTGACGACCGCGGCGGCGGTCTTCTTCTTCGTCGTGAAGCCGTACGAGCATTTCTCGAAGGACGATCCGTCGATCAAGGCGTGCCCAGAGTGCACGACCAAGATCCCGGCGGCAGCGACCCGTTGCCCGCAGTGCACGGCGGTCCTGGGCGCCGGTCCAGCGAGCGCCAATCCGATCGGCATCTGAGTCGGGGGATCCACGTGCTGGGGGACTTTTGCCGCCGTACGCGGCATTTCTCCCCCAGCATCCCGGGACGCGATTGACCCCGAGCGATTAGGCCGCGTCGTTGGCGGTCAGGCGGCGTCGGGCGGCTGCTCGACCGAGATGACACGGCCGCGCCACCCGCGGTTGAACTGCACGATACCCGCCGACTTGGCGAAGATCGTGTCGTCCTTACCGATACCAACGCCCTCACCGGGCTTGAAGACCGTGCCGCGCTGGCGCACGATGATCTCGCCGCCGCTGACGGTCTGGCCCGCGAACACCTTGACGCCGAGGCGCTGCGCGTTGGAGTCGCGGCCGTTGCGGGATGAGCCGAGGCCCTTCTTATGCGCCATCTTCAGTCTCCTGGGCAGCAGCCTTGGCCTTGGTGGAGCGTGACGCCCCGGCCAGCTTGATGTTCTTGATCTCGATGCGCGTCAGTTCCTGACGGTGGCCGTTGCGGCGCTTGTAGCCGCGCTTCGGCTTGAACTTGACGATGCGGAGCTTGGGGCCACGCTCGTGGCCGACGATCGTGGCCGCGACGCTCACCTTCGACAGGTCATCACCATCGACGACCTTATCGCCGTTGACGTAGAGCAGCGGGGTCAGCGACACGCTCTCGCCATCCTGGGCGGGCAGCCGCTCAACGAGCAGGTGCTGGCCCTCCTGGACGCGGTATTGCTTGCCGCCTGTCTTGACGATTGCGTACATGATCACTCTGAGGAAGATTCTTCGGCAGCGACGGCCGCACCGGCCTTGGCCGTGGAACGTCGACGCCCTCCGCGCCGGCCACGACGACGGACCGTCGATTCTACGGTATCCGCGTCATTTCCAGCGGCGTCGTCGCCGACGCTCGGTTCGCTCACCTTAGCAGCGGCCTCCGGCTTGGCCTCGGCTCGCGGGTTTTCTGCAGCGTCCTCACTCGGCTTGACCGCGTCATCACTCGGTTTGGCCACGCTCGCGCGTGGCCTTGCGGCCCTAGTGCGCGGCTTGGCGGCGGGCTTCGGCGGCGCGACGGCTTCCTCGACCGGCGCTACGGCGTCTTCCTCAACCGGCGCAGCGGCCTGCTCAGCGGCCGCAGCGGCCGTGGTGGCGCCGTCGACAGGCTGGGCGGCGCGACGCGAGCGTGTCCGTGGCGCGGCCGTCCCGGTCGTAGTCGTGGTCGAGGTGGTTGCGGCACGCGGCTTGCGCGCAGGTTGCTTGGCGGCGCTCGACCCGGCCACGGGCGCGGCCTCGGTCGCCTTGATCGGCGGCTGGTCGATCAGCACGGCGACCGCCTGCGTCCGCCCAACCTCCTCGATGCGGACCAGGCGCTTCTGGCCGACCGCGCCGTCGGCGTCCTTGACGGAGATGATGTAACCGTCGACCTTGGCGACGGCCGCGCCGGCGCTGTACATATGCGGCTCGATGATCTCGAGGTAGACCTCCTCGCCCTCGCGGAACGGCAGCGCCCGCTCGAGCACCTGCTCGCGATCGGCCTCCATCAGCACCGCGAAGTGCTCGAGCGGCAGGCCCTCCGAACCCTCGAAGTGGAACCACTTGCCGGTGTCGGCCTCGATCGCGCGAAGCACGCGCGCGTCGTGACCCGTGAACTCCTGGCTGACGCGCGGATTCATCTGGATCAGAATTGCCTCGGCGTCAACGGTGGTGGCGAGCTCGCGCATGCGGCGCTCGAACTCGATCGCGATCGTCTCCTCGGACTTGATCACGCCTTCGCCGTGGCAGGTCGGACACGGGCGGGTCATGATCTCGCGCACGCCCTCGGTCACGTTCTGGCGCGTCATCTCGACCAGACCGAGCGGTGAGATCTCGACGACGAAGGTCTTGGTGCGGTCCTCGTCCAGAGCCTTGCGCAAAGTCTTCAGCACGGCGTCGCGGTTGCGTGCGCGCGCCATGTCGATGAAGTCGATGACGATGATCCCGCCGATGTCGCGGAGCCGAAGCTGGCGCACAACCTCGTCGGCGGCCTCGAGGTTCGTCTTGGTGATCGTGTCCTCGAGCCGTGCGGTCTTGCCGCGGCCGGTGAAGCTGCCGGAGTTGACGTCGATCACCGTCAACGCCTCGGCGTAGTCGATCACCAGGTAGCCGCCGCTAGGCAGGTCGACGCGGCGCGAGAGCGTCGAGTCAAGCACCTTGTCGACGCCGTAGGTCTCGAACAGTGGCTTGTCCTCCGTCCACAGCTCGACCTGGTCGACCAGGTCCGGCGCGGTCCGTGAGAAGAACGCGACCAGCCTGTGGTGCTGCTTCTCGTCATCGACGACGGCACGCTCGAACTCGCCCGAGTAGATGTCGCGGACGACCCGCACGGAGAGGTCGGCCTCCTGGAAGACCAGCGCCGGCGCCTCCGTCGCCTCCACGCGCTTTCGAAGCACGTCGTTGAGCTTGAAGAGGTACTGGAGCTCGCGCTCCAGGTCGGCGCGCATGGCGCCCTGCGCCGCGGTGCGGATGATCGCGCCAGCACCCTCGAGGTCGAGCTTGGCGGCCTCCTTGCGCAGGCGATCGCGCTCGCGGTCGTCCAGGCGGCGGGAGACGCCGACGCCTTCGCCGTACGGCGCGTAGACCATGTAGCGACCGGCGATGGTGAGATCCATCGACAGCCGCGCGCCCTTGGTCTTGAGCGGGTCCTTGACGACCTGCACGACGATCTCCTGGCCTGGCTTGATCAGGTCCGTGATCGGGCTGCTTTCGCGGCCCGAGCCGCGCCCGCGCCGCGGCGCCTCGACGCCGGGCATCACGATCTCGTCGACGTGCAGGAAGCCGTTCTTCTCCAGGCCAATGTCTACGAACGCGGCCTCGAGGCCGGCGAGGACGTTGTCCACGCGGCCCTTGTAGATGTTGCCGACGATCGAGCGGGCGCCGCGGCGCTCCAGGTAGAGCTCCGCGACGTCATAACCGGCAGCCGGGTTGGCCGGACGCTTACGGCGGCGGGAACCCGAGGCGGTGGTGGGGTTGGGGGTTGCCGGCTCACCGGTTCCCTCGAGCAGCGCGACGCGGGTTTCGCCGCGGTCGACGCTGACCAACACTTGCTTCTTCAATTTGTAGTCCTTTGAATTGTCCGCCCGAGGCTCTGAGCGCTCAGGCTAAGTGGGGCGGCGGCGACCGTCGGCGAATGCCTGGGCCAGCCACCGTCAAACGATTAAGACCCTGGCCTTGCCGGCGGCCGACATCCGCGCCTGAACGTGGATCGACTGCAGCAGGCCAATGGCGATAAAGGTCGTGAGCACCGAGGAACCGCCGTATGCCATGAGTGGCAGCGGGATTCCGGTGACGGGCATGATCCCGAGGTTCATGCCGATCGTCAGGAAGATCTGGAACATGAACATCGCGAGTATCGAGCCCGCGATCAACGTGCCGAAGAGGTTCTTGGACATCGTCACGATACGCAGGGTGCGCCATATCAGGAGCGCGTAGAGGGAGATCACCACGGCGGCCCCGGCAAAGCCGTACATCTCACCGAGTGTGGCGAACACGAAGTCGCTGTCGGCCTCTGGGATGAAGCCGCCGGTCGCCTGGACCGCCTTCGTCGGGCCGGTGCCCGTCTTCTGACCCGAGCCGATCGCGATCAGGCCCTGCTGCAACTGGTAGCAGTACTCATCCTGGGCGGCGTCGCACCTGGCCGGCGGGTTGATGAACGTTGTCAGACGCTCCTTCTGGTAGTTCTGCAGCACGTTGACGCCAACCGCCGGTGCGACGGTCAGCACGATCACGGCGGCGACCACGAACAGTGCCGCAAGCGCAGTCAGGTGCTTCCAGCTGGTACCCATGAAGAACAGCACGGCGCCCGCGATCAGCACGTAGATCAGCGCGTCGCCGAGGTCTGACTGCTCCATCACGATCATTGCCGGGATCAGCCCGAGCAGCAGGATCCGGGCCGTGGTGCGGTGCTCACTGAGCCGGCGCGAGCGCTCCACCGCGAAGGCCGAGAGCGCCACGATCAGCATCAGCATGCCGAACGCCGAGGACTGGAAGCTGAACCCTGGAAGCGGAATACGCCGCTGCGAACCGCCCGCACTGCCACCCGGAGCCGCGAATGCGAACACGGCAAGGTTCAGGACGACCATCAGACCGTAGATGACGTAGCGGAACTCCCGCAGGCGCGAGTAGTCGACGCGGCTGATCGCAAGCGACAGCAGCACGCCGAGGCCGGCGTACATCGCCTGGCGCTTGTACTCGCCGACATACGGCGCGACGTTGAGCGCGTGCAGCACCACGAGCGAACAGGCCGAGAGCCCGACCCCGGCGAGCAGCAGCAGCGGGTCGATCCGCAGGAGGGACCGGCCCATCGGGCTGCCCGGCTCTTCGCTGATCTGAATCGGGGTCGTGGTGCTCATAGGTCGGTCGACGTTCCTGCGACGTATGGCCCCGGCTTGTCGAGGAACCACTGCGAGAGGATCTCCCGTGCGACAGGGGCGGCGGCCACTGCGCCGAAGCCGCCCTTCTCGACGTTCACCACGACGAGGATCGGCTTGCTGGTCGCGCTCGCCGGCACATAGCACGCGTACCACGCGTCCTCGGGGCTGCTGGCGCTGTTTCCGAGCTCGGCGGTACCGGTCTTGCCATGCACGGGCTCGGGGAAGTTCCCCATGACAGCTGTCGACGTCCCGCTGGGACCGGTGGCTGCGAGGTGCAGGCCCTCCTGGATGGCGCTCAGGTACGACGGGTCGATGTGTAGCTTGCGCTTGGGCGCCGGATCGAACCTCTGCAGAACCGTGCCGTTGGAGGACTGGACCTCCTGAGCGACGTGCGGGGTCACGATCGTGCCGCCGTTCTCGATCGCCGAGTACACCACCGCGAGTTGCAGCGGCGTCACCTCGTCGTCGTACTGGCCGACGCCGGTCTCGACGTTGTCGCCTACGGTCCAATAGGGCGCGCTGGCGATCGCGCAGTCGGGGATCTTCTTGCTGTGCACGTACCCCGACAGCTTCTTCGAGCTGATCTGGCCCGTGACCGGGTTCGTGTACGCGTAGACGCCGGTCGCGGTCTCGCACTGCTTTTCCTGGTTCCACAGCGCGGCCTGCAGCTTCGGCGAGCCGATCTCACCGCTCGCCTCGCCCGGAAGATCCACGCCGGTCGTATGACCAAGCCCGAACCTGCTTGCCCAGCGCTGCAGCGGCCCGCCGTTCCCGGTGGCAACGTCCATCTTGTCGCCGAGGTTGTAGAAGAACTCGTCGTCCGAGACCTCGATCGCCTCCTGCAGGTCGACGCCGGAGTAATGCGCCCCACCAGAGTTCTGGAGGCACAGCGTGCCCATGCAGAATTTCGGTGGGTCACTGAAGGTGTCACCGAGCTGCCAGTTGCCGCTCTCGAGCGCCGCGGTGGCGGTGACAACCTTGAACGTGGAGCCGTCCGGCAGTGGGCTCTGGATCGCGCGGTTGAATAGAGGGGTTTGGTTGTTCGGGTTCTGGAGGAACGCCCACTCTTTGTTGGAGATCGACGGCGAGACCTTGCTCGGGTTATAGGCCGGGGCCGAGCCCATCGCGTAGATCTGGCCGGTCTGCGGGTTCATTGCGACGAACGCGCCGCCGACGCCGTTGTTGACAGCGATCGAATGCGCAAGCGCCTCTTGCGCGGTCTGCTCGACCTTGGCGTTCAGCGACAGCTTCAGCGTGTCTCCCTCAGTGGGATCGGTCTCGTTCGCGTAGCCCTCGAACTGACCCTGCGAGTCGATCTTGACCCCCTGCGCGCCGTTGACGCCCTGGAGCGCCCAGTTGTACTCGGCCTCGAGCCCGGACTGGCCGACCAGGTTGCCGGACGCGATGCCCTTGTAGCGCTTGGTATTGACCTCGGTGGCGCTAATCGGCCCGTAGGTCCCGAACAGCTGAGCGCCCGCGTTGCCGAGCGTGTACTTGCGGATGTAGGTGTCCTCCGAGAGCACACCCGGGAACCTTGTGACGCGCTCGGCGAGGTAGTCCTGGATATAGGTTGGGACATTCGTCTTGATCGTTGCGTTCGCGTATGACGACTGAGAGACGCTCTTGGCGACCAGGCACGGGATCTCCGCCAGGCGGACGTGGTAGTTGACCGGCCCGCTGGTCCAGTACACCGTGTACTTGCACGGGTGGGGTTTGGTCGACATCCCGATCAGCTTGGCGAGCTTGTCGAAGAGGGCGTAATCCGTGGCCGGCACATGCACGGCTGGGACCGGCCTGCTGTTCAGCGTCACAAGGCCACTGTCGCGCGTCACCGGCGCGGGCAGGCTGCGGGGTGCGATCTGGATCGACGGCACCGCCACCGACTCGACCAGCGGAGTTCCGCTGGAGTCCACGATCTCCCCACGTGGGGCGGCGACCGGAATGTGCTGCACGACGTTGCTCTGGGCCTCTGCCACGTAGTGGCTCCCGGACAGCACCTGCAGGAACCAGAGGCGGAGGAAGATCACCGCGAACAGCACCAGTGCGAAGCCGCCGACGATCGCAACGCGCAGCGCGAGTTGGGGCGTCATCGGTGGCGTGCGCTCATCGAGCGGTCCGATCATCGCGCTCTCGCCCTCGTGGCGCCGCCGAACCGCTCAGATGGACGTTGCAGCGGACTCAGCGCCGTCGTGTAGGCGCGGCGGCGCCGGGCCCGCGGGTCCGGCGGCAGCGCACGGTACAGCAGCCGGCGCACGAGCTCGTAGACGGGCAATGCGATCAGGCTGTTGACCAGCACCTGCAGGACGATCTGCTGGATCAGCAGCCAGCTGACAGGCGCGTCGACGCCGAGCAGGAACTGGATCACCGCCATCCCGAGACCGGTGAAGAGCGTCGCGACGGCACCCAGCGCCATCGGAACCAGGCCGTGGGATGGGTCACGCAGCTCGCGTAGGCGGCCTGACCAGTAACCGACGGTGATGAACAGCAGCGAGGTCACGCCCAGCGTTTGGAACAGCACGAGATCGACGAGCAGTCCGATGGCAAAGCCGGCGATTGCACCCGCCATCGAACCGGCCAGCAGACCGATCGACATGACGACCAGCGGGGTCACGTCGGCGGTCACGTCGAACAGCGAGATCTGGGAGACCACGGTCTCCTGGATCACCACCGCGAGGAACGCGACCAGCGTGATCCGCAGTGCCAGGTGCAGGGTGGTGTCCTTGTTCATCGCCGGGTGTTCCCCAAGCCGATCAGCCGCCGTGGTGGGGGTCGGTCAGGATCTGGACAAGGCTCAGGTGCTGCAGATCCGCCAGCGGCGTGACCTGCACCTGCTGGTCGGTGAGCAGGCTGTTCTCAGGGTTGGTGCTCGAAACCGTCCCGATTGGGATCCCCGGGGGCGCGAACGACTCGACCGTCGGAGCATGCGGATCTTGGAAGCCACTGGTCACAACCAGCTCGCCGGAGGACACGTTGGAGCTGGTCGGGAGATCGACGAGCTCGAGGATGCTCGGGTCGCCGACCTGCGGCTGGATCAGGCCGGCGGCGCCGGAGTAGGTCTCGATCTCCGCGCCGACCGAGAACTTCGGCGAGGTGATCAGCGAGACGACAGATTCGTCGGAGGTCACGTTGGTGACGTCGCCGATCAGGCCGCCCGGCCCGACCACCGGATCCCACTGACTGACGCCGGCGCCGGAGCCCTGGTCGACCGTTATCGTCTCGTACCAGAGCGACGGATCCTCATCTATCACGCTGGCGCGGACAGGCCCGTACGACTTGATGCCGTAGTTGGTGTCGAGCTTGAGGAGCGCCGCCGCCTTGCGGTCCTGGATGCCGATGTCCTGAGCCACGGCGAGTTCCGACGTCAGCCTGTTCTTCTGGGCCGTGACCCGGGCAAGCTGCGACTTCGCGGTGAATAGCGACGACACGTATCCGGCAGCGTCACGAACCGGCGAGAGCACCGTGCTGGCGCCCTCCTGTACCGGCGAGAGAACGGTGGCGATGCCCCGCTGCACCGAGTGCAACGGGCTGCTCGATGATTCGCCGAAGTAGTCGGTGAGAAGGATCAGGGAGATGACGACGAGCAGCGCAAGCACCGCGCGTCGCCGCCGAATTTGCTTGTCGTACACGAACTGCTCATCTCCAAGGGCGGCCGGATCATCGGACTAGTAACGCCGACGCCGGTTGCGTGAACTCTTGCTCGACCGGTGGATCGCCTCAAACTCCTCGAGCGACCTACCGGAGCCGACCGCCACACACGTCAGCGGCGACTCGGCTAGGTGTGCGGGCATCTGGGTCTCGTGACGCATGCGCTCCTCCATCCCCTGGAGCAACGCGCCTCCCCCGGCCAACATGATCCCGCGATCCATGATGTCTGACGCCAACTCCGGCGGCGTCCTATCGAGCGTCTCCTTGACGGCATCGATGATCTGCGACACCGGCTCCTCCAACGCACCCCGAATCTCCTCACTCGTCAGCACGACCGTCTTCGGCAAACCGGACACCATGTCGCGACCGCGGATCTCGGCCTGTACCTCCTCGGGCATCTGGAACGCCGAACCGATCTCCAGCTTGACCTCCTCGGCGGTCTGCTGTCCGATCAGAAGCTTGTACTCGCGCTTGACGTAGTTGATGATCGCCTCGTCGAGTTCGTCGCCGCCGATGCGGATCGACTGCGAGACGACGATGCCGCCGAGCGAGATCACGGCGACCTCGCTGGTGCCACCGCCGATGTCGACGACCATCGAGCCGGTCGGCTCGCCCACCGGCAGGCCGGCACCGATCGCGGCCGCCATCGGCTCCTCGATCAGGTATGCCTGGCGCGCGCCGGCCGACAGGCAGGCCTCCTCGACCGCCCGCTTCTCGACACCGGTGACGCCGGACGGCACGCACACGACCACGCGCGGGTGCGCCCAGCGGTTCTGATGCACCTTCTGGATGAAGTGGCGCAGCATCTCCTCGGTCACCTCGAAGTCGGCGATGACGCCATCCTTCAGCGGCCGGATCGCCGAGATCGTGCCGGGCGTGCGGCCGAGCATGCGCTTGGCCTCGATGCCCACGGCATGCACCTCGCCGGTCCGTGAGTCGACCGCGACGACACTGGGCTCAGACAGTACGATGCCGCGCCCGCGCACGTATACGAGCGTGTTGGCCGTGCCGAGATCGACGGCCATGTCGCGGCCACCGAAACCCGTTAGGTAGGTGAAGAAACCCATTGCTGGACAGGAAGATAAGGGGGTTCAGACGGGTGGCGAGCGCGGTCTGTCCGAACCCTGTGCCAACTCCCATCCGTCTCGCGGAGTGTAACGGACCTGAGCCGGTTTAACACGCCTTCATTGCCGAAAAACCGCTGGAAAGAGCAGATAGGGCAGCAGATCGAGCAGTGTGGCCACCGGAAGACCCACGACATTGAGGTAATCGCCCTCGATCGAGTCGACGAGCGCGGCCCCACGCCCCTGGATCGCGTAGCCGCCGGCGCGCCCCCGCCACTCGCCCGTATCGAGGTACCAGGCGAGCGTGCGCTCGTCGAGCGGACGGAAGTTGACAGTCGTGACGGCAGCCGCCGTGCGCGCCCGGCCGTCCTCGATCACGCAGAGGCCGCTGAGCACGCGGTGGCTGCGGCCGCCGAGCGCCTGCAGCGTCACGGCAGCGGCCTCGCGGTCGCCGGGCTTGCCGTAGATCACCGACCCGAGCGCGACGACCGTGTCGACCCCGAGGACCGTTTCAGCATCGTCGGTGGCCCGCTGGCCAAGTAGGCCGGCGCTTTCAGTGTTGCCACTGGCCAGCTGGCCAGCGGCAATTGCAGCAGCCTTGCGGTGGGCGTTTTCCAGCACCACCTCCTCCGGCGGCCCCGAGGTCAGCTCGTCCATGTCGGGGACGACGACCGTGAACGCGATCCCCATCTGCTCGAGGATCGCGCGACGTTGAGGCGAGCCGGAGGCGAGGATCACCGCGCGGCGATCAGCGCTCGGGGAAGAAGATCCCGATCTCGCGCGCGGCCGACTCGGGCGCGTCGGAGCCGTGGACCATGTTGGTGCCGATCGCGACCGCGAAGTCGCCGCGGATCGAGCCCGGCGCCGCCTGCAGCGGGTTGGTCGCGCCGATCACCTGGCGTGCGGCCTCGACCGCCGAATCGCCCTCGAGCACCATCGCGACCAACGGGCCGGAGGTGATGAACTCGACCAGTTCGCCGAAGAACGGCTTGCCGTTGTGCTCGGCGTAGTGCTGCTCGGCGGTCTCACGGGTCAGCGTCTCCAGCTTGAGCGCGGTCAACTTCAGCCCCTTGCGCTCGAACCGAGCGATGATCTCACCGGTCAGGTTGCGGGCAAAGGCGTCGGGTTTGACGAGGATCAGCGTGCGCTCAGCCATGGGCGCTACTCCTTGTTCGATTTCGGTGGCGGGCTGCTATTGCCCGCGCGCAGGTTAGTGACAGAGCGTCAGCGCAGGTCTGACGGTGGTGGCGCGACCATCGTCTGCTCTGGGTCGCGCCGTGTGCGACGCTGGCGACGGCTGGGCGTCGGGTCGAGGCCGCGGTCGGCCTCGCAGTAGGGACAGATCTTCCAGTCGGACGCGAGCGGTTTGCCGCAGTTCGTACACGGGTCCCTGAGTTTGCGCATGCAGTTGGGGCAGCGCAGGAACTCACGCTCGACCTCGTGGTCGCAGTACGGACACGTGTGCAGCCCGATCTGCGACAGGCGCGCCTGGGCGGCCTGGATCTCGAGGTCGCGTTCGTGCACATCTTCCAGGTACTCGGGCGGGCGCACGATCATGTAGATCATCGTGCCGATGAACGGGAAGAACGACGCGATCGTCGCGCATGCGACCAGCAGCGAGTCGGCGATACGACGGCGGGCGTCGGCAAAGGTCCAGTAGATCAGGGCCAACCAGATCACGCCGAGCACGACCACGGCCAGCTCGACAATCAGGCTCGCGGTGTGGTTATGGATCCCGAATATGCCCGCGGACGCGACCATGGAAGGCCGAGTGTAGAGCCAGAGGGAAGCGTCATCTCAGGATTTCTCCCGCTACTGCCCCATTTCCCGGTGTGATAGGCCTAAGCAGACCTCAGAGGAAGATGCGTCCCAGCGCGTAGCCGATCCCGAAGAACACCAGGATCGTGATCGACACGCTGGCGGCGACGAGCCCAGCCATCTTCAGGAAGCTCGGATGGTTCTCGCGGTCGTCGTTCATAGCATCGAGGCGCGGCGCCCACCGGCCGTGGCTTCGTCGTGCATCAGGTCGGAAATCAGGTAGAGCGAGCCGGCCGCGATCACAACGCCGCCGGGACCCGCAAGCTCACGCGCGCGCCTGAGCGCCGAGTGTGGCTCGCGCACGATCTCGGCCGCGATCGTGATCGCGGGCGCGAGTTGGTCAAGCAACGAGCTCAGCGTCGGGGGCGGCAGCACGCGCGGATTGTGGCTCGAGGTGAGCACCAGCGCGTCGCACAACGGCGCGAGCGAGCTCAGCATTGCGACCGCGTCCTTGTCGTCGAGGATCGACACGACCGCGACCACGCGGCCGTCGTCGGTGCGAGCGGAGGCCACGATCTCCGGCAGCGACTCTGTCAGCGCCGCGATTCCGTCCGGGTTGTGCGCGCCGTCGAGCAGCGTCAGCGGATGCTGATCGACGATCTGCAGACGCCCCGGCACGCGAACGTCGGCGGCGGCGGCCACGACGGCCGCCTCGTCGAGCTTCCCGAGGAAGGCCTCGGCGGCCGCGCGCGCGAGCGCGAAGTTACGTCGCTGGAAGGTCCCGAGCGCGCCGACCACGGCGTGCGGGTCGGCCTCCGCCTGCACGATCGTGGCGCCGCGCTGGGCTGCGACCTCCTCGGCGACCGCGAGCGCGTCAGGGTGCATGCCTGCTCCCAGCACGAGTGTCGCGCCGGGTCGGACCACGTCGAGCTTTTCACGCGCGATCGCCGTGATCGTCGGCCCCAGCCAACGGGTGTGCTCAAGGCCGACACTAGTCAGCACCTGCACCCTGGACGGGATCACGTTGGTTGCGTCGTAGCGGCCACCGAGTCCTGCTTCAACGACGGCCACCTCCACCCCCTGCGTGGCCAGCTCCGAGTAGGCGGCGGCAGTCAGCAGCTCGAACTGCGTGACCGGGTCATCGCCGCCGCTCGAGCGATTGACCTGCTCGGCCCCGCGCAGCGCCCGCTCGATCGCGTCGGCCATCTGCTGCGGCGTGATGTCCTGGTCGTCGACGCGGATGCGCTCGTTAAAGCCGATGAGGTGCGGTGACAGGTAGGTGCCGACGCGGTGGCCGTGATGCGCGAGGATCGCCGCGATCATGCGGGTTGTCGATGACTTGCCGTTGGTCCCGACTACGTGGATCGATTTGAAGGCCTGCTCTGGGCGGCCGAGTACGGTCATCAGCCGGCGCATGCGGTCCAGCCCGAAGCGCATGCCGAACAGCTCGAGTGCCAGCAGCCGCGCCTCTGCTTCCTCCGGTGTCACAGCGCCTCCAACTCCGCCCGCAGCGCAGCCAGCTTGGCGCGCTCCGCTTCGACGACCGCCGGTGGTGCCTTGTCGACGAAGCCAGAGTTCGACAGCTTGCCCTCGGCACGCTTGATCTCGGCCTCGAGCTCGGAGCGCTTGGCGGCCTTCTTCCTTGCTGCCGCGTCCAGGTCCAGCCCCTCGGTCGCAAAGATCTCGATCGAGCCGCCAGGCACCGGAATCGAGGCGCGCGCGCCGGTTCCGTTCAATTCCCTGGGGTTCAGGCGGCCGAGGCGGTACAGCTGATCCGCCGTCCCGGCATACACGTCGCTGACGACGCGCGCGTCGAGCACGGCGCTGGGCTTGACCTCGGCGGCATCACGCCACGCACGCACCGATTGGACCGCCGCGATCAGGTCGTCGATCTCGATGGTGGCGGCCTCGTCGAGTTTTGCGATCTGGCCCGGAGCGACGCGCTCGGCGAGCAGACCTGACGCGCCCGGTATGTGGCCGTAGATCTCCTCGGTCACGAACGGAATCAGGGGGTGCGCGACCGATACCGTCTCGGTGAGCACGTGCAGCAGGAAGGCCTGCGTCTGCTTATCATCCTCGTACAGGCGCGGCTTGACGAGCTCGAGGTACCAGTCGCACAGCTCGGAGAAGATGAATTCATAGAGCGAGAGCGCGGCTCGCGAGAACTCAAACTGCCCGATCGCGTCGCCGATCAGCGTCGCCGCATATTGCAGGCGCGAGAGGATCCAGCGATCCTCGACCCTAACCGGCTGCGCTGATGCGCGAATCCCGGGATCGACGCGAAGCAGGATCAGGCGCGAGGCGTTCCAGAGCTTGTTGGTGAGCTGCTGCGCCTGCGAGACCTTCTCCTCGTTGAAGCGAACATCCTGGCCCGAGGACATCGCGAGCAGCCCCCAACGCACGGCGTCGGCACCGTAGGCGGGGAACTCGCCCGGATCCTCGTCGGGGGCCTTTGCGAACACGGGCGGGCGTGGACCGCCGTCGATCAGATCGAGCGGGTCGATCCCGGTGCCGAGCGACTTTGACATCCGGCGCCCATCCGGAGCCTGGATGATCGAGTGCACATAGACGTCGCTGAAGGGGATCTGGCCGGTGAACTCGATGCCCATCATCACCATCCGGGCGACCCAGAGGAAGATGATGTCGCGGCTGGTGACGAGCGCGTCGGTCGGGTAGAAGGCCTTCAGGTCGGGCGTCTGCTCGGGCCAGCCGAGCGTGGCGAACGGCCACAGCGCGCTGGAGAACCACGTGTCGAGCACGTCTGGATCGCGCTCCCAGCCGTCACCGTCGGGAGCGGTCGTGCCGACGTACGTCTCGCCGCGGCGGTACCACACCGGGAGTTGGTGGCCCCACCACAGCTGGCGGGAGATGCACCAGGGACGAATGTTCTCCATCCAGTTGAGGTAGACCTTGCCCTGGCCCTCAGGGTGGAAGCGGATCTCGCCGCGGTTGACGACGTCGATCGCGGGCTTGGCGAGCTCGTCCATGCGCATGAACCACTGCAGCGAGATCAGCGGCTCGATGCGGCTGCCAGAGCGCTGGCTGTGCGGGACCGTGTGCGTGTACTCCTCGCGGCGTTCGATCAGCCCGAGCGCGTCGAGCTCGGCGACGATCGCCGCCTGGGCCTGCGCCGTGGTGAGGCCGAGGAAGCGCTCCGGCACCTCTTCGCCCTCCATGCATCCGTCCTCGCCGATCACGGTCGGGTGCGGAAGCCCGTGGCGATTGCCGATCTCGAAGTCGTTGGGATCGTGGCCGGGCGTGATCTTTAGCGCGCCCGTGCCGAAATCGGTCTTGACGTAGTCGTCGGCGATGATCTTGAGCTTGCGCCCGACGATCGGCAGTACCGCCGTTTCGCCGATCAGGCGCCTGTAGCGCTCGTCCTGCGGATTGACGGCGATCGCGACGTCGGCGAGCATCGTCTCGGGGCGCACCGTGGCGACGGTGATCGAACCGCTGCCGGACGCGAGCGGGTAGTCGATGTAGTAGAGCGTGTCGGTCACCTCGCGATCCTCGACCTCGAGGTCGGAGATCGCCGAGCCGCTGCCCGGATCCCAGTTGACGAGGTAGCGGTCGCGATAGACGTAGCCCTCCGTGTAGAGGTCTACGAAGACCTTGGCGACCGCCTCCGCGTATGCGCGATCGAGCGTGAAGCGCTCGTTCTGGAAGTCGGCCGAGGACCCCAGGCGCTTGATCTGCTCGATGATCCGGCTGCCGTAGAGCTCGCGCCACGACCACACGCGGGCGACGAACTGCTCGCGCCCGAGCTCCTCGCGGCTGGTGCCGAGCGACCTCAGCTCCTTCTCGACCTGCGTCTGGGTCGCGATGCCGGCATGGTCGGTGCCGAGGATCCACCGCGTGCGCTTGCCCTGCTGGCGGGCGCGGCGGACGAGCGTGTCCTGGATCGCGTTGTTGAGCGCGTGGCCCATGTGCAGCACACCCGTGACGTTCGGCGGCGGGATCGCGATCGAATAGTTCTCGGACGAGTCGCCCGCAGGGTCCGGGTGCGTCAGGCCAGACTCGATCCACTCCCTCGCGATTCGCGGCTCGACCTCGGACGGGTCGTACCGGGTCTTCATCTCAAGCGCGCTCATCAGCCATCCCAGGTGTGCTCATTTCGACGCCGAGTTTAGGCGGCAGCTGAGGCGCTGGGCCAGGCCGGCGAAGCAGCGGCGAGCCGGCCGGGGAATAGCGGTCGGAACCGAACTTTGGCAATGCGGGGCGCAGAATGAACACCGCATCGCCAAAGTTCGTCGTGAACGCGGTCAGGCGGCTTCTTCGCTCTCGTCGTGCTCGTCCACGGCCTGCGTGACGAGCGTCGGAGCGGTGCCCTTCTCGATCGTCTCGCGCGTGACCACGCACTTGCGCACGTCGCGCCGTGAGGGCAGCTCGAACTGCACCTCGAGCAGGACCTCTTCGATGATCGAGCGCAGCCCGCGGGCGCCGGTCTCACGCTCGAGTGCGCGGTCGGCGATCGAGCTCAGCGACTCGTCGGCGAAGACAAGCTCGATCCCGTCGAACTGGAAGAAGCGCTGGAACTGCTTGACGAGCGCGTTGCGCGGCTCCGTCAGGATCTCCATGAGCTCGTTGCGCGACAGCTGGTGGATCGCCGACATCACGGGCAGGCGTCCGATGAACTCAGGGATCAGGCCGTACTGGATCAGATCCTCAGGCAGGCACCGCTCGAACATCTCGCCGAGGTCACGCTGGTCCTTGGACTGGATGTTGGCGCCGAAGCCGACGCCCTGATGGCCGACGCGGCGCTCGATCACCCGATCGAGGTTCGCGAACGCGCCACCGCAGATGAAGAGGACGTTGGTCGTGTCGATCGACAGGAACTCCTGGTGCGGGTGCTTGCGCCCGCCCTGCGGCGGGACCGATGCCGTCGTGCCCTCAAGAATCTTCAGCAGCGCCTGCTGCACGCCCTCGCCACTGACGTCGCGGGTGATCGACGGGTTGTCGGCCTTGCGCGCAATCTTGTCGACCTCGTCGATGTAGATGATCCCGGTCTCGGCCTTCTTGACGTCGTAGTCGGCCGCCTGGATCAGCTTCAGGAGGATGTTCTCG
>Ga0182024_10004290_pt1 | contig 33001 bp, 35 predicted proteins | sample P32metaG_FD_120480 | JGI IMG/M metagenome (GOLD analysis project Ga0182024, IMG submission 120480) | Permafrost microbial communities from Stordalen Mire, Sweden - P3-2 metaG (Illumina Assembly) | ecosystem: Environmental > Terrestrial > Soil > Wetlands > Permafrost | place: Sweden: Stordalen... | reverse complement strand
TACCACCTCCTTCCCGACCAGCGCAGTGGTGGAGAGCTGACCGCAGGGAGCCAGGTCACCACTCGGAGAGAGGCGCAAACCGTCGCACTCGGCGGTCTCTCCACGCATTTGCGCTAACCGCGGCCCAGCCGCGGCTCGAGCCAATCACCGGCTTCATTAGGTGAAACGCGCCGTCTCGACCTGCGCGTCGCGGGTCGAGACGGCCGGCGCGGGGACGATCTGGTCGCTTTCGACCCAGCCCTCGTCGGTGCCGGCGATGCGCACCTTCACAAACTGCCCGCTGCGCTCCGGGAGCGCTTCGACTTCCGTCGCGGTGATGATCTCGCGACCGCGAGGCGCGTCGTGCCGCGGGTCGCTGAAAAGGCGATAGGGCGTGCCGGCCCACGAGGCGACGAGCGTCACCGGTCCTGGGGGGATGCGCCGCTCGCGATACAGGGTTCGTGAGTCTGCGGCGCCGGCGGTGAGGAGGCGGATCAGTTGCAGGGCTCGGGTCGTCGGCCCACGATCAGCCTTCCCCATCGCCTTGAAGATGAGGCCGCCGGCGGAACTCGCTTCGATCTCCACCCACGTCCCTTCCGTGATCGTCACCGCTCGGCACCGAACCCATCGGATACGGACTTTGGGGCGGCTCCACTGCCCGAAGAGACCGCGGCGGCGGTGCTCGACGATGCGCGCCTCGCTCTCGCCGACAACCTCATAGCGGTAGGGGGTTGTGCCGATCAACTGCTCCATGACGGCGAAGACCTCTCGCGGAGGAGCGGCGGACAGAAGGCGCCAGATCTGCGCGGAAGGAGCCAGCATCGCCACCGGATTGTAGCGGGGGGCGCTCAGGCTTCCGAAGGGACGGTGGCGGGATCAAGGCTGATTCCGTAACGCTCGCACATGGTGTCGAAGCGCGCGATCGTATAGGCGTCAAGCAACGACCGGTGGCTCTGCACGAGCGGCGCGATGTACTCGCGGAGATACCTGCCCCGCGCCGACCACTGGTAGTAGGAACGGCCGCCGTGGTGATAGGGGCCGTAAAGAGCGCTGCCTGGGTAGGTTCGCCGCAGCCAGTCGAAGGTCTCCTCGTGGCGGACGTGCATGCGCAGCGTCACCTGGGGCTGGCGGCCATCGCCGCCGAAGTGCCCCTCGCCGACGAGGAGCCCCAGCAGGAATCCCACCGAGAGGTCGTCCTGGGTGTTTGGGTGCGAACCTGATTCGGGCGCCGAGGCGGTCGCGGGAGTGGATTTGGCCGGTCGGGACGTGAGCACAGGAGCGGACTCGACCGCCTGCGCGCTGCGGGTGGAGCGCGGCTGATCTGAACGCCCGTGGGGGACCACGCGAGCAACGATAGGGTGGTGCTGTTTCACCGTCAAGTTGTGTGCCGAACAACGCTCCTCCGCCTGATCTTGAGCGCCTGGAGTTTTCCACAGGACCGGGCCTCGATCCGCCATCCCCAACTCAGGAGGACGCCATCGACCGGTTCGTGGCCTGGGGAAACTCGGGATAACTCCATGTCCCGCGGGCGGGCGTGCGGATCCGGCCATAATCAGCCGCTAACCGTGCCACCGAGCATCCTCGCGGTCGCAAATCAGAAGGGCGGTGTCGGAAAGACCACCACCGCCGTCAGCGTGGGCGCAGCCCTCGCGGAGATGGGCCGGAAGGTGCTGCTGATCGACATCGATCCTCAGGCCAATGCGACATCCGGGCTTGGCATTGACCGAAGCCGGGTTGAGACCAGCGTGTACGAAGTCATCGTGATGGGAAGGTCGCTCCAGGAAGCGCGGCTTCACACAGCGGTTCCCGGTCTCGACGTCGTGCCGTCCGCCATAGCGCTTGCCGGGTCCGAGATCGAGCTGGTCGATCTCGCCCGTCGCGAACGACGCCTTCAGTACGCACTCGAGGCGCTCGGCTCGGACGACGATTACGTGCTCATCGATTCGCCGCCGAGCCTCGGCCTCCTTGCCATCAATGCCGTGGTCGCGGCGGACGCGCTGCTCATCCCGATCCAGTGCGAGTTCTATGCCCTCGAGGGCCTGGGGCTTCTCATGCACACGCTGGCGCTCCTCCGCCGGGAGCTGAACCCAACGCTCGGGATCGCCGGCATCGTTATGACGCTCTTCGACGCCAGGCTCGCGCTGGCCCACCAGGTCGTTGACGAGGTCCGGGCTCGCTTCGGCGACCACCTGCTGACGCCGCTCATTCCCCGAAATGTGCGCCTCAGCGAGGCGCCGAGCCACGGCATGCCGATCACGCTCTACGACCCCACGTGCCGCGGCGCAATCGCGTACCGGGAGCTCAGCGCCAATCTCGACGCCCGAATCCGCGGCGGTGCCCTCCTCGTAGCTGCCGGCGTCCCGAGCCCGGCATGAGCGACGCCGCGGCCCCTCGGGCGTTCCGACGCCGCGGTCTCGGGCGGGGCCTCGATGCCCTGCTCAGCAACGAGGCTGAAGCCGATGAAGGATCGCCCCTCATCAGCCTCGACCCGAGGCTGGTCGGGCCGAACCCGGAACAGCCGCGCCGAGCGTTCGAACCCGAAGCACTCGCAGCGCTCGGCGATTCGATCCGGCTCCATGGGCTGCTCCATCCCATCGTCGTTCAGCGCGAAGGGGACTCGTTCATCCTTGTGGCCGGGGAGCGGCGGCTTCGGGCCGCCCAGATCGCCGGAGTCTCGAGCATCCCAGCGATCGTCAGGCCGGCGGCGGAATCGAGCCGCCATCAGCTCGAGATGGCACTCACAGAGAATCTGCTTCGAACCGATCTCAACCCGATGGAGGAGGCGGCCGCGTACGCCCGCCTGTCGGACGCCTTCGGCCTCACCCACGAATCGATAGCGCTCCGCCTCGGGCGCAGCCGCTCGGGCATCTCGAACGCGATCCGCCTGCTCGATCTTCCTGCCCCGGTCCAAGAGGCGGTGGCCGACGCGCGCTTGACCGCAAGCCACGCGCGGGCACTGCTGGTGCTCCCCTTGGCGGCGGACCAGGAGGCCGTGGCGGCCCTCGCCATCGCGGACGGCCTCAACGTCCGCGACACCGACCGCGTGGTCCAGGAGCGGCTCACACGGGCATCCATGCCGGCGCAGGCGCGCAGGCCGGCCGCTGCGCCCGAGGAGGCGACCCCAGACGACGTCGCGTTGCGGCGCGGCCTCGAGCTCGCCCTCGGCGTTCCGATCCGCCTGCAGCGCCGCAAAGGTGGCGGCGGACGGATCGTTATCGACTGGGCGGAGGACTCAGATCTGGACGAGCTCTACCGCAAGCTCGGGGGTCCGCCGCTCTAGCTGCGCACGAGAAGGCTCAGCCGACCGGGCGATCTGCTGCCCCGGTCAGGCGCGCTTCTGCCGCGTCGGCGTCGAAGTTCGCGAGGAAGGCCTCGATGTACTTCGGACGGTCGGCGGGCTTGTAGTCGAGCAGGAACGCATGCTCCCAGACGTCCATGACGACGATGGGCTTGAAGCCGGCGATGTTGCCGTCCTCGTGGAGCGTGATCCAGTGGTTGCTCAGCCGACCAGTCGCCGTGTCCAGGTACGTCACCGCCCAGCCCACGCCGCGCATGCCGCCGATCGCGGTGAAGTCCTTGCGCCAGGTCTCGATGTCGCCGAACGATTCACCCAGCGCGCGGCCGAGCGCCGACGAGGACGAGATGCCGCCCCCGCTTGCCTTGGTGAGGTTTCCGAAATACCACTCGTGGAGAACCATGCCGTTGTACTCGAAGCCGAGTCTGCGCGTGATCTCGGAGTAGGCCGGATTCGACGACAGACCCTGACCTGCCTGCTGCATCGTGACCAGCTGCTCGTTCAGAAGGTTGGTGTTTTTGACATAGCCGGCATAAAGTCCGAAGTGAACTTCAAGCGTGTTGTCCGAGATACCGGTCAGTCCGGACAGGTCGAAGGTCCTCGCCTTGTACGGGGTCTGCGTCAGGAGCGCCATCTTTTGCCTCGTGTGTGAAGCCGGTCCGCGGTCGTCGGTTCGGTCACATTCTGGCAGCGTGGGACTGTGTCCCGCAGCGCCGTATCATCCGACCGGCGCGGCGATAGCCACCGGTTTGTCGTAGCTCGTGTAGGTGTCGGTCATGAAGTGTCCGGGTGCGTCCATCGCGACCTGACGGACGCGTCCGGTCGCGTCGATCCAGAAGGTGAACCAGATCGGCGTGGACTGCGAATTTCCGAAGCTCGCCACCTTCGTGGTCGGGACGCCGTCGAGCACCTCCTGACCGACCACGTGCGCGTTGGTCAACGGTCTGAAGAAGTCCCACACAAACGAGGGGACCGTGTCCACCGGCGACGTCTGCTGATGCCACGGCTCGCCCGGGGCCTCCTGTGTATAGAGATTCGTGCCAATCCAGACGGTCTTGCTGGTGTTGTTGATCGTCCAGGTCGTCCGGTCGGGGGCATCGGACGCATAGACGCTGTGGATGGTCACCGTTCCCGAGCTGAGCACCTCGCTCACCTGGTACGCGGTCAGGGATTTCATCGCCGCCTCCAGCTGGGCCAGGAGCGCACCCCCCGGCGGGGCGGGGAGCGCCGGGATGGTGAACTGCGCCTCGCCGCCCCCACTGTTGAGCACGTCGATCCAGACGTGGTCGCCGGGCTCGATGTCGATCGTCGCCTCGCGGCACGTGTCCCCGCAGGGCACGAGCGCCTTGTAGACGCCGTTGACGACGATGTTGGCTGCGAGCCCCTGCGCGAGGGCACTGCCGGTGACGGGAAGCAGGTAGACGATCGCGCGGTTCGGGCCCCGAGTTCCTGGAGACAGGCTGAGGCCGACAAGGTCACTCCCTGCCGCTCCTGCCATGGTGAGTTGGTCGCCGGTCGGAAGCCCGGCGCTGGGAGTCGCCGCGGCGTCTTCGGCCACCTGCCGGGCTGCCGCCGTGGGCGGCGTTGGAAAGGATGCCAGCAGCGCGGCGGCCGCGACCACGAGCGCAGCGAGCCCTGCCTCGATACGCACATGGGGTCGCTTGAGCCGCCATGCCATGGCGGAGAGCGGCAGCATCGACGCCACCAGGGCCATCTTCACGAGCAGGACACGCCCGTACGCGGTGCCGAACAAAGCCTGAATTGACCCGAGTTGCGTGATCGCCTCGAGACCTCCCGCAATCACTGTCGCGGCGAATGCGCCGAGCGCGACCGGCGTGAACCTGGCGAGCAGGAGGCGCGCTTCGCTCGACCGCCAGCCGCCCGGAGGACGGAGCGCCGCCAGCGCCGCGATGCCTCCGGCCCAGAGGCCCGCCGCGATCAGGTGCACCGCATCGAGCCCGATGCCGTACCAGGCCGGCTGAACGCCGGCGGCATGGCCCCCGGCGGCGAGCATCACCAGCGCCCCCGCCAGCCAGAGTGGCAGTGTTCGCCAGCCCCGAACGACCGCGACGAGCGTGATGGTTTCGAAGAGGAGCCGGGTAATGAGCGCGGCCCCGGAGAGCCCGTTGAAGAACGCCAGATAATCGGTGACGCTGTGGCCTCCGGATCCCACCGTCGCCTCCGCCCAGACAGCCACGAGCCCAGCGGAGAGGGCGATGCTGGCGGCGCGGAATCCCGGCTTGACCCACTCGAGCGCAGGCGGATGTGCGGCGAGCCTGCTGACGAGCACCTGACCGGCAAGGAACAGCAGCGCCAGCGCCTCGATCCACTTGATGGCACCGATGGCGATGTCGGATGGCTGCGGCCCCGGGACGGCGTTGGCGGCAACATCGGGTGCTGTGGACCCGGCGACACCGACATCGAACGTGAAGTTGCCCGTGATGTGGTGGCCGTCCACAGCGCTCACGGACGTCCAGTCGACCGTGTAGACGCCGGAGGCATTCGTGGCCATGGGGATGCGGATCTCCTGGGCGCTGTCGACCTCTCCGGTCCAGTCATGCCCGGTCGGGTCGATGACGGTGGCGTGCGAGAGCGTTGCGTTGAGGGGTTGATCGAACTCGAGGACCACCACCCCGGGCGCCGTGCCGAGGTGGGCACCGGCAGGCGGTGACGAAGCAGTCAGCAGTGCGTGCGCCGATGCCGCGATCGGGATGATCAGGGCGGCGAATGCCGCGATCAGGACGGCGGCAAGGCGGCGAACCCCCGTTGTCACGTTTCCATGATGGAGCAGTGCCTGGGCCATGCCGCCGTGGCGCACCCGCCGCTTCGCCTCATAATCGGCCCGAGTGGCTCAGGTACTCCCGCCCCCGGAAGCGACGAGCACGCCCACTCAGTGGTGGCGAGGATCGTGGGTCCGCGACACCATCGAGGTGCTGCTCATCGCTGTGATCCTCTACGTGGCCATCGCGTTTGCCCTGCAGACGGTCCGCGTCGACGGCGAGAGCATGCAGAACACCCTGGAGAACCAGGACCTGCTCCTCGCCAGCAAGATCTCCTACGACTTCGGCGGCAATCCGCAACGCGGCGACATCGTGATCCTGATCCCGCCGAGCGATCCCACCCAGGATTTCATCAAGCGGGTCATCGGACTTCCGGGCGATGTGATCGAGATCGACGGAAACCACAATCCCACCGAGGTGCTCATCAAGCCCGATGGGAAAGGGCCGTTCCAGGTGCTGAAGGAGCCCTACCTCCCCGAGCCCTGGGCCACGCTCAAGTACTGCTGCACCACGACGGGGATGGCCACCTCGACACCACAGCCACTTGCGATTCCCACAGGCGAGTACTTCGTCATGGGCGACAACCGCAACTTCTCGAGTGATTCGCGCGTGTTCGGCCTCGTACCGCGAAAGAACATTCTCGCCAAGGCGATTCTGCGTATCTGGCCCATCGATCACTTCGGCGGCCTTGGCTCAGGGCCAACGCTCGAGCCAATTGCGAGCACCGCCCTCGCCATCCCCGCCTTCGGAATCGCAGCGTTGGAAGCCTGGCGCTGGCGGCGCCGGCGGATGCGCCGGCTGGCGGCCGCGGCGCATATCGAGGACCCGGGCGCCGACCCCCTCGACTAGCAACCCGCGCGGATCAGCCCTTCACCCACGCGTCGTCGACGCCGCGCCACTCGACGAGCTCGGCGGGTTGAAAGAAGAGCGCGACCTCCTCCGCCGCGCGCCCCGGCGAGTCGCTGCCGTGCACCACGTTATTGCCAATGCTGACTGCAAGGTCGCCGCGGATGCTGCCTGGAGCCGCGGCTGACGGGTTGGTGGCGCCCATCATGGAGCGCACCTGCGCGACGGCATCGTCGCCCTCCCACACCATTGCGACAACCGGTGCCGAGGTGATGAAGTCGACGAGTCCCGGAAAGAACGGCTTGCCGCGGTGCTCTGCGTAGTGCCGCTCTGCCAGGTCACGGTCGATCTGCAGCAGCTTGATTGCGACCACGTGCAGGCCGCGCCGTTCGAAACGCCTGATCACCTCGCCGACGAGGCGACGTTGCACCCCATCAGGTTTGACGAGGACCAGTGTCCGTTCGATGGTCACGGCGCGAAAGTCTGACACGCGGCTATCACACCGCGATCGCCTTCTCGAATCGGGTCTCGCTGCGGAACGGACCGACCACCGCGGCGCGGAGCCCGTTACCGAGCAACCGCTCGGCCAGCTCGCGGACCTGCGCCGCCTCCACCGATTCCAGGCGCGCGACGAGCTCCTCCGGCTCGATGATCTTGCCCTGGAGCAGAAGCTGCTGCCCCGCGTACTCGCCGAGTGCTGACGTGCTTTCCAGCTGCAGCAACAGACGTCCCTTTGCATATTCGCGCGCCTTGGTGAGCTCCGCGTCTCCCACCGGTTTCTCGGCGAGCTTGCGCACCTCGACGACGGCGGCTTCGAGGGCGATGGCAGCCTGACGAGGCTCACAGGCCAGCCCGATCCCAAGCACACCGGTGTCCGACATGCGACTCATGAACGAGTGCACGTCGTAGACAAGACCGCGGTGCTCGCGGAGCTCGAGGAAGAGACGGCTCGACATACCCTCGCCAAGGATCACGTTCAGGATGTCGGCCACGTGCCGCTCCGGGTCGTTGTACGAAGGCGCTCGCGCGCCGACGAGGATGTTCGCCTGCTCGGCACTGCGCCGGATGACGCGAAGTGGCGGACCCGTCGGCGCTGTCGCCGGCGGTGCGGACGGCGGTGTGCCATGCCGGCTCGCTGCCCATGGACCGATCGCCTCGTCGATCACTGCGACGGCCGCCGCTGTCTCGAACCCTCCGGCGATGCTCACCACGAGGGTCGACGGCAGCACGCGCTGCTCGAGGTGACGGCGGCAGTCCTCGGCCGTGAACGAGAGAACCGTCTCCTCACGCCCGGCGACATCCCACCCCAATGGATGGTCCGGCCACATGAGCGCGTCGAACGCGATCTGCACGTAGTCCTGGGGGTTGTCCTGGTACATGCGCAGCTCTTCGATCACGACCTGGCGTTCCTTGAGGACCTCGGCGCTGTCCAGTGCCGGGGTGAGCAGCATGTCGCTGAGGACGGACACTGCCAGTCCCAGCTTCGCCTCGGGCACGCGGGTCCAGAAGATCGTTGCCTCGCGATCAGTCGCGGCGTTGAGGACGCCGCCGACGCCCTCGATGGCTTCGCTGACGTCGCGGGCCGTCGGGAATCGCTCGCCTCCCTTGAACACCATGTGCTCGACGAAGTGGCTGATGCCGCTCTCCGACTCCGATTCATAGCGGGAGCCGACGCCGACCATGAAGGCGATCGCAACCGAGGCGCGACCCGGGAGCGGAACGGCTGTCAGCCTGGTCCCCCCGGTCAGGGATGCAACGTCGAATTCGGTCAGTAGGACCGCCCGGATGACCGGCCCTGGCGGGCTCCTTCGAAGCGCTCCGGTGGGCCGCCCTGGGCCGGGCCCGTCGGGTTGATGACCACGCGCCGTGCCGGCTCTCGGCCGGTGCTCTCGGTGGTCACGTCGGGATCGTCGGCGAGGGTCAGGTGAATGACGCGCCGTTCGTAGGCGTGCATGGGGTCGAGCGTGTAGGCCTCGCCGGTCCGCTTCACGCGAAGCGCGAGGCGCAGCGCCAGCTCACGCACCTGGTCCTCGCGGCGAGCGCGATAGCGCTCCACGTCGAGGATCACCCTGCGCGTCTCCACACCCTCCTCGCCGAGCATGAGGTTGACCGCCGTCTGGAGTGAGCGCAGCGTCTCTCCGCGCCATCCGATGAGCAGACCGAGGTCATCGCCCGCGATGTCGAGGATCACCGGACCTCCCGACGACGAGCCGGTGGTCCCGGTCCCTCGACGGACACTCACCCGGCATGGCACCTCCATCCGGGTCAGCAGCTCCTCGAGGAGCGCACGCGCATTCGCGGCGTGTTCGTCGATCCGGTAGACACGCACGCGACGCTCCCCCGAGGAGAGGCGCTCGCCCGGAAGAGGCCGGCTCTCCGGCGACAGCACCTGCACCTCCACTTGCTCGCGGTTCGCCCCGAGCTGACTGAGCGCATTGCTGACAGCCTCCTCGATCGTCGCCCCGCGCGCCTCGACCCCATCCTCGATCTCCGCCTCGACCGCGCTCACCCTGCTCTCGCTCACCACTTCTCCCTCGACGCCGCGCTCAGCGGCGCCGCCTCCGTCTATTCGGTCTGTTGGGTCGCGCCAGCGATCGCGCCGTCGCGCTCTGTGAGCGGACCGGTGGCTCGTCCTCGGCGGCCCCAGGCTTCGTGCCGTTGGCCCCCACCGCTTTCGTGCCGTTGCGGTTGCTGTTGCGTGTCCCGTTCTTGCCAGGTGTGACGACAACCGTTGTCTGTTTCCCCGATCCCGCCCCGGTCTTGACGGGCCCGCGGGGGATCGTCAGCGCTGTCACGCGGTTTGCACCCGGGAACCAGGAGGGAACCACAAGGCCGTTCCAGCCGAGCAGGTGGTACTGCTGCGCGACCATGAACATGGTGCCTGTCGCCCAGTAGATGGCCAGCCCCTGGGGAAACAGGAAGCTGAAGATGAAGATCATCACCGGGAAGATGAACGACATCTGCTTGGTGACGCCCTGCATGGAACGTTCCTGGTCGGACATGTCCGGACGCGAGGGTGGCATCATCATCCGCGACTGCGCGAACGTGAACGCGCCGGCGATGATGGGCAGGATGAGCAGCGCCGGATGGGTCAGCAGACCTGCGAGGCCGTTGCTGCCAGTGCAGCAGGCTGACTGTGCAGACTGGGTGACGTCGTGGATCCACAGAAACCCTTTGTCCGAGTTCGCCAGGACACCCGGGTTGGTGAAGTGGCGGATTGACTGGTACAGGCCGATGAGTACGGGCATCTGCACGAGTGCGGGAATGCAACCTGTGAGACTCGAGAATGGGCTGATCCCGTGCTCTTTGTAGAGCGCGTTCATCTCCTGACTCAGGCGCTGCGGCTCTTTCTTGTACTTCTTGCGAAGCTCCTGGAGTTGGGGCGCAACGAGGCGTTGCTCTGCCTGAATGCGCCGTGAGGTGCGTAGCTGCCAGCCGAAAACGGGGAACAGCACTGCGCGAATTGCAATGGTGAGCACCATGACGCTCAGACCGAACGCCCCGATAGCCTTCAGCGGCCCTACGGAGGTGAAAATCTTGACCAGCTCCTGGAGGACCCAGATGAATGGGTACTGTAGGATCGAGAAGATCGAGAGCGGGTTGAACCCCGACGATGTTGTCGTCGTGGCCGCGGCGATGATCATGCGGCGCTCTCATGCCGGGTCGCGTCGTGGTGCACGCGGCGCGCGTCACGCCAGCTGATGTAGGTCTCCGGCACGGGGTCGATGCCGCCCTCGTGGAACGGGTGGCAGCGGGCGATGCGGCGAACCGCCAGCCACCACCCGCGTCGCGCGCCGAAGCGCTGGATGGCCTCGTAGCCATAGTGCGAGCACGTGGGCTCGTACCGGCAGGAGCTCATCATCCCGAAGAGCGGACCGATGGTCACCTGGTAGATCCGGATGAACACCAGGCTGGCGCGTTTCAAGTCCGAGCCTTGAGCTGCATCGAGTCCGCCGCAGTGACGAGCGCCGCGGTCAGTGCGCGCCGGAGGCTCTCGAAGGGCATCTCGGTGGCGCGTCCGGGGAGGCTGACGACCATATCGAGACCAGGATGTTCCACGAGTACCGGCGCGATCGCCGCACGCAGGCGTCGCCGTGCACGATTCCGGCTTACCACGCCGCTGGCGCCGGGCACCGCGAAGGCAACCCGCGAGTGCGCCGATTCGCCGTGAAGGGCGCGAATGCGAACGGCCCCCGAGCGTGCCTCGCTCCCGGACTCGCGCACCGCCGCAATCCGGCGTCGCCCGGGAAGGCGATGCCGCGGATTCATCGCGTCGGAGCCGGAGTCAGGCGCTTGCGGCCCTTACGACGGCGTGCCTTGAGCACCTGGCGCCCGCCCGGCGTCGCCATACGTATGCGAAAGCCGTGCGTCTTACGCCGGTAGCGCTTCTTGGGTTGGTACGTCCGCTTGATGGCCGTCTCTCCGAGACACTGATCGCGCCGGGGGCACTCTTGGCGCCGCTGAGCCCGACGGGGTTGCTTCGCGAGTATACCAAGGCAGCGGCCGCCCACCCTTCCATCCAGAGTTGTCGCCACAAGATCACAGGACGGTGGTGCGCTCGCGCCGCTTGTGACCAGGGCTGCGCATTGTTAGACTCCCCAGGCTGCAGCGGGAGCGGGAAGCCCTTCTCTTCGTCCAACCAAGCCCCCCGGCCACCAGCGGCCATGCATTTATCCACTGGTGTGCACAAGTTGTGGATAACTGCGCTGTTATCGGCAGGCCAAGGCGAGGAAAGCGTGGATCGAACAGTCGGAGTTGGCGTAGTCGGTGATCAGACGCCGCGCGTCGAGCCCATCCTCGAGAGTGGGAACTCGACCGCGAGCATGGATCCACAACAGCTCTGGCAGGTCGCCCAGGAGGAGCTTCGGTTCCAGGTGGTCCGCCCCGGATACGAGGCGTGGCTTGCCAACGCAGTCCTCGTGGACTCCGACGGCCACACGTTCACCGTGGGCGTCCCGACCATGTTCGCGCGCGACTGGGTCAGTGAGCGCTACGTCCCGCTGATCCGCGAGACCCTCTCCGGTGTTCTCGGACGCGACTGTGAGGTGATCATCACGGTCGACCCGGAGGCTTCGCCGCCACCTGAGGCGCCGGCGCACGTTCCGGATCCGACGTACGCGTACGTCAGCGAGCCCGAGGATGGCGCCAACGACTCCCGGCTCAATCCCGCATTCACCTTCAGCACCTTCGTGGTCGGCAACTCCAGCCGTTTCGCCCACGCCGCGTGCCGCGCCGTCGCGGAAGCGCCGGGCAAGGCGTACAACCCGCTCTTCCTGTACGGCGGCGTGGGATTGGGCAAGACCCACCTCATGCATGCGATCGGGCATGCGGTACGCGAGACGGACCGCAGCGCGAAAGTTGCCTACGTCACCTCCGAGAAATTCATGAACGAGATGGTCGCCTCGATCGTCGAGAACCGGCCGGCGGAGTTCCGGATGCGCTACCGGGGCGTCGACGTTCTGCTCATCGACGACATCCAGTTCCTGGCCGGCAAGGACCACACCAGGGAGGAGTTCTTCCACACCTTCAATGCGCTTCAGGAATTCCAGAAGCAGATCGTGGTGAGCAGCGACCGGCCACCCAAGGACATCCCCACGCTCGAGGACCGCTTGCGCAGCCGCTTCGAGGGTGGGCTGATGGCCGATATCCAGCCACCCGATTTTGAGACCCGGCTGGCGATTCTCACCACCAAGCTGGGGCCGTACAGCAAGCTGGTTCCCGACGAGGTGTGCTCCTTCATCGCCCACCGGATCCAGAAGAACATTCGCGAGCTCGAGGGCGCGCTCATCCGCGTGCTCGCCCACGCGTCGATCAACGGCCAGCAGATCACTCTCGAAACCGCCCAGCAGATCCTGCGGGATGTGATCCCGGTCCAGGACTCGACCCCGGTGAGCATCGAGACCATCCAGCTCGCGGTCGCCGCGCATTACGCCATCTCGGTGGAGGAGATGAAGGGGAAGCGCCGCGACAAGAACATCGTGTTCCCGCGCCAGGTCGCGATGTACCTCATCCGCGAGGCGACCGAGTCGTCACTCCCGGTGATCGGCAGTGCCTTCGGGGGACGGGACCACACCACAGCACTGCATGCGATCGAAAAGATCACCGAGCTCATGCGTGAAGACGTCCGCCTCCAAGGTGAGGTGCGAGCGATCCGCGAGCAGTTGCACAACCGTTGACAACCCTGTTCTCGATGCACGGGACGGCATGTGGACAACGTGCGCAACTCCACTGCCGGTGGACAACTGGTGGACAACCCATGGCAGTTGCGCACACCTCAGCAACGCTGCCGGAGCCAGGATGAGATCACATTCCGAGTTGTCCCCCGTGTCCCCACTACTACATCGTCTACTGGTTACTAGACTCTGCAGGTCATACTCATTGAGTCTGGTGATAACGCAGCCTCCAGAGAGGAACCGTCCATGAAAGCGACCGTCTCGTCCTCCACCCTGAGTGGTGCCCTCGGGCTGGTGTCCCGCGCGGTATCACCCAGATCGACTCTGCCCGTGCTCAGCAACGTGCTTCTCGAGACAGGGGTTGATGGCCTTCGAGTGACGGCAACAAATCTCGATCTGACCATCACCGTCGTTGTGCCGGCAACGGTGCTCGAGGAAGGCCGGATCACCGTTCCGGCACGTCTTCTCGGCGAATTCGTCTCCTCATTGGGCGATGCACCGTGCACGATGGAGCTGGAACCCACCACGCAGGTGCTGAAGCTCACCGGTGGTGTTCACCGCGCGAACCTGCACGGCATCGATGCGGTGGAGTTTCCACCGCTGCCGGCACACGATACCGAGACCTCGATCGAGGTCGATGCGATGACGCTGCAGAACGCGATCACGCAGACGGTGATGGCCGCGAGCTCCGACGAGGCAGCGCCGGTGCTGACCGGCGTGCTCCTGCAGGTGGATGGCAACCGACTCACGCTCGCTGCGACCGATCGTCACCGCCTTGCGGTGAAGACGATCGACGTCACCGTGAACGGGACGCCTCCAGTCACGTCGGTGATCGTTCCTTCGCGGCATCTCTCCGAGGTCGCTCGCGCCGTGAATCCCAATCGCCCGACGGTCGGCATCGCGTTCGCTCACGCACGCAACCAGGTCTTCTTCACGCTGAAGGACGTCGAGATCTCGTCGCGTCTGATCGAAGGCACGTATCCCAACTACACGCAGGTGATTCCGGGGGAGTCGACCACGACGGTGAGCCTCTCGACGGCATCCTTGCTGCGTGAGGCGAAGACGGCGGCGGTCCTCGCGCGAGACGCCGCCAATCCCGTGCGGCTTCGCATTGGCGACGGGACGCTCACGCTGCTTGCGCAAACAGCCGAGGTTGGCGACGACGAAGCGCCGCTGACGGCCAGCGTGCAGGGTGACGACGTGCAGATCGCCTTCAACGCACGCTACATGCTCGATGCGTTGTCCGCGCTCGATTCTGACGAGGTGCAACTCTCGTTCAACGGGTCGCTCCAGCCGGGAGTCATCCGTCCCGTCGGGAAGGATGACTACCTCTGCATCATCATGCCGGTGCGCGTCGCCTGATCTTCAGGACCACGAATGATGTCGCGCTGTTTCACATCGCCTTGAAGCGGATGCGGCGCACCAGGTCCTTTCCGACACGTTTGTTCAGCGCATCGATGACTCGTGGTGCGTCCATCTGCAGCTGATGCGCCAGAGCGGTGTTCGCTGTCGCGATGACGAGCACGCCGCGATCAAGCCGCTCCGCACGGCACATCCCGGCCAGTCCATCGCCGACGACGTCCGCGAGCGCCATCCGCAGACGTTCTTCGCGAACTTGAACACGGACCCCCAGGCCGCGCAGCGCCGGATCGATGAGGTCGGAGAGGCGCTGTTCGGTCATCGACGCTCATCCTGAGTGACAACGCCGCCGCGCACGGTGAAGTGGAGCACCTGATCGAATTCGGCAACCTCCGTGAGTGGCTCGGTGGTGGTCACCAGGACCTGGTGGCGTGCTCCGGCCGCGAGCAGAGCGAGGAGGCGTCCGCGCCGTTCCGGATCGAGCTCGCTGAGCACGTCGTCGAGAAGGATGACGGGCGCAACACCGGCGGCGCCCTCAAGGTATCGGACCTCAGCGAGCTTGCACGCGAGGACGATGCTTCGCTGCTGCCCTTGCGATGCTGTCCCACGAGCGGCGCGACCGTCCAGATCGAACGCGATGTCGTCACGGTGCGGCCCTGCCAGCGTGACGCCTCGAGCGACCTCGTCGGCGGCGCGGTCGCGCAGCGAGTCGAGCAAAGCCTGCTCGGCGGCCTCGACGGTTTCCGGAATGACAGCGAGATGCGCGGGTGCATATCGAAGCGAGATGCGCTCGCGCTGGCCGCTGAGATCGTGCAGTGACAGTGCGGCGAGAGGCGCCAGGGCATCGACGAGACGCGCGCGTGCGACCCCGAGCCAAGCGCCGTGATGTGCGAGCTCGCTGGTGAAGCTGCCCAGCGAGTCACGAGCGCCGCCACCAACGCGAAGCTGATGGAGCAGGGCGTTCCGCTGCTCGAGAACGCGTCGGTAGCGCGACATGTGCGCCACCGATTGCGCGTCGGTCTGGGCGAGGATGACGTCGAGAAATCGCCGCCGCCCGTCGGGACCTCCGCGGACGAGCGCGAGGTCCTCAGGCCAGAAGAGCACGACGGGGCACACGCCGAGCACCGAGCGAGCCGGACGCGGTTTGCCATCGACTGCGGTGACTCGCGTCACGCGACCGGTCGACGCGTCGCGCTGAAAACGGACGGAGAGCGTGACGTTCGCCGGGGGACGGGCCACGTCGGCCTCGGCGAGCGCTGCATCCTGATTCCAGAGCAGGAGGTCGCTGCTGCTCGTGGTTCGTGGCGAGCGCGTCAGGGCCAGGGTGGCGATCGCCTCGAGGAGGTTGGTCTTGCCCTGCGCGTTTTGGCCATGAATGACATTGAGTCCCGGACCGAAGCGAACCGTCGCTTCCGCGTAGTTGCGAAAGCAGTGAACGCGGAGGCGGTCGATCGCGCATCGTGGAGCTCCGGTGCCGGCGGCCCCCGATGGGGCATCGACGGTTGGCGCGTCGACGCTCATGCGGCCCGCAGAGCCATGGAGGCGATCAAGTCCGCAATGCGGCGGGTGGCGTCCGGCCTCGCCGCCGCCTTGACCGCCGCTCGCATCGTGACGAGTGACTCCGATCCGGGAGCTGCGAGCTCGGCGACCGCGTCGACAAGTTGTTCGTCACGCGGGACGTAGCGCCCCGCCCCGATGTCCACCACCCACTCCACGTTACCCCGCTCCTGCCCGGGGAGGTACCACACCAGGAGCAGCGGCAGCCCGCAGCACAACGCCTCCGCGATGGTCCCCGGACCCGCCTTGGAGACGACGACATCGCTCGCGCGCATCCATTCGGCCATGTTGTTCACGTACCCGAGGACCCGCACGGGGCGTCCCGCGGCGGTGTGCAGCCCGGCGAGAGCGGCACGAGCACGCTCATTGCGTCCGCAGATCACCACCACCTCGACGTCCAGCGAGCCGGCGGCGATTGCCCGGGCGTGCTTGACGAGGCCCCCGGACCCGTCGGCGCCGCCACAGACGAGCACGACGAAAGTCCCGGCGCGAAGTCCGAGGCGCTCGCGGATTGCAGCGATGCCGGCAGGATCGCCGGGAAGTTCGGTGAACCGACGGTCCACGGCGAGGCCGAAATCGTGGCAGCGCGAGGCGGGGATGCCCGCGCGCCGGCAGTGGTCGAGCCCGCCCGGAGAGGGGACGATCACCGCGTCGACGTCGCGGCATTCCCATGCGATGTGGATGTCGACGAGGTCGGTGATCACCGTGACCACGGGGATCCTCCGCGCCTGGCTGGCCACGGCACGCACGCTGACGTGGTTCAGCAGCGGGTGGAAGGACACGATGCAGTCAGGCCCCACGCTCTCGATTGCCCCGCTGATCGCGCTCGTGACCGATCGCAGCACTGTCCGTTCGAGCAGCGCGACCGCGCCGCGGCTGTTGGTCGAGTGGTAGAGACCGCCCCAGAGCCAGCGCGCATGCCGGGTGATCGGGCCGTAGAGACCCGCGGTGCCGCCGATCACGCGAGGCCTGGCGCTCGTGAACGGGTCGAGGATCGTGATCTCGAACTCGTCGGGATGCGCTGCAGCCAGCTGACGCTCGACAGCAGCTGCCGCGGCGCGGTGCCCACCGCCGGTGTCGGCGATGAGGAACAGCAGTCTTCGCATCAGCTCACCGTCACCGACGCTGCCACGAGCGTACGTGGCGCGAAGTCGGTGATGAGCTGGACGTTGCTGCCGTCGGCGTTCTCGACGTACGCCTGGACGATGCCGTTCGAGTCAGCGTTGAGGTAGACGAGCTGCCGCCCCGAGGGCGCGACCACCACGGTGCCGAGCGAGCCCGGCGATGGTCCCGGGGCGATCGGGATCTGTTCATCTCCCGCAACACTGACGAGCACGAGTGTGGGCGTGCCCGCCGCTGGACGGCTGATCCCGACGAGCGTCCCGGTCGCCGTGAAGCCCACCGGCTGGAGGGCCGCGTCGAGCAATCGCGGCGCTGCGGCCGAGGCGCCGATGCCGGCGATCCACGTGCCCTGGGCACCGGGCGAGGCACGGAGGAAAGCGACCTGGGAGCCGTCCGGTGAGATCGCCGGGTCGCTCGAGGCGCCGGTCACCCCTGCGATCGGGTAGCGAGCGAGCACCACGGAGTCCGCGAGCTCCAGCTGCTCGAGGTCCGACGTGCCCGCGACATCGAGGACGAGTTGCTCTCCGAGCGGACTCCAGACGGCCGGGGTCACCATCGGATCCCCGGGCGGGAGGCTGGTGAGCGCGCCCGTCGTGGGGTTGAAGAACGACACCCTGCCGGCTCTCGAGAACGCCAGCGTCCCACCGTCCGGCGACCACGAGGGCAGCGAGGAGTTGGTGAAACTCTTGATCACCGTTCCGGTGGCCGGATCGAGCACGACGAGCACCGGAGCGGCGTTGTTCACCGTGGCATCGAGCTCGACGACAGCGAGCCAACCGCCTCCGGGCGAGAGCGCCGCCGCGGCATACGTGTACAGCGGTGCATTGAAGGCGGCGGTGCCGCAGCCCGATGAGCGCGGACACCGAGGCGAGACCAGCACGGCCTCAGTGGCAATCGGCTCGCCGGCCTCAGCTGGCGCCAGTGGAGAGATCAGGACGGTGGTGGCGCCCTCTCCTGGGACGGCGGCGAGCACGACCGCGTCCGGCCCCGGCGACATGCGCGAGGTCGTGAATGTCGATGTCGCCCCAACCGTCAGTGGCTGGTGGTCGATGTCCGTGGCGGTCGAAGCCACGGTCAAGCGATAGGTGACGCCGGCTTGCAGGATTGCTCCTGGCAGCACCACGAACCGGCTCGGGTCCCGACTGTTGCGAACCACCCGCGTCCCCGGCACCGCCGGGTTCAGGGTGATGGCCGCGTCGGTCGTGTCGGCTGCCATCGCCGTGGAGAAGGTCACCGAGATCGGGGTGTCGACGGGCACACCCTTCGACCCGTCTGCCGGCTGGAGCGCGCGGATCACCGGCGCTGGACCGGTGGTGAACGTCCAGTGGTGATCGACCGAGTTCACGACCCCGCTCGGATCGCTGATGCCGCCGGCGAGCGTGAACGTGTACGAGGTGCTCGGAGCGAAGATCGCCCGCGGGTGGAGCAGGGTGAATCCGGTATCTCCGGAGAGCCACACGATCCGGCAGGGAGCGAGTGGGCCGGCGCTGAAGGCAGCCTCGAGATTGCAGGATGGCATCGGGTGGTTGACCGTGAAGCGGCCTTCCACCGATGTGGTGACGACCGGACGATCGAACTCGACGCTGACCGGCGCATCGGCCGCCACGCCGACGGCCCCACGATTGGGGCTCAGCTGAATGATCTGCGGCGGGCTGCTGAAACACCCGGAAAGCGAGGCACAGATCAGCCCGGCCACCGTCCAGAGTGCCGTCCGGCGTGCGCCGGAGGCGAGCCAGGTGCCCCGAATCCCGCTAGTACGCCCGATTGAGCGCGGCGTCGACGTCGATGGCCGCGATGCTGCCGTCGCCGCCCTTGACCTCGATGACCGACTGGCGGTCAGTGGCGAGCGAAGCCACCGCGGAGGTCGCCTTGTCGAGCGACCGCTGGGATTCGGTGTAGGTGCCGAGAATGTCGCCATCGCGAAGCAGGATGATCCCTGCCTCGGTGGGAGTTTGCACCACGACCGAGCCGCTCACGTGCTCTTCGGCGAGATATTCGAGCAGGGCTTCAAGGTTGACAAATCGCCCGAGCAGTCCGCTGTAGAGGTACGGCGACGTGAACAGCTGCGCGAGCGCAGTCACTGTCTCACCCTCCAGCTCGATCACGTCGATGACCCCGTCTCCGGCATCCATGTGCCTGCGGATCTGCAGGAATGCGCCCTCGCCCTGGACGGCGGTCCCGTTGCTGCACAGGGCCTGGAGCGCCTGCCCGTCGTTGAGGAGGATGACGCCGCTGTAGCCGTTGCCGCTGAGGTTCACGTACCCGGTGTGGCGGTCAGACCGAAGGGTGCGCAGCAAACGCGGGAAGTCCACGAAGGCGCTCTTCAAGCCCTCGTAGTGCGCCCGGCCCGCCGGGAGTGGGTAGACGCGTACCGCCGGAGTCCCCGAAGACGCAGCGCCACCCGGAGGGGCCGTCACCGGGCGGTCCGGGGAGGCAGCCGGCGCCGGGGTTGTCGGGGCGGACGGCGTCGACTGGTAGGACAGCGGCTCTGGAGCGGGCTGGTACGACATCGGCTCCGGCGCCGAGGCGGCCGGGGCTGGCTGGAATTCAGGCATCGGAGCAGGCTCCGGCTCGGCCGGAGCGGGGGCGTATGTATCGGCGGCCGCCTCTGGCGCAGGAGCGTTTGAGGCGACCGCATACGCGGGCTCCTCGACCGGCGCGGGAAGGCTCGCCGGAGCCGGCGCGTAGGTGTCGGGGGACGAGTACGCGGGCGTCGAATCCGGCCATGTCGAAGCCCCGGTGGACGCCGCAGCAGCTGGAGCGTGGCGGCTCTCGGACGCAGCGATCAGCTCAGCCGGGGACGCCTTGATGGTCTCCTCAGCCGGGAGCTTCGCGCGCGGATCGAACTGATAGGAGCCGTCCTCCCAGCCGAGCGCATCGATGACCACCTCCTCGCCCTGTCCTCCCGGGCCGCTCGCGTGGAAGAGATGTCCGAACAGAAAGTACAGCGAGGCACTGTCGCCACCGTTGTCGATGGTCAGGGTGCCGGTTGCTCGCTCTGCCTGCATCGACTGGAGCAGGGTGGCGAGCCCGCCGTCACTAAGGGAACCCTGGGTCTGCACGGGTGCGGGTCTCCGGTTTTGTGGGGGAAGACCGTCTCGAAAGGGGCGGTCCGAATTGGAGTCGGCCCGTATAGTAGCAACCCTTCACCGTTCCGAACGAGGTTCGATACTCCAGAATGACTCGAGCTCACTTCGAGGGATTCGTGTGGATGGACAGCAGGTGCGGGTGCTCGTGGTCGATGACGACGCGCTCGTCCGCAAGGCCGTGCGGCTCACCTGCGAGAGTGAGGGCTACACGGTCCAGGAGGCAGAACGGGCCAGCGAGGCCCTAGCCCGCCTCGAGGCCTTCCATCCCGACGTGGTGGTCCTCGATATCGTGCTCCCCGATCTGTCCGGGTTCGACGTCTGTCGCGAGATCCGCCGGGCCGGCCACCGGATGCCGGTGATCATCCTCAGCGCCAAGCACGATGAGATCGATGTCGTCCTCGGTCTGGAGATCGGAGCCGACGACTACATCGTCAAGCCCTTCCGCGCCCGGGAGCTGCTGGCCCGGATCGGCGCCCACCTGCGCAGGGCCAAGGAGCTGCGAGGTGATGAGAAGCCGGCGGACGGGCGGCTTGTCTTTCGTGACCTCGTCATCGATACCGCGGAGCGCCGCGTCACGCGCTCGGAGCGGGACATCGTGCTCACTCATACCGAGTTCGATCTCCTTTCCTACCTGGCCTCAAACGCGGGGAAGGTGCTGTCTCGCGAGCGGATCCTCAGTGCGGTGTGGGGGTATGAGCATCCGATCGAGACGAGGGTGATCGACGTCCACGTGCGCAATCTCCGGCGCAAGATCGAGCCGGACCCAGCGCAACCGCGTCATATCCTCGCCGTCCCGGGGATCGGATACCGGTTCGCCGGCCTCCGGCGCTGACCATCCTCGCGGAGGTGAGGTTTCCGCAAAGTACACTCGGCATGGTGCGAACTCCTCCCATGCTCGATTCCCGCGAGCCCGGTGCCCGGGGCCGGCAGACCGATCCGCTCTCGGCGATCACGGTCGGCGCGCTCTCGGTCATCGCCGTGGCGCTGTTCGCGGCCGCCGTCCTGGCCACGTACTCGTACTCGACTCCGAACGTCGAGCTCCCCCTGATCATCGCGATCACGCTGTTCTTCGTCGTCGTGCTCGGAGCCAACGTCCTCCGGCTCGCGGTGCGCCACCTGCGCCCGGGACGCTGACCGATGGCGGAACATCCCGGCGCCGGCCAGGCGGGTTCGGAGCCGGCAGGAGCCGACCGTCCAACGTTTCCCTCGTATGAGGAGTTCGCCTCGGATCTGCTCGAAGCGGTGGACGCCGTCGGTCTCAGCATTGAGGACGTTCGCCATCACCTCGAGCCGGGCCTCGGCGAACGGCGTTTCGAGTGCACCGTCCGGCTCACGGGCGATCCGCCACCGCGCTATCACGTGCATGTGAGCTACACATGGGACGCACTCCTGACGTTCATCTCCGCATACGGCCCCGGCGCGGATTGCGAGCTCTACCACGACGATGACGAAGCACAGGACTGCCCGCACCAGCAGATCACGCCGCAGGCGTTCGTCGACGTCGAGGCCGAATTCGTCCTCGGCGACGGCGGGTACGAGCTCCACGACCTCGACGAGGTGGGCGGCTGGGTCGAGACCGTGCAGACGTTGCTGGGCAAGGCCTTTTCAGAAGACGACAAGCCGAGCGTGCACGTGGGGATCGCGGTGCTGGGAACGACGACGCTCGTCGAGAAATTCACCGCGGAGCACTCGTGGTTCCTCGACTTCGAGAAGCAACCCGACCTCGTGACGCTCGCCAAGCAGATTGACACCGCGCTCAAGCTGGTGCCACAACTCGCCGACCGCCTGCCGATCTAGAAGCTCTCCTCCCGGAAGCCGGCCCCGATGAGCAGCTGCCGCTCGAAGGGGCGGTTCTTGATCTCAGGATGGGGGACGGTCAGGCCCGGTTCCTCAACGAGTACCTCGCCGCGCTCTCCGAGCATCAGGATGTCGGCGTCCACGATCCGCGGCCCCCATCGATAGGTTGCACGCCGCCCCGCGGCGACTTCGGCGGCCCGGGTGTGCTGGAGCCAGCGCAGGGGCGGCCATGGCTCAGGGCTGCGCAGCCGGACCACCTGATTGTGAAAGTCACCCTGTGCGGTCACCCCGATCGGGCGCGTGAGGATCTCCGGCGACGCCGTGGCGATCGACACGCCGTTGCTGGTGAGGGCTTCGCGGAGTCGAGCCAGGTTCCGGCCGCGGTTGCCCAGGTTCGTGCCGAGCGACACCCAGGCGGTATCGGTCGAGACAGGGCTACCGGTCATCCGGTCGGGCCGGGGATCGGCAGGTCGCGCAGAGCCTCGGGCGTTCCACGAACCACCGCGTCGGCGGCGCGAAGTGCGCGCAGCGTCTCTGCGACGTCGTGGACGCGAACCATGTGGGCGCCGGCCTGTACCGACAGCACGGCCAAGGCGAGGCTGGGCTCGAGACGGTGCGCCTGATCCTTTTCGCCGATGAGCATCCCGGTGGTCGACTTTCGCGATGGGCCGATCAGGATCGCGTGGCCCATGCCCGTCAATTCGCCGAGACGCCGCACCAGTTCGAGGTTGTGCGCCGGTGTCTTGGCGAACCCGAACCCGGGGTCGATGATCAACTGGGATGCGGGGATGCCGGCCCTCTCGGCGATGGCGAGACTCTCGCGCAGGCCGAGGCAGATGTCCTCCATGAGATCGCCGTACTCGGTCCCCTGCTGGTTGTGCATCGCGATGACCCCGGTGCCGGGATGGGCGGCGACGACGGCGGCCATGTCGGGATCGCCACGAAGCCCCCAGACGTCGTTGACGATCGTTGCACCGGCGTTGAGCGCCGCCGTCGCGACCTTCGCTTTGCGCGTGTCGATGCTGATCGGGACGGCGAGGCGGCCAACCAGCTCGCGGATCACCGGGAGCACGCGCGCCATCTCAACATCTGTCGAGACCGCTTCCCTGGTTTTCGACGGCCTGGTGCTCTCGCCACCGACGTCGACGATGTCAGCGCCATCGGCCGCGAGCGACAGAGCCCGGGCCACGGCGGCCGGCACGTCGTCGCTGACGCCGTCGCCGGAGAAGGAATCGGGGGTGACGTTGAGGATCCCCATCACCAGAGTGCGCTTGCCGAACTCGAGGCGACGCCCTGGCAGCTCGAGCGGCGGTGGCGGCGCGCCACGAGCCATCAGCACCGCTCCGATCGCCGATCCGACCTCGCCGGTGTTGTCGCTCCACGCGGCGAGTTGCATCGGCAACATCCCCGCTGTCATGAGCGGCATGAGCAGCACGGCGCGATCGCCGTTCGGGTTGCTGAGCACTTCGCCACCGCCTTCGGCCACGAGCCGCTCGATGACTCGGATCTGGTCCGAGCTCAGGCCGCGGAGTGCAAGCGCCTCAACGGCGCCGCGCTGGGCCAGGACCGTGAGCCGCTCGGGAGGCAGGCCGAGCCGTACTACCGCGTCGCGAAGCGCCTCTGCCGGTCCGGGCAGGAGCGGCCGTACGCTGTATCGAGCGGCCACCGCAGCGCTGCCCGCGCCCACGTCAAGTCTCGCCGGCCGCGATGTCCGCCGGTTGCAGCTCGCCGGCCTCGCGTTTCGGGACCATCACGCGGCGCTTGAAGATGCACACGCGCTCGCCACGCTGGTTGAACGCACGCGTCTCGACCGTGATGATCCCGCGGTCGGGTTTGCTCGAGGACTCGCGTTTATCGAGAACGGTCGTCTCGGCGTAGATGGTGTCGCCGTGAAAGGTCGGATGCTCATGCTTGAGGGATTCGACCTCGAGGTTCGCGATCGCTTTGCCACTGATATCGGCAACGCTCATGCCGAGCGCAAGACTGTAGACGAGGTTGCCGACAACGACGTTGCGCTTGAACTCCGTTTTCGTTTCGGCGTAATTCGCGTCGGTATGGAGCGGATGGTGGTTCATGGTGAGCAGGCAGAAGAGATGGTCGTCCGCTTCGGTGATGGTCTTGCCCGGCCAGTGTTTGTACGTGGTTCCGACGTCGAATTCCTCGTAGTAACGGCCGAACTGCATGGGGTCAGGCTCCGACGGGAAACGCTGTTGCCGCTTTGAGCGCCGCGAGGACGGCCGAGACCGGAGCGTGATCCCCGGCGGTGGCACTGATGTGCGCGTACAGCACCTTGTTGCCAGGTGCCATGACCACCAGGCCACCCTGCTGGTACGGATGCCCTTTGGTCGTCGACTGCCGGGCACCGGTTCGGAAGGCGCGAATCCCGGCGCTCCAAGCACCGGGACCGAGGGTGGACAGCAGGCCCGACCGGGCGCCGATAGCTCGGTACGAGACGAGGTCAGGGTCCGTGAGCACCGTCGAGTCCGGCGCGAAGCGTTTCTGGAACCACGCGGCTGCGCGAGCGGTGCCGTTGCCGACAAAGGCGATGCCGCCGCCGAGTGCCTCGATGTCATCCCGCTTCGCGCGGATCTCGGCGACCTGTTCGCGGCAGAAGACACATCCGAAATGCCGGAGCCACACGATCACGGCCGGGTGATCCGCCCATTGCTCGGCCAGCTGAACCGGCCTCCCCTCGGGGTCGTGAACGGTGGCAGCGCCGAGCGCACGCGTGTCCATGGTGCAACCTACTCTACGTGGCTTCGAAGCGCTTCCGCCCCGACGTGTCGATCGCCACCGCCGCGGCCACCATCATTCACGGCGAGGCGCTCGACGTGCTCCGCACCCTGCCCGACGGATGCGCGGGGCTCGTGTACGTGGACCCGCCCTTCAATACCGGCGCTGCACGTGAAGGTCTGAGGACCACCACCGTCGCGGATTCGACAGCGACGCGGGTCGGATTTGCCGGACGGCGCTACCGGGTGGAACGTCGCACGGGTGCGCGATATGCGGACCAGTTCGACGATTACCTCGGCTGGCTTCGTCCCCGCCTCGAGGAATCGCGGCGGATCCTCGCGTCGCAGGGCACCCTCTACTTTCACATTGACCCACGCGAGTCGCATTACTGCAAGGTGCTCCTCGACGAGATCTTTGGACGCGCCAGCTTCCTGAATGAGGTGGTGTGGGCATACGACTACGGCGCGCGAGCGACCCGGAGATGGCCTGCCAAGCACGACGTGATCCTGGTCTACGTGAAGGATCCGCGCGGATACCACTTCGACGCCTCCGAGGTTGCGCGCGAGCCGTACATGGCGCCGCGCCTGCAGACAGCGGAGCGCGCCGCGCGCGGCAAGCTGCCGACCGATGTGTGGTGGCACACGATCGTGCCGACGTCGTCGCGCGAGCGCACCGGCTATCCCACCCAGAAGCCGCTCGGGATCATGCGCCGGATTGTGGCCGCGTCATCGCGCCCCGGCGATCTCGTCGTCGACTGGTGTGCGGGGAGCGGCACCACCGGTGCGGCCGCAGCCGAGATGGGGCGGCGATTTCTGCTCGTCGACGATCAATCAGCGGCGATCGAGGTGATGCGTCAGCGTCTCGCCGGCGTTCCAGGGGTACGCGTGGTCACCCGCTGATGCGGTTGCGCTCGAGCAGTCCCCTGGCGATGATCAAGCGCTGAATCTCGTTCGTCCCCTCACCGATGATGAGCAGCGGCGCATCGCGGTAGAGACGCTCGACCTCGTACTCCTTTGAGAAACCGTAGCCACCGTGCACGCGCATCGCTTCGCTGACAACTTCGAAGCAGGCTTCAGTGGCGAAAAGCTTGGCCATGCCGCACTCGACGTCGGCGCGCTCGCCGGCATCCTTCTTGCGGGCAGCGAAGTTGGTGAGCAGCCGCGCCGCCTGGATCTTCGTCGCCATGTCAGCGAGCTTGAACTGAATCGCTTCGTGCTGCGCGATCGGCACGCCGAAGGCATGGCGTTGCTGTGCATATGCGATCGACAGCTCGAATGCGCGCTGCGCAACACCGACGCCGCGCGCAGCCACGTTGACGCGTCCAACCTCGATTGCGGCCATCATCTGCTTGAAACCGTGTCCCTCGACCCCGCCCAGCAGGTTGGCGGCCGGTTGCCGGTTGTTCTCGAAGACAAGCTCCGTCGTTTCGACGCCCTTGTAGCCGAGCTTCTCGATGTGCCGCGATGACGTGAACCCGGGGTACTGCTTCTCCGCGAGGATGCACGACATGCCGCGGTGGGGAGGAGTGGCGTCTGGATCGGTCTTGACCAGGGTGGCGACTACCGTCGAGTGCTCGCCGTTGGTCGCCCACATCTTGGTGCCGTTGATGACGTAGTCGCCGCTGTCACGGATCGCGCGGGTCTGAATCGCCTGGACGTCCGAGCCGCAGTTGGGCTCGCTCATCGAGAAGCCACCGTGGAACTCCCCGGTGGCCATGCTGGGCAGGAAGCGCTGTTTCTGCTCATCCGTCCCGAAGTTCTCGATGAGGAAGCTGACGATGAAATGCGTGTTGATGATGCCGGTGATCGACATCCACCCTCGGGCGATCTCCTCGCACACCATTGCGTAGGTGGCGTAGTCGAGTCCGGTGCCACCGTACTGCTCGGCGATCGCGAAGCCGAAGAAACCGAGCCCCTTCATCTGCGTCACGATCCGTTCGGGATAGACGTCGTCATGGTCCAGGTCGTGTGCCACAGGGATGATCTCGCGCTCCACAAAGTCGCGGACCATGCCGACGATCTCGCGCTGCTCAGTGGTCATGTCGATGGACATGGGCAGAGTCTAGTCGCCCCGAACGGAGGTCAGGCCACGGCGACGCCGAGGATGTGCACCTGCGCGGCTCGCAGCGGCGGTGCGGCGAGGATCCTCTCGATGCCGAACGATGCCTCGAGCAAGGGCCGGTTGAACGCGATGTATGAAGGGTCGCCGTTGTAGGTCAGGTCGGTGCGCTCGAAGCCGGCGGCATTGAGCAGCCTGTGCAGGCGGGCGCTGCTGTTCGCGCGATAGCGGACCGGGTACGCATCGCCTTCGCCGCGTCCGTAGAGGCGCCGTGTCAGGCCGGCGTGCCATCGGTGCGGAATCGCCCTGATCATCCAGGCGTTGTAGTTCCAGGCGTTCGGCGTCACGAACACGAACCGGCCACCGGGCTCGAGCACACGCCGCACTTCGGAGAAGACGAGTCCGGGATGGTCGATGTGTTCGAGCACCCATGCCGAGGCGACGACGTTGAACGTCCCCGCGCCAAATGGCAGGTCCTCACCGGAGCCGACGACACGGTGGGTGACAACCGTGTTCGCGGCAAGTGCCTGCGCGTCTGGATCCACGCCGACGACGGTCGCCCCGGGCACGCACGACAGATCGTCGCCGTGCAGTCCGTTGCGTCCGCAACCCAGATCGAGGATCCGTGCCCCTCCCGACGCCGCATCACCGATCAGCGCTCTGTACCGGCTCACGCTGTCGACCCAGGAGGGGTTGCGCCGCCGGTACTCGTCGCGGGCGCGCACCTGCCGCTCGAAGCCTGCTGCCATGCGGGCGGCAGTGTAATCGGCGGTCGTGCCGAGGGTTGCCCTGCTACAGTTGCGGCGATGAGCGAACGGCCGTTCGCGCGATGATCGCCCGCGTTGCCGGCGACGACCCCACGGCGGTCAGCGCGGCGGCGCTCCCTCCTGCATCCGGACGGTTCGACATCCGCACGCAGGATTGCATCGACTTCCTGCGTGGGCTCCCCGAGGAATCAGTTGACCTGATCGTCACCGACCCCGCGTACTCAGGAATGAATCGACACATGCGCTTCGGCCACGGACGGATCGTCGGTCATTACGGGAAGCCCGATAACGAACGCTGGTTCCACGAATTCTCGGACGACGCCGAGTCCTACGCGGTGTTCCTCGGTGAGTGTCATCGCGTCCTCCGCAAGGACCGGCACGTGTACATCATGTTCGACAGCTTTTCGATGCTCTCGCTGGGTGCGCTGGTCCGGGAGTTCTTCGATGTCAAAGGCGTCGTGGTCTGGGACAAGGTGCACCTGGGCATGGGCCACTACTTCCGGCGACGCCACGAGCAGATCGTGTTCGCGAGCAAGGGACGTCGAAAGCTTTCGCGGCGAGATCTGCCCGACGTCTGGGCCGTCCCACGAATCCATCGCGCGGCATATCCGACGCAGAAGCCCGTGAAGCTGTTCGAGCTCATGGTGCAAGCCAGCGCCGAGCCCGGTTTCCTGGTGTGCGATCCGTTCTGCGGGAGTGGGTCGTCGGGGGTCGCGGCATTGCTCGCCGGCTGCGATTTCATTGGTGCCGACATCGATGCCCGTGCAGTCGATATGGCGGAGAATCGCCTCGCGACGTTCGTCGCCACGGGGCAGGACCCGCTCGAGCCCGTTCGCTGTACGCACATCGAAGGTACGGGCCGCCCCCTGCCTAATCGAGGGTCGCGGTCACGGGGTCCCGCCTGACCGCAGGCCGGGCAGCGCGATGGGGCCGGAAGGCCCGCGGCCCGGTGAGGACCAGCAGGGCGGGGAGGAGGAACGAGCGCACCAGAAAGGCGTCGATCAGCACGCCGACGCCCATGATGAAAGCGAGCTCCCGGAAGGGCTGGACCGGAACGAGTGCGAGCACCGCAAAACTCGCGGCCAGGGTCACAGCAGCGATCGTCACCGCGCGCGACGCCCTCGGGAGCGCGGCCTCCACGGCAGCGGCCAGGTCGCGACCTCGCGCCTCCTCCCAGATGCGGCCCATCACGAAGACGCTGTAATCAGCTCCGAGCGAGACAAGCAGTACGCCCGCGGTCACCGGGACGAAGAACGTGATGTCGGGATATCCGAGCGGGCCCTGGAAGACGTCGACGAAGACGCCGAGGGATGCGGCAAGCCCGAGAGCGCTCGACACGATCAGGAGCAGCGGCGCAAGCACCGCGCGGAAGTAGAGCATCAGGACGATGCTCATGAGCAAGGCGGCCAGGAGCGCGACGCGCCAGATGTCGGTCTCGGTCGCCGCCACGGCATCGGAGGCTGTGGGAGTCGTGCCCGACCAGGACGCGATTGCGCCGCGAAGCCCTGCCTCGGGCAGAGCACCCGCCACGCGCTGCTGCAAGGACGTGAACGCCGTGATGGCGGCGGCGTCGTACGGGTCATCGCGAAAGACCACGATCAGACGCACCGCGTCGTGGTTCGACGCGCTGAACAGCGAAGCCCCGAGGCCGAGCGGAAGCTGATCCGGTCCGACCACGGCCTGGACGCCCGGGCTGGCTTTGATCACTCCCTCGATCCGTGCGAGCGGCCCGGTCTGCGCGGCAATCCCCTGCGCCTGGAGGATCAAGGTCGACGGACCGACGATCCCGGGGCCGAAGCCCGCGGCTGCCACGTCAGCAGCCTCGCGAGGCTCGCTGGTCGCCGGAAGGCCGCTCACCACGTTCGTACCGAGGCTGAGGCGACCGAGCCCGCTTCCGGCCAGCAGCAGCACCGCCACGGAGGCACACACGGTCAGGCCGGCCCCCCAGCGCCGGCTGATGAGGCGGGCGACGGTCCAGCGTTTCTGCCCGGGGTTGACCCTCGCGCCGGAGGCGGACGCGCGCCTGCGCCGAAGGCTCGGCCAGAAGGCGAATCGCCCAAGCACACCCACCAGTGCCGGGACGAAGGAGATCGATACGAGTCCGGAGATGATCACCGCGGCAGCCATTCCCGGCCCGACGGCATGGAAGAAGTCCAGGTTGGCGCCGAGGAGCGCAACGGTCCCGGCGGCCACGGTGAGTGCTGCCGCGATCACAAGTGGGACCACCCGTGACGCGGTATGCCGCAATGCCATGGTGCGCCGCTCCCCCGCCGCCAGCCGGGCACGCATCCCGGTCATCGTGAAGACCGAGTAGTCCGTCACCACTCCCAGGATCAGCACCACCATGATCGGAGAGAGCTGCGACGGGATCTGGACCCCGAGGACGTGCGCCCCCCAGCCAAGGACGTGGCGGGTGATCACGTATGCGACCGCCGCGCCGGCCAGCGGGATCACCGGCGCGATCGGCGATCGGAAGATCAGCCCGACCAGAACGGCGATCACGGCAACCGTCGCCAACTCCAGCACGAGCAATGCGTTCTCGATGAGGGCGCCCTCGCTGATCTGGGCCGCCACCGACCCCGTCACGCCAACCCAGGTCCCCGGCGGGCGCGGCGCTGCGTTCGCATAGCGGGTCGCGCCTGCACTGATGTCGCCGGATTGGGCCCTCGAAGGAAAGAAGAGGTACGTCACCGCGGTCGTCGCCGGGGTCGCCGTCGCCGAGACCAATCCAGGGACGTTGACCAGCGGCAGAGCGAAGTCGGGCAGGCTGGGAGCCGCCGACGTCGCACGTGAGCCGTCAACTGCCCGTGCCTGCTGCGCGATCTTGAGCAGCGCCGCCGGCGGAAGGCTGCTCGAGCGATGCTCGACCACAAGTGCCTGACTGTCGGAGAGTGAAGAGCCGAAGAGCTCCTGCTCCTGGACCTGCGCCTGCAGGGCCGGCGTGTTGTTCGGGATGAGTTGCACCAGTCCGAACCCGGATGCCGCCCCGAAGTCGGGAAGGAATGCGGCAGCGGCGACGGCGGCGACGATCCAGGCCGCCATGACCGGCAGCCCGAGGTAGGCGTTCAGCCCCGCGTACAGCCTCCAGGGCCACGGCACACTTGTCGACTCGTCCGCTTCGGTCGACACCACCGGAGGCCCCGGATCGGCCTCGACCGTATGCGGCGGCTTGGGCTGGCGGTTGGACATAAGGAGACCCTGGAGAAGTTGAATGTGATAGTCACACTATCACTTAGATCGCCACACCCGCAGGTGATCCGCCGGCGTCCAGAGCCGCGAACTGCGTCAGCGACAGCAGGTTGCCGTCCGGGTCCTCGAACCAGGCAACCCGATCCCCCGAGGGCGACGTCCAGATCCCAGAGTCATCGACGTCCATCCCCCGATAGCGCAGGAAGGCGACGCCCGCAGCCGACAGCGACTCCACAGTCGAGACGATGTCGTCGACACCCCATCCGACCACCGTGTACCGAACGCGCGAAAGTCTTCGTACCGGCGCCAATCGAAGCATCGTGCCGTTGGCGTCGAACACGCACGCAAAGGGGCTCTCCTCGGCGACTCGAAGTCCGAGCGTCTCGACGTAGAACGCACGAGCGTGCGCGAGGTCTGTGGTCGGAACAAACGCGATCAGACGGGCGTCGTCGAGCGCGCCCATGTCAGCCGGTTGCCGACTCCTCGCTCTTGGCGGGTGACGGCGTCAAACCAGCCGCGATCCCACGCGCATAGAACTGCACCGCGATCTTCCGCGACGCCTCGTCGATCATCTCGTCGCCGAGCATCACCGCGCCCTTGCGATCCACCTCGGTCGCCTGACGGTACGCCTCGAGCATGCGGGCGGCCTTGTCGAAGTCGGCTTGCGCCGGGGTGAACGTCGCATTCGCCGGCTCGATCTGCACGGGATGGAGCACCCACTTGCCGTCGTAGCCGAGAGCAGCAGCGCGTGATGCTGCAGCCCTGTATCCCTCAACGTCGTGAATGGCGAGATACGGTCCATCGATGACCTGGATACCTGCGGCCCGTGCCGCAACCGCAAGTTTGAAGAGGACATAGTGAAAAATATCGCCGGGGTAGTTGTAGTCGTTGCGCACCGACAGCGACGGCAACTGCATCGACGCTGAGAAGTCCGCGGGGCCGTACGTGAGCGTCTCCAGGCGATTGCTGGAAAAGGCAATCTCATCCGCGCGCATCAGGCCTTCGGCGTCCTCGATCTGCGCCTCGATGCCGATGCGTCCCACCTCGTACCCCAGCGACTGCTCGAGCTGCAGCAGCGCTCGATCGACGAATGCGATGTCACCGGCGTTGCGCACCTTGGGAACCATGATGCAGTCAAGGACGTCGCCGGCACCGGTGACAACCTCGCGCAGGTCGTCGAAGGCGAACTGGCTGGTCACCTGGTTGATGCGGACGACACGCGTCTTGCCCTGCCAGTCGTGAGTCCGCAGCGCCTCGACGACCTTGGCTCGCGCCGCTGGTTTCTCGAGCGGGGCGCATGCATCCTCGAGGTCGAGGAAGACCTCGTCGGCTGCGCTTGCAGCGGCCTTCTCCATCATCCGAGTGTTGCTGCCAGGAACGGCGAGAACTGAACGGCGCAGGCGGGCCGTGGACAACGCTCGGCTACTCCGTGGAGGGGCCTGGCCGGTCGTCGGACGGACTGGGCTTGTCCTTCGGAGGGGTATCGCGCGGAGGGGCATCGCGATCGTCGAGAGGAATAGGACGATCGTCTGGCGGGGCGTCCGTGCCCTCCGGCGTCATGCCACCGAGGCCGCCCATCCCGCCGAAGAGTCCGCCGAGCATCTGCTGGAACTGTTCGGGACCGCCGAGGTCATCCTGCACACGCTCGAACATGCGCGCCATCAACTCCTGGAGCTGCGGGTCCTCGGAAAGCTTTTCCTGCAGGCCGCCCAGCTGGCTCATCAGCTGCTCCATCTGGACCTCCTGCGCCACCTGCATCAGGACCGGCTGCGAGGCCGCGGCGGCCACCACCTGCACCTGCTGACGGATCACCTCGAATCCCTTGCACGCGATGCACGTGCCCTGGTGCTGGCAGCGGCACAGCCGGGACTTGAGCTTGTCGAGCTCCGAATGGATCCCACTCAGATCGACCCCAGGAGAGGAAGCGTCACCCATGCTGTTGATCGTAGTTGACGCACGGGTTCCGACCGCACACGTTGCATCCGCTCGAGGATCGGGTATAGTCATTCGCAGACGGGAGGCTTCGCGCATCCCCGCGGTTGACGTCGATCGAATCGTCGCCCCGCGTCAAAGAGCACCGCCCGAGGCCGTCCCGAAGTCCAGTAATTGCGCCGGTGGACAGGGCCACCGCGCGTCCGAGGTTGACAGTCCGCTGATAGCCCCAGACCTCGCGCTCGATCGTCTGCACCTCATCGTGCCCGACGGCAGCGATGCCATGGTCGTCCTGGAAGCATGGGCGAACGGCTCGCAGCCCGGC
>Ga0182024_10004289_pt1 | contig 33005 bp, 23 predicted proteins | sample P32metaG_FD_120480 | JGI IMG/M metagenome (GOLD analysis project Ga0182024, IMG submission 120480) | Permafrost microbial communities from Stordalen Mire, Sweden - P3-2 metaG (Illumina Assembly) | ecosystem: Environmental > Terrestrial > Soil > Wetlands > Permafrost | place: Sweden: Stordalen... | reverse complement strand
TGAACCAGACTGCCCACGGACTCGCAGGATCGGCTCCATCGCCTGATTCGGAAATCTCGTCATAAGCCGAAACCAGCCCGAAAGGACCGCCAGAATCGTGGTGATCGTGAGCCACAGCGATGCGAAGAACACCGGAAAGAAGACCGCAAAATTTTGCTCGATCAAGCTGTTCAACTCGAAGCTGCCTTTGTTTCCACCCTTGCTACCAAGGGTTAGCTGGAAATGGCCGCAGTCAGCAATATAGTGCTCATCATCGTCGGTCGTGGGCCGCCATTTTTGAACGATAGGCTCTTGATTTACGTCGTGGTTTTCTAAGATGATACAGTCTCGACCCACATTTTGCCCGTCGCTGTTCTACAAGCTTGGGTGTTGCCGGCGAGCGGTGTCCGAAGGAGTGCGATGGAGGGCGATAGCAGACTGCCGCCTGATCACCCCCTGGCCTTTGGATGGTCGCCGGATCAGGATCAGCTGCCTGTCTGCACCCTCATACTGTTCGCGACTTGTGCGCGCCCAAGGCAGCCGAATGGAGCGATGTTGTGATTACGCGCTCCGGGGCATTTCGAATCGAGTACAGCTCGAACGTCGGAATAAGTACGAACGGGATATTGTCCCAATTTGTTAAAGACGGGAAGGTATCGCACCGCGCTCTCACATTGGCCGAGTGCAAACAGCTGTTGAGTGACCCGGACGCCGCCGAACTGCGCGCGAGGGAGATTCTCGAAGCCAGCCCCGGTGATCCGCTCGCCCGACTTCTCATGGCTGCTGTACTTCGCAAACGAGGCCACCATGCGGCGGCACGGGATGCTTTGGAGCCGCTTAGCAAATCTCAGCCGCACCTCAATGCTGTCTGGCGCGAGCTTGGGCTGACATTCGCCGCTCTGGACGAGCACCCAAAAGCCATTCACGCATTACAGCAGGCCATTGACCTCGACTATCACGACAAGGAGGCGTGGGACGCACTGGCAGAGTTCATGACATTCCCCGAACATCAAGATGACAAGCGCATTACTGAGCCAGCGCGCTTTCGGGACGCCACCATGCTGTTCGCACAGGACCATTTCCGGCAGGCCCTGCCGCACATCGAGGCGTTGCTGAATTGCGACCCTGCGAACACGCTCTACCACTCTCTCAAAGCCCTGGCACTGTCGTGGACCCGGCAATTCGTACCAGCGGTTGCAGAATTCGAGAGCTTCATCGCGGATTGCCGGAATCGTCCGGGATTGTGGCTCGAATATGCGCTCTTGCTGCGCGCCGAGCGGCACAAAAATGCAATCCCGGCATTTCACAGGGCCATCGAGATACTCCCCACATTTGCCGACGCTTATGTAAGCCTCGCGAGCGTCAAGAGCAGCGTACTGGCCGACGTCATCGTCAGCCGGGTCCGCTCACAAATGAAGCGAACCGATATGATCCCCGAGGATCGCGCCAAGTTTCATTTCGTCCTGGGGAAGGCATTTGAAGACGCAAAACGCTACGGCGACTCTTTCGCAGAATATCGAGCCAGCAACGACATATTGCGCGCAAGCCGCGAATATGGGTCGGAAACGAGCGCAAGAGCTCGACAGCTGGCAAAGCGGTTTTTCACCCCCGCGTTCTTTCGTGCCCGCGAAGGAGTCGGCAGTCCTGCCCGGGACCCCATTTTCATCGTGGGAATGCCGAGGGCGGGATCCACGCTTGTCGAACAGATACTGACAAGCCATTCGTCCATAGAGGGACTTGGCGAGACACCCGAGTTGGTTGCAATCATCGAATCGGCTTCAAAACTCGCGCACTCCGATACCGGTCCGTATCCTCTTAATCTGAAAAACCTCGCCCACGATCAGTTCCGGTTGCTGGGCGAAGAATATATCGCGAGGACTCGCCGGCGCCGAAGATCGGACAGGCCGTACTTCACGGACAAACTCCCCTCCAACTTTTCAAATGTCGGATTGATCCATCTCGCTCTGCCCAATGCAAAGATCATCGACGTGCGGCGTCATCCACTCGACTGCGGGTTTTCCTGCTTCAAGCATTTTTTCCCCCGCGGCCAGCCGCTTTCATATGATTTGCGTGACATTGGACGGTCATACGCCGATTACGTCGAGTTGATGGCCCACTACGACACCGTTCTCCCCGCGCGCGTGCATCGGGTCATATACGAGCACCTGATCGCCGACATCGAAAAGGAAACGCGCCGGCTCCTCGAGTACATAGGCTTGCCGTTCGAGGAGCAATGTTTGCTCTTCCACGAAAACAAACGGCTTGTTCTCACTTTGAGTGCCGATCAGGTCAGCCGGCCCCTCTATACGACCGGCATCGGACAATGGTCGCACTTTGAGCAATGGCTTCATCCGTTGAAAAAGGAACTCGGTTACATTCTCGATATCTACCCCGAAGTGCCGGACTATTACCCGGAGGTGCACGTCCGGAGGGGTGAGCCGCTCGGTCTGGGTGCAGAGGGCGCCTGCTATTCGGTCGCGAGAGGCCTGAGCCAGCTGCCTATCGAGAACAGGCGACGGAGCACAGTCTCCCCCCATCGTAAAGCGCGGGGCTCAAAAGACACTCAGCCGGATTAGCGATTGCGTTTATGATGCGAAATCCGGCACGCCCGGATAGGCATCGAGCACCGGCCCGAGCGCCGCCTTGAGAGGGTCCAGCCACGGTTCGTAGTTGCGCCAATGCTCCAGAGCGCCGGTGAAAATCGGACTTCGCACCTGCTCGTTGCTGTACGAATTGAAAGACCGCTCATTCTTGTAGTACTCCAGGCAGCCATCCTCGAATGGCAAGCCAAGAAATTCGAGCAGGCGGCGTACCTCAACTTCAAAATCCGTGACGAGGCGCTCGTAGACGACCCGATAAATTTTCCCAGGCAGCACGCGGTCGAAATGTGCCATCAGCCGCACATAATCGGCGTAAAATCGCCCGATATCGGGGAGCCGGTAGGAAACCGGCGGGGCGTGCGCAAAGCTCATCGTAAAGTTGGCGTAACAGCAGGCCAACGGGTGCCTTCGCGCATCGATGATCCTGGCCCCGGGCAGCATGAGATGGATCAGGCCCACATGCCACAGGTTGAATGGGCACTTGTCCACGAAGAACGGCCGCGCCGTCGATCTTTTGCCGTTCGCCAGCGCCAGATACTTCTCGCCCATGCTGCGCAGATCGGACGCTTCGAGTGTGTCCATCCCGTTCGGGTAGTCGGGCCCTGTCTTGGGTATGACATCATCCCCGACGACCCTCAGCACAAACGGCAGTTCTCCCGCCCCCTCAATCGCTGTATGACTGCCAAGTATCTGCTCGATCAACGTTGAGCCGGCACGCTGAAGCCCAAGTACAAATATCGGCTCGGCGGAGGGACAGCCGGCCGCAGCCTTTCTATGAAAGAGATCGGCCGTGAACACCGCCCTGGCGCGGGAGACCATTGCGGTGGTTTCGTCGGCATCGTAGTCCAAGCCCACCCGCCGGATCGCGTTGCCTCTGGCATAGTGCCGGAAGGATTTCTCGTAGTTCTTCAGGTCATCGAAGGCCTTTCCCAGCGCGTAGTGCAGGTCGGCACGATCTTTGGAGGAAACTGCAGGGCGTGCAAGCTGCGACTCCATCAGCTGCACGTCCTCCTCGGTAAAGCGAACCGTCTTCAGACTGGCAAGATTCCACCAGTTTTTGCCCATCCACGGACACAGGTTAACCGCCTTGCGGAACGCGGCGGCGCATTCGTCCCGGTGTCCGCCCAGGGTCCGGAGAACGCTCGCAAAACCAAGCCAAAACTCGGCGCAGTCGGGGTATTCCTCGGTCAGTTCCCGATAGCACTCCAGCGCGTCGCCATATTTGCCACTTCTTTCAAGAAGGATGCCTTTGAGGTTTCGGTACAGAATGTTGCGAGGTGCCTTTTGCAAGAGGATTTCGGCCTCCGTCATGGCACCGTTGCTCTTGCCGTTGTTCATCAACAGCAAAGCATAATTGTACCGATAGATGTCATACTCCGGATGCCAATCGACGCATTGGGCAAGGTACAGTTCAGCCTCCTGAATGCGGCCGGCGCGCCGAGCGACATCCGCGAGAAGGTTGAGGGCGGTGGGGTCTCTCGGATTGGATTCGAGATACCCCAGCGCGGTTCGCCCGGCTTCCTCCAGTTGGCCGCTTTCAAAGGCGCGAACGGCGCTCCACATGGCGGGACCGGCGAACGGCTGCGATGCGAGCAAGGCCTTTCGCGCTTCGCCAAGATGGGGGTCCGCTTCGGCGACGACACCCGCGCAAAGCTCGGGAGGCAGGAGCGTTGGAAGCATGGGCTGCATTGTCGCCTGCCTGACCGGGGATCGTGAAAGGACGCGCATACATAAAGGTCTTTTGGGGCAAAGGGGAACGGCAATCCAGACTTCCGGGTGATCGCGCTGAGCGCCCTTGTCCAAAGACATGGGCACTTCTATGCTCATTCCAGCTTATGCGCGGGTGCCGAAATGGAAACTTCGATTTCGCTGATCCTGGGTTCTGCCGTGCTGATGATCGGGTTGCTCCATTCGGCCGCGGCGGAGCAATCGCGAACGCCGAAACAGAAAAGTGCAACAGACATCAGCTGGGGCAATCCGGGGGGAAGCGGCGGCACACTGCTCTCGGAAGGATACAACGCCGTAGATTCGCCGTTCACGATCAACTGCAAGAGTGCGTCAGGTTGCACCATCGAAATTGACGCCATGGTCGGTCTTGGAAAAGGCTCAAACGAGAGTGAGTGGGCAATTTGCGCCTTTGTCGACGGTAGCCCGGTGCAAACCCCTCCCTGCTGGCAGCAGGGGTATATTTACAACAATTTTGTTACCGGCAACTCGCGCCAGAACGCAACTGTCACTCTAGGTACGCATACGGTCCAGACGGAAGTATTCTTGAACTCCAGCGCCTACCTTGAAAATTGGCAGAGCGACTACATTTTGTACACACCTTCTCCGCAGTGATCCCCGCTTCGCCGCGGGATCGGAAATCTGCGCGCGCGTTTTGAACCCGTCTCGCCGGCGGGAGGCCACGCGGGGCGGCCCTTCCCGATTAGAGCGTTCTATTCCACTCTTGCGGCCGGTTGCGACCAATGGTTCGTGCTGGTGCTTTCCCATCCGGACGTATAGTTGGTTTCCACAACGCCATCCAGCGAGCGGTAATAATGCTGCTGGACGAGGAATCCTGTATCGCCGGTGAAGTCGATATTCTCGGCCAGCCATGTGGCCGTGTTCTTGACGCCCTTTTCCGCGGCGCCATTTTCCACGATCCAGTATTGCGTTCCGGAATTCAACGTCGTTGTCGGGATATTCACGGTCACCAGCTCCGTGCAACAGTATTTCGAACCCACGCCGCTGGCCGTTCCGCTGGCTCCGGCAATCGGACTGCCTGGTCCGCTCGTGCCGTTTGTGTACAAGGCAACCGTAAACTTCGCGCCGGTATCGGGAACCTCGATCGTTGTGACCGCCTTGCCCGCGCCCGTGATCGGGATCGCCAGACGCTCGTAACCCGATGTGTACGTGCAGTTCGTCCCGGAACAGGTCGAACTTTCGTAGTCGTATGCTTGATAGCCGTACCAGGACAGAAATCTGGCGTTAGGGTCGCTGCTCAAATTGTTGAACGTGGCGCGTTTGTCGTGGGCCGGCTCGGGGCCGCCGGGCGCCGACGAAACGCCGTTGCGGCGCTCAGGCAGCATTATGCCCACCGGAATACCGTTTATCGAAGATACCGTGACGGCACCCGGCGGAAGCGGCGGCGCCGAATGGGCAAGCCCGTCGGGCGCAGCAAAACCGACCGAGCTCGCGAGGACCAGCGCAGTGGTGGACATAAGTGCGACTCGAAACATTAAGAGCTCCCCCTTAAGGATTGGCGCGATCCGAAGACCGTATGCACGACCGGGACGTCAAATCAGTACACCACAGCAGCCGGTTCGGTCCAGTTGCCTGCCGTGCCTTCCCATCCGGATGTGTAATTCGTCACTACATGGTGTCCCCTTTGATAAAATATATGATATTGGGTCAACATTTTGCCGTCTCCCGTATAGTCGGTGTCCTCCGCCAGCCAGGTCGAATGGGTCTTGGAGTCGCTCTGCTGAGCCCCGGTTTCTACCAGCCAATACTGTGTTCCGGAACTCAAGGTCGTTGGGGAGATTGTCACTGTCACGAGCTGCGTGCAGCAATACCCGGACTCAGTTCCGGTACCCGAGCCACTCGCGCTGCTTATCGGCTCCCCGGGTACGCCGGCGGCGTCGGTGTATAGCGCAACCGTGAATTCGCCAGAGACGTCGGGAACACGGATTGTGGAAACGGCGTTGCCCCTGCCCACGATCGGAATCGCAACGCGTGTATATCCGGACGAGTAAAAAGTGCCCGAATCCTGGTGTCGGCCGGCGGAAGGGTTAGAGGAGGAGTAACTGGAAACGTTGTAACCATACCATGAAAGAAACTGGGCGTTGCGATCCTTGCTCAGATTGTTGAACGTGATGGGTTTGCCGTGAGGCGCACCGGCGCCTCTCCGATCCTGGCGCGATATGTCCGCGGCATGGGAAGGCAGAATGATTGCCACCGGATGGTCATCGATCGACGATGCCACTACGGCTCCCTGGGGCAGATCAGTCTCCGGAGCAGTGGACACATGCGGGGCGCCCAATGCAACCGAACTGGCAAATGCGAGTGCGGTGGTGGACAATAGTGCTAGTCGAAACATTGAGAGCTCCCTCCCCTTAAGGAATTGGTGCAATCCGAAGACCGTGCGCCCGACCAAGGCCTCAAATCAGTACACCAGCGCAGCCGGTTCGGTCCAATTGCCTGTCGTGCCTTCCCATCCTGATGTGTAATTCGTCCCTGTATTGTTGTGTGACCGATACAAATATCTATGATACTGCGTCAACATTTTGCCGTCTCCCGTATAGTCGGTGTCCTCCGCCAGCCATGTCGACTGGGTTTTGGAGTCCCTCTTCCGAACGCCAGTTTCTACCAGCCAATACTGCGTTGCGGAATTCAAGGTCGTTGGGTGGATTGGTACTGTTAAGAGCTGCGTGCAGCAATACCCGGAACCGGTTCCGGTACCCGAGTCAGTTGCGCCGCTTATCGGCGTCCCGGGTACGCCGCCGGCGTCGGTATAAAGCACAACCGTGAATTCGCCAGATACTTCCGGAACACGGATTGTGGAAACGGCTTTGCCGCTGCCCACGATCGGAATCGCAATGCGTGTGTATCCGGACCACAGAGTCACGCCAGAGTCTGAAGAGCTATAGTAGGAGTAACCGGAAACCGTGTAACCATACCACGAAAGAAACTGGGCGTTGCGATCCTTGCTCAGATTGTTGAACGCGATGCGTTTGCCGTGGGGCGCATCGGCGCCGCTCCAATCCTGGCGCGATGCGTTCGCGCCTTTGGAAGGCAGAATGATTGCCACCGGATGGTCATCGATCGACGATGCTACGACGGCTCCCTGGGGCAGATCAGTCCCCGGAGCAGCGGAAACATGCGGGGCGCCCAATGCAACCGAACTGGCAAACGCGAGTGCGGTAGTCGAAAAAAGCATGCTCCGGAACATTGACTTCCCCCTGTCCGGCCGACGATGCCGGAGCTAAACACGTCGGGCTGCCCAGCGCACGGGACCTGTCGTCCGACAGCTTGACGCGGAAAATGCTTGTGTCAACTGGCGATCGCCTGGAGAGGTGACCTCAACCCTCAGATGTGCCGCGCGGGGACAGTGAAAACCTGCAAATTGCGCTCGACAATACCCTCCCGGATAAGACAAATCTGTTGTCCGTCGCGTGCGGTCTCGGCGGCGACGATAAAGACCGGTTCGAAAAACGATTGGTCTCGTCCTACTGCGGTCAATACCCGTGCTCCAACAACGGCGGTACATTCTCCTGAACTCAATCCAGATCCTGCGATCGTCGTTCTCGCGCAGGAGCTGTTTGAGGCTCCGCGCCCGTCCCGTTGCTCGACGGGACCTCGGGACATTTGGCGATGGTTCCCCTGCCGTTTGTTCCTCCTCTAGCTGCGTGGCATAGTGGGTCGCTTCGCCAGGGGAGCAGCAGGCTCAAGGCGGAACGGACTACCTCCAGGTTGCGTGCTGTTTGCTCTCAGGAAAGGTTCCGATGTCCAGCGACAATCCTCGCGCCACGGCGACGATCGGCGGGCACCCGATCCACCCCATGCTCGTGCCGTTTCCGATCGCGTGTTTCGTCGGGACCTTTATAACGGACTGCGTGTACTGGAAGACGGCCAACATGTTGTGGGCGGACATGTCCGCCTGGCTGCTCACGGCTGGCCTTGTGGCCTCCGTGTTCGTCGCGATCGCGGGCCTTACGGATTTCCTTGGCGACAGGCGCATCCGGTCATTGCGGCCGGCGTGGGTTCATGGCGTCGGCAACGCCCTCGTGCTGATCCTCTCGATCTTCAATGAACTCGTACATACGCGCGACGCCTATACGTCCGTCGTCCCGACCGGACTGATCCTGTCGGGAATTGTCGTCCTCATCCTGCTGGTCACCGGCTGGAACGGGTGGGCGATGGTCTATCGGCATGGGGTGGGCGTGCGGCGGGAGGACGACCGATGACTCCCTTGCGCGTTGTTGTTTGCGCGACAGCTGCGCTCGGCATCGTGGCCTGCGGTCCCGCGCCGATCGATCCACGGCGCCAGATCGGCGCCCATCCTTATCTGCCGCCGATACACCAATATCTGTTGCCGCCCATGCGCATCGCCAACATCGTGCCTTGGGGCAACGCCACGCCGACGGTGCCGAAGGGACTGACTATCAGGGCGTTGGCAACGGAGCTGAAGAACCCGCGCTCGCTTTACGTCTTGCCGAATGGGGACATCCTGGTGGTGGAGTCCGGCGGCCCGAAGGGGCCGGTCAATCGGCCCAAAGAGTTCGTCATGAACTGGCTGGAGCAGCAGGCTCACTCACGAACAACTCCCGGCAACCGCATCGTGCTGCTGCGCGACGCCAATGGCGACGGCGTGCCCGAACTGCGAACCGTTTTCCTCGACTACCTCAATTCCCCCTTCGGGGTGGTCCTGGTTGGAAACGACCTCTACGTCGCCGACACCGATGCGGTGATGCACTATCGCTACCGGACGGGACAAACGAGGATTACGGATCCGGGCGAAAAACTCTGCGATCTGCCCGGCGGCCCCATCGACCACCACTGGACGAAAAGCCTGACCGCGAGCCCCGACGGGAGCAAGCTCTACGCGGGCGTCGGTTCCAACAGCAACATCACCGAAAACGGCATCCAGGCCGAACTGGACCGCGCGTCGGTCTGGGAGATCGACAGGGCTACGGGTATGCATCGCCTGTTCGCCACGGGCTTGCGCAATCCAAACGGTCTCCAGTTCGAACCAAAGACTCATGTCCTCTGGGCAGTGGTAAACGAGCGCGACGAACTTGGCCCCGATCTGGTGCCGGACTACCTGACGTCGGTGAAAGATGGCGGCTTCTATGGCTGGCCCTACAGTTATTACGGGCGGCACCTCGACCCGCGCGTGCAGCCGCAACGGCCGGACCTGGTGGCCAGGGCGATCGTGCCGGACTATGCGCTCAGCTCGCACGTCGCGCCTTTGGGATTGGTGTTTTACACGGGCACGAATCTGCCACCGAAGTATCGCGGGGGCGCCTTCGTCGGCGAACACGGCAGCTGGGATCGCACCGTCTTCAACGGCTACAAGGTGGTGTTCGTGCCCTTTGCAGACGGGCGCCCAAGCGGGATGGCCCAGGACGTGGTCACCGGCTTCCTCAGCGGCGATGACGCACGAGGGCGGCCGGTTGCTTTGGCGATCGATTCCAGGGGTGCGCTGCTGATCGCCGACGATGCGGGCAACGCGGTCTGGCGCGTGACGGCGTCCGGCAGCTAGCCAGGACGGCTTTGTGATCGGTGCCGGTACGAACCGACGGCCCGCGCCAGGGTGCCAGCGCCGAATCGTCTCCATCGTTCGAATCCCACCGGTCCGCAGCCACATTTGCGGTGTCCCTCAGCTCCCGCAGAAACCCACGGGACTGCCGGTGCCGCAATAGGCGCGTGTTCCCGCGAACGGAAATGGGACGCAGGGTGGCGCACGCGCGTTCCTCGGCTCCGCCCTCGCTCGGTCGTCGTTTGCACAGGCCGGTCACCGGCGCGAGCTCTTTCAGCGCTTTGCAGCTGCACCAAATTCACTGCTCCCGAATCATCCGCGCGAGCGAAGTGTCTAATGTTGATTTTGGTAAAGCGTTAATGAACGAACACTTCCCGTTTTTATAATCGACAATTGTTGGAAGCGTCGGCAGTAATGGTCATTTGGCAGGCAGGTTTGCGATACGGTCCCGATTCACGCGGATTTCCGCCTCAAAGATAGTTCGATCGGCCTCTCCGGGCCCTGCGGGACGTTTGCCGCGGCACTCTGGCGTTACCAGCGGCCCCTGAACACGCTTGTTTTTTACATACAGTTTATCGAACCTCGAAGGCGATTCGCTATTTCTTGATACTAAGTTATGCGCCATCGATCGCATGCGCTGGGTGTGCGACCGAAGCGGAGTATCAAAAATGTCGAAGGAAACAAAAGTTTTTGGCTCGAGAGCCAGAATGGCATCACTCGCGTTATGTATGGGCGTTGCCGCTGCGGCGGCTCCGGTTCCGGCCGGTGCGCAGGTCATGCTCGGTGCATACGCCAAGGGCGGATCTCAAGCCTTCACGGACCTGGAGACCCAAATGGGACGCAAGCTTGCGATCGATTTTCACTACGTCGGATTGGGCCAGACCCAGCTGAACGCGGAAGCCGCGGATATCGCCAACGGGCAAATGCCCCTGATCGCGATGACCGTGACGGCTCGCAAAGCGAAAACCTGTTTCACGGCTTCGGACATCGCCGGAGGGTTATATGATGTGCAGTTGACAGCGCAGGCGGCGGCCGTTGCCGCGCTGGGTGCCACGGTGATGATCTCCTTCGTATCCGAGATGACCGACCAGAAATCGTCGAGCGATTGTTTCTACGGAGCGGGATGGGACCAGAACGCGACGACCATAACCAATGCCGGGGCCGCCTATGTCGCGGCACAACAGCATGTCGTCCAAATGTTCCGCAATGCCGGAGCTACCAACGCCCAGTTCGCGTTCGTGCCCGAGGGCTCTGCCTATTCCACATTCGTGAACAACGTCGCCGAATGGAAGCTGTTCTATCCGGGTTCCGCGACCGTCGACGCGCTTGGAATGGATCACCACTATGCGGGACGAGCCCAGGAAGATTTCGCTGCCGACGAAACCGTTCTTGCCCTCTACAATGCCTGCGTCGATCTGGGGAAACCCTGCGTCCTTGCCGAAACGGGCGCCAGCCCTTCGACCGATTACATCGTGACGGCACAGAACACGATTCCGGTCCTGTTTCCCAAGATGACCGCCTTCGTCTGGGATGACGGAGACTTCAAGCTGCAAGGCACCGGACTTTCGGCCTTCACGACGATGGGACAGGATTCGCATTTTCAACAGATGCCCTGATCCGGCTTTCGATGGGACAGAACGCATTTTCAAAAGATGGCCTGATAGGGCCGAGATTTAGGAGTCAGGGTATGCAAAGTAAACACAAAGTGGTCGGTGCCGGCAGGGGCAAAACAAACGCCCCGCCCTTTGCCGCCGGAAACGAAACTCCGCGAACCTCGAACGCTGGCACCGCGGCCCGAAGCAGGACGCGCCTGCATGTTATCTCTGCACTTGCTGCAGTCGGGGTAACGGCGGCGGCGCCCGCAGCGCATGCCGAGTTGACCATCTCGACGGCGGCGACGAAGAACGTGACCTGTTCCAATGGGGTTTGCACGGCGACGACCAAGACTGCAACCTTGAACGCATCCACGCTCCAAACCATGCTCGCAAGCGGAAATGTCAAGGTGGCGACCGGCAGCACTGCCAAACAAATCGTTGTGTCCGCGGATCTGGGCTGGGCCACCTCGAGCGTGCTCACTCTCGATGCCAACGAGTCGGTTACCGTCTATTATCCCATCTCGATCACCGGCCTTGGCGGCCTCGACATCGTCACCAACGACGGCGGCCGCGGCGGTACGTTCTCATTCGTCGGCGCCGGAGGTCACGTAAACTTTGCCAACCTGTCGAGCAGCCTCACCATCAACGGCGCCGCCTACGCGCTCGCGGGCAACATCGCCACACTCGCAAGCGACATTAAAACCAATCCTGCCGGCTACTACGCATTGGCAAACAGCTATGATGCGTCCGCCGACGGCACCTACGCGGGCTCGCCAATTGCAACGACAATTTCCGGAGCGTTCGAGGGTCTCGGCAACGCAATCTCCAATCTTTCGATCTCAGATGCCCATGCTTCGGACGGCAGCGTCGGATTCTTCGCAACCGTCGGCTCCAGTGCCCTGGTCGAGAATGTCGGGCTGTTGGAAATGAACCTCAAGGACCAGGAGCCGTATTCCAACGTTGGAGCTTTGGCCGGCACCAATGAGGGTACCATCCAGGGCATTTCCCTCAGCGGCACGGTGCGGGGAAAATTGAACTCGAGCATCGGCGGCGTGGTGGGCCTGAACGACGGCAATATCTTCAATGCCTACGCAACCGACGGCGTATACGTGCAGAAGAACAAGACCTCCGTCTGGGCCGGCGCGCTTGTCGGTGAAAATGGCGGCTCGATCAGCAATTCCTTTGCCACGGGGACGGTTTCGGTCTCGGGAGCTCAAGCCATTGTCGGCGCCCTGGTCGGGTTCAACGGCGGCACGATCATCACCTCGCTGGCGACCGGCGCGGTCAGCGGGGCGTCGCAGGCCCTTGTCGGAGGTCTGGTGGGAGCCAACGGCGGCGAAATCGACAATTCCTACGCTACCGGCGCAGCCGCTGGCGGAGCCAGTGCGAATGTGGGCGGCCTTGTCGGCTTTAACGCCGGGATGGTACTTGGTGCGTATTCCACCGGCGCGCCAGGCGGGAAAACCGGCAGTACGATCGGCGGGTTGATCGGGAACGATCAATCCGTCTCCGGCAGTCTCAAAGACACCTATTGGGATACGACCACCAGCGGGATCTCAGACACGAGCAAGGGGGCGGGCAATATCAGCAACGATCCCGGCGTCACCGGCTTGAGCACGGCGCAGCTGCAGTCCGGCCTGCCGACGGGTTTCGCAAAGAAAGTCTGGGGCGAGAACTCCACCCTCAATGGCGGCCTGCCCTATCTCCTGTCCAATCCGCCGCCTTCGTGATCGTGCAGGCGCGCAGTTGCATTCTTTGATCGGTGCGTCGTTCCGAAGGCAATTCCCTTCGCCCACCGGCGATCCGGGATAGGCTGCGCGCCGCCGGTAAAGCGTGGGTGACCCCGGGGCGGCGGCAGACCTGGGATGCCGGCTTCGCAGGTGCCGAATCTGCCATGTCTTCACGACAGATGGCCGCGAGCGCAGTCCCGTTCATCGCAATGTATATGCCACCATGTCCTGGCCCCGGGGGTGTTTCCATTCAGGGACCAGTTCCGCTCTCCAGCGCGTCTCCGCCGCCGCATAATGAAGATCGCTCTGCCGATAGTGGTACGGATTCTTGTGGTCGAACGTGACCACTTTCCCGGGCGGATGCTCCATGGGTTCCTCGAGACGGTATTCGTCCGGACACAGAAAATAGGTCACGAAGAGTTGGCCGCCACGAGCAAAATGCGGTTCTGCGTTCCGGAGACACCGCCGCAGCAGGTTAAAGGGCGTATGGGTAAAAACAGACTGCGCCATCCCGAACGTCATCCGGCACGGAAGAAAGGAAAAATCGAAGTCCTCAATCTGCCGCAAATGGTGCCGCGGCGTTCGAGCGCGTGAGGCATCGTCCAATTCCTTGTGCCAACCCGCTTTCAGGAGATCCGCATTTTGATCGAACGCGAAATAATGTCCGGGGTCGAGAAACGGGATTGCGTGGCATCCCAGGCGCAGGCTGCCGGCACCGATGTCCACCAGATAATCTTCCGGACGCATCCCGCGCGACTGCAGAAATGAAATCTGCATCGGGCCCATGACATCCCACAAACCACCGATCGCGCGCCGGTGGTTAAAATCGCCGCCCTTCTTTTTTCGTGCGTTGTCCGCCATGGGCAACCCATGCCACACCGGATGAAGAAGGGGCAAGGCGAAACCATGCACCAGAGGCATGGGGTGCCGGATGTACTGTAGGAGGATATACTAGGGCGCGACGGACAGAAAGCGCTGTGGACAGATCGCACACCTCGCGCCCGCTGGGGGCGCGTTGCCGACTGCCGACAAAGCCGCGCGCACAACGCCTGCCATCGTCACAATATGCCCAAACGGTGGCTGATCGATGGGATGATCGGGCGTCCGTGATGGCTGCCGGCGACGGCAGCGACGCGATGTTCTTGTCACCCGCATCGCACGAAGGCGGAAAAGTGTCGGGCCTAAGAACCCGTACATGCGACCGCGCCTGGAGGTTTGACTGGCCGGGCGGTACCCCATCGGGCGGAGGAGAGCCGCGGTTGCTCCCGGTGGTCTGGTGCCGGCGATCGCCGGAGCTGTCGAGCAGCCGGCTGGATCGGACCTCCGATCGGCACTAGCATCGGATTCCATCCATGCCGTTCCGGAAGCCCGTCCTTCGAAATCGATGCGTTCAGATTCTTTCGACTTCATTTCGAATTTCAGCACGCTGTGGCAGGTCGCGCTCGGCGCCCTCCTCGCCACGGCGGGCGGCCTGGTCGCGAATCAGCTTGAATGGCGCGTGCAGACGCGGCGCCGCGAACACAATGCAGCGCTTTTTTTTGGCGAGGTTCTTTCCTCCCTTGCCGGCATTCTCGGGCTTGCACACGAAACCAAACAGATCGGCGATCCCTTCGGTCCTCTCACCTTGCGCATGCTGCGCTCGGCGCGGCGCGAGATCGAAATTTACGAGCGCAACCGCGAAAGCCTGGTCGATCTTCGCGACGCAAAATTGCGGGCGCGACTCCACGGGCTGACCCTGCGGCTCGCAATGCCGATGGATGCGATCGCCGACTCGACGCAGGAGATCGACTCTATCGAGGGACAGTTGAGGTCGCGTACGCTGGACGGGGCGGATCGCGCCGAACTGGAAGTTCGAATGGCGGCCCTGAAGGAACGCCGGGAAAGCAGCTACGAGTACATGCACGAAACGTCAGCGGACATCGAAAAGATACTCGTGGACCTTTCTCCGCTCGCCCGGCACACGTTCGGGCGCGAGGAGTATACGTTGCGCAGCAGGTGAGCAGAATGTCGCGCGGTGCCGAAAACACCGCTTTCGAGCTCTGGTAAACATCCGATATCGAAAGTGCCGGAACGCGCAACCGGCATTTCGAAATGTTCACGTCGCGATGCCGGTGCGCAAATTCACGCGCGCGCTGCCCAGGTCAGAGGTGCGATACGGGGAATGATCAGGCCCCAGGCGACGATGCCGAACAGCGTGATGCCGCAGGAAATGGCGAAGGCCCAGAAAAACTCTCCCGTCCAGTCGATCACCAGTCCCGTGACGAGCGGCCCGACCACGCCTGAGATGTTGCCGATGCAGTTCTGGATGCCGACCCATTTGCCGGCGGCGCGCGGTCCGGCAAGCGTCTGCCCGATGGCGAAGACATTTGCCGAGCCCGGGCCGAAGAACAACCCGGCGAGAAAGAGGCTGGCGATGCAGACCGAAGTATTGCCATAGGCGCAGCCCAGCATCGCCGCCGCCACGCCGGCATGGCTCACGATGATTGCGGTCTTGCGCACGCGATTGGCGCTGGCGCCGCTTTGCATCCAGCGGTCCGCTGACCATCCGGTGATCTGTGCGCTCGCGGCGTAGACGAGATAGACCGCGCCCGCGAGCGTCGACATTTCCGCGACCGAAAAGCCGCGCTCTTTCACCAGATAGAGCGGCAGCCACGAGATCACGAAATAGAACGCGTAATTGCTGGTGACATGGCCGAGACACGCACCCCACAATTCGCGGCGGCACAGGATGGCAAGAAAGTCAGGTGCGGCTCCATCCGAACTCTCCTCCTCGCGCAGGGAGGCCTGGCGCGTGACCTTCAGCCAAGGCAGGAGCCACAAAAGCGAGGCGAGGCCGAAGAGCACAAAGATGTTGCGCCATCCCCAGTGTGCCATCAGCAGCCCGCCCGCGAAGGTGCCGAAGGCGGGCCCCAGAGCGAGACCGGTTGCAAGCGCGCCATTCGCCATGCCCAGCCTGTCCGCCGGCAGATGCCGCGCGAGCAGTTTCGAGCTGCAGGGAAAGGCGGCGCTCTCGCCGACGCCCAGCATCAATCGAAGCCCAATGAGCACCGCAAAACTCGTCGCCAGCCCCGAGGCCGCGGTGGCAAGCGACCAGATGGCAAGGCCAAGCGCCAGCGTGCGGTAAGCATTGATCCGTTCGGCAAGCCAGCCGGCCAGAATCTGGCTCGGTATGTAGGTCCAGAAAAACGCCGAGAACAGCATCCCGAGCTGGGCGCCGGACAAATGCAGCTCGTCCTTCATCAGCGGCGCCGCCGTGGCCAGATTGCCGCGATCGACATAGTTGATGAATATGACGATCGCCAGCAGCGGCACGACGCCCGCCCCGATGGCGATGGCGGGGCGCGGTACGCTTTCTGCAGCAATGGCCATGCTTGCCCCCAGCCGCGACGGAACTCCCGCTCCTCCGCGACATCCAGGGTGGAGTACGGCTGGCGACTTGTCCAGATAGAGTGGAGGCACCGCGGGCGCCGTGCATCTTTGAGCGGCGCCACCACATCAGCCCGTATGCCAGTCCTATTGCCGCGCGCGGACGCGACCCAGCGACAGCAACAGATCGCAATGTTGAAGGCACCCCTATTGACGAATGTCCTTCGCCAGGATCGCGGACATTAAACGCCCAGTGCGGCGGGCGTCTTAGTTGCAGCGCGCGCCGTCACTCCATTTAATCATTCCCGACATTCGGCGGGTTGTTGATCAAATAGGGCAAGCCGCCGTTGACGGATGAATTCTCTCCCCATACCGCGGGATCGAAATATGGAGGCAGTGCGGATTGGAACTGCGTGTTGCTTAGGCCGGTTATTCCAGGATCGTTTGGAATATTTCCTGCAGCCTGGCTTGGGTCGGTTATGCCGCTCGTATCAAAGTCCCAATAGCTGGTGAAGGTGTTGCCATTCGAGACGTCGAATCCAAGCAGACCGCCCACGGAAGATTTGGTGCCCGAAACCATGCCTGCCGAGTACGACTCCACAATTTGCCCTTCGTCGTACCCCACCAGGCCACCTACCGCGCCACGGTCTTTTTTTTTCCCGGACACGTCGACGGTGACGTTCGCATATGATTGAATGACCGTCCCGAAGAAAACACCTCCCGCAATGCCGCCCACCGAGGCCCCCACGCCTCCGGAGGCGTTACCCGTCGCATAGGATTGCTCAATTTTCTTCTCGGTGTAACCAACCAGGCCACCCACCAGACTGTTATTTCCAGCGGAAACATCGCCGCTCGCCGACGAAGCAACGGCGATCCCGTTATTGGCGCCGATGAGGCCGCCCACAGCATACGCACTCTGTCCGGCCATTACACTGCCCACGGTGTGACAATCCGAGACTACGGGTTCGAGAAATTTCTTTTTGTAGAAGCCGCCCTCGTTGAATCCGATCAAGCCGCCTGCTGCAGATTTATCACCCGCAGTTACCACCTCAGCTGAACTGCTACCCTTGACAGTGCCGCCGGCATTTATCGCGACGAGTGCTCCGACAACTGACTTGGCGCCGCCGGCTAGAACATTCGCATTCGTCAGCGTCATGTCGCTCACAATGCCGCCGGCCGACACGCGCGCTATCAGGCCAACAAGGTCTTTTTCAACCTGATCATCGATCGTCAGATTTGAAATCACATTTCCCAATCCTTCCAGGGTTCCCGACAAAGGTGTCGGTATGGGCGCTGTGGAATAAGTGCCGTCGGCAGACGCGTCGTAGTTTCCGGCCAACGCGAAGTTGCCGGACGGATCGGCTGAGATTGCGCTGGCCAACTCTGCAACGCTGCCCTCCAGTGAATATTTTATTCCGTTTATCACGAGCGTGTTTGTGAGGGCCTTAAACGCAACGCGACCCCGGTTGTGAAAAGAGAGCGCGCCGTTGAGACCGCCATCGTTGGTTCTAAGAATAAGTGCGCCAGGACCTGCGACCGAAAACAAATCATCGAGCCGAATGGATGTGTGGGCGTCAAGCGTAAGTGCGTAAGTACTGGTCCAGCTGAACGATGTGGCGAAGACCACGTCTTTCGCGACCTTGCCGGAAACCACCGTGACATCATGCCTGGCGAGGAGTTTTGCCAGCTGCTCTGCGTTGAGCACAGCGTTGCGGGCCGTGGCCGTGCACAAGTTGTTCTTACCCGAGCAGACCACGTTCGAGGTCGCCTGGGACGAAATCTGAAGCGCGGCGTACGCACCGTTAAGACAGAAAATACACAATAGTCCGCCCAAAATTGGGGCCATCTGCCACGGTCGTACCGGAAATGCCCGTCCCGGCGAGGTTGAGTCATGTTTGTTCATTTGTCGCCCCACTGTTGATTGACAGTGATCGGCACCGCCGTCGAAGCGATCCCGTTCGCTACGACGATGAGAGAACTCGCGCCCGTTTCGGTGCCGGATGACACGTCAAAGTGGGTCGACACAATTTTGTCGCCGGTAGCGACGCCCATCGTGCTGTGATCATGCGTGTGCGTATAAAATACGTGACCCGTCGCGTTGTTTGTAATCCGCACCAGTGGGTAATTGGTGAACGTCTCGAGCTCATCGCCGAGGGAATTGGCCTGCGACAGGCCGTTGAACTGCGTGCCCGATATTTTGTACGTCGAGCCGCGCGCTACCGTCGCTGGATAGGACGTGACCGTGGGCGCCCAGCCCGGCTGCGGACTTCCTGTCGGATCGTAGACCTCACTACCGCCGATCAGCACCTCCCCCGTTGGAAGGAGCAACAGACAGCTGCCTCCGACGTTTGCGTTCTCCTTGATGAGAGACTTGCCATCGTACTCATAAACGTTGCCGCTGAGCGTCGTCTGCAGCACGTTTCCGCTCGGCAACAACACGGAACCTGTATCGCCCGGATCCTCATTCTTGGGGAAATCCGGCCCTGCCGTCCACACGCCACTCTTGTAGATCGCGGTGTGTGCGATCTTTTTGGGGAAGGGAATGGCGCCCGCCACGAACACGCTGCCGTCCGGCAAAAGCATGCCCGGTCCAATTTCGCCCGGCGGGTAATAGTATTTGTGATTGCCGTATTCGATTTTTCCAGAGCCTGGAGCTGTAAGAGCCACTCCGGTGCTGCCGGCGCTGGTCCAAAATTGCGCGGACGGATCATAGATTTCCGAATTCGGGCGGTCTTTTACATCGATAGTAAAAACCGTCCCATTGGATAACAGCGTCCACCCCTCCTCGGCATTGAAATCGGCTTTGCCGGTATGGGCCAGGATCGCCCACTTGTCCGTTTTGGGATCGTAAGCCGCCATGTCTTTGTGCAACTTGTCGCCGATAAGGAAGTGGCCGTCGGGAAGAACAAGATCGGGGGAATCGCCGATATAGTTCCAATGACCGCCTGCCGGCGGTTTCAGCGGTGTCCATTTATCGGCCACAGGGTCGTAAATTGCGCCGAGATTGGTGAGCGCGAATTCCCCGAAATTGTATTCTCCGCCGATCATCAATACGCGGCCGTCGGCAAGCACTGCCGATGCGCCGGCGTAAGGCGCATAGTCACGCGGCAAATCGGCGACCCTTGCCCAGGTGCCGTTGACGTAGCTGCCTGTATCGTCGGGGGCCAGCGTGTAGAATCCCTGGTCTGTGAAGGATTGTGCGAGCACTCTGCCGTCTGTGAGCAGAAAGGTCAGCTCCGCCCCTTCCGGTGCCGGATTGGTCAAGACCTGAACAGTGCCGCCATGAGCGGTGCCTGACGCGATCAGGTAAGCCGCAGCCCACAGACAGATCTCTCTGCTCATCATCGATCTCCCCCAATGCAAGACCTCAGCCTGCGCTCTGGCGAGGCCAATTGTCCCTATACACCATGGCCGGTTCCATCACTTTCCCGCGAGTGACCTGACCGTCAGAGCAACGGTTTGCATACGACGATTTCGCTACGCCAACTCTGGATTATTACCCTTGAATATCCATGTTTGGGTGGCCCCATGGTTGCCCGACGAATAGAGGTTAACAGCTGCCGGCACGGGGCACAAAGAAGGCGCAACCAGACTCACCATCGTGGGGCGACGATCCCTCGATCTCGCTTTTCCGATCAGTCCCAGCCGCTTGAGCGCAATGCCGGCATTACTCGGCGTCCTTGCGGCGCACTGGGACACGCCAATTGCCGCTCGGAAGACTGAAAAAGGTGGGCCAACGTGGGCGCTCGGTGTGATGATAAGGCGTCCAAACAGGGCGCATTCGAGCGCAATTGAGTACACACGGACGTACACATCGGGGAATTCGGGGGCAGCGTGGGCTAAATCCACGACCAATTCTCTCGAAATCATGGCATCTTTAGTTCAAACACCGTGCCTGAACCATAAGTGCCGCCCGTAGCCGTCGTGCCGTAGAGCGTGCCCCCGACATCGATCACGCCGCCCGTGGGGTCGTCGCCGTCGGTGCAGTTCAGAATTCTGCAAAAGGAATAGACCGACGTCTCGACACGGGTCTTGGGGTCGATCGCGTACACCAGGCCGCCGAACCCGTGGACGCCGTATTCCTGTGCCGTACCGTACAGCACGCCCTTCACCTCGATCAGGTCGGCGTAGGGGGCCTGGCCGTCTGTGCAATGCGGCTGACTACAAAACGAATGCAGCACGTTTTCCCTGCCGGTGTCGGGATCGAGCGCAAACACCGTGCCGCGGTTACGTCTGCCGCCCAGATAGGCTGTGCCGTACAGCTTGCCCTCCCCAGCGACCAGGCTGGCGTAAGGGGCCGCTCCGTCCTCGCACCTCTTCCGGCTGCAAAACGAATAAAGCACCTTCTCGGCGCCGGTGCCGGGATCAAACGCGAACACCGTACCATCGCCGGTGGTGCCGCCATAAAAGCTTGTGCCGTAGAGCTTGCCCTTCACGTCGATCAGGCTGGAGTAGGGGTATTCGCCGTCCGTGCAATTCTGCTGACCGCAGAAGGAATAAAGCACCGTCTCCGCGCCGGTGTTCGGATCGAGGGCAAACACCGTGCCCCCACTATTGGCGCCGCCTCGCGTGGTTGTCCCGATCAGCATGCCCTGCACATCGATCAGGCCGGCGTTGGGGTAGGCGCCGTCCGGGCAATTCTCCTGGCTGCAAAATGCATGGAGCACCGTCTCGGCGCCGGTCTTCAGGTCGAGCGCAAACGCCACGCCGCAACCGTCGCTGCCGCTGCCTTGGCAATATGCCCCGCCGATGAACGTCGTGCCGTAGAGCGTGCCGTTCACGTCGATGACACTGCCCGCCGGGGCTTGGCCATCCAGGCCCCGGCCGAACATGTGGAGCACAGCCTCCGCGCTGGTGACCGGATCTACCGAAAACACCGTGCCTTCCCCGTACGTGCCGCCGCCAAAAGTTGTGCCATAAAGCGTGCCGTTCACGTCGATGAGATCGGCCGCGGGGTCCCCGCCGTCCGCGCCGTAGGAGAACGAGTGGAGGACCGTCTCCTGGGTTTGGGCAGCCGCCCCCGCGGAAAACTGCAGGGCCAGAGCGCAGGCAACTGCGGCGGCAAACAGGGTAGTGGAAACGAATTTCATCTCTTGCGCCCTCCTCAAACGTGACCAGTCACGGACCGAGCGCGAGTGGAATCCGCTCCAGCTTGCAACACCTGTTCTACCACCCGTTTCAAAGTTGTCATTCCCATACGCGCAGCGCGGGGAGCCCGCGCGCATAATAAGGATGGTTGTTGAGTCGATCCGGGCGGTCGCAGACCGGCGCCGATGGGAATGGATGGTTATGAGCTTGCGCGTGCAGCGGCTACGCGGTGGCCCTTGCTGAGAATTATACTCACGAGCGGTTTCCCGGAGTCGCGGCAGAATACGCCTGTCCCGCTGAAGAGTCTGATACTATTGGTGAAGCGATACCGGCAGAACGATCTTGCTCGCGTCTTGCGCGAGACTTTGGGCGCCTGAGGTGTTCGATCCGTGTCCGCGGATGTTGGCGCAAGTGCCATAAACCAGGGCCCCCTGGGCAGTCGGCCAGCGGGTTACATGGTTGCACTTGATCGCCATGGCATTCGATCTGGCCTATGGGCCGGAAACGGTAATCTCCGAGAGCACCACGTAAATACCAAATGCCCCGGCCTTTCGACCGGGGTTGTGCGATTCATTGCAGGGTTTCGTGACTTGCCCCGGTCGAGAAATGGGTCGCCGCTCAGTGCAGGCGCCCGCTTTGCCGCGATCGCCTCGCACGCGCTGGCGCCGCGCGCCGTCATGCTTGCGGCGGCGAAGGATCACCAACGATTGTCGAAACCGGGCGACGTGTGATGGAGCGGGCGCTCGGGCGCGCTGTTGCACGGGAGTTGCACAGCGCGTCCCCACGCCCATTTGGCGATCCGGCGTTCAGCGAAGCGTTTGGGATATACTTGATTTTTTGCGGGCCCAGCAGAACTCGAACCTGCGACCCGCTGATTAAGAGTTTTTGTGCTGTCGTCGCCCGCTCATCGGTTGATCGTGCACATGTTCACTGTTAAGTCCATGAATATGAACACTAACAGCCTGAAAACACGGGAAAAAATCTTCGCTGTCGCGCCCATGATGGAGTGGACGGATAGCATTGTATTTTCAATAGCTTAGTAACCGTCGTGTGCACGGTTTGCACACCCAATCGTTCTCCTTCTCTTTCGTATCCGTTCCTTTCCGTTCGCACGCTGCCGTACGCAGAAATTCGGAATGCGTCCGTACCCAGACTATTCTCACCGTCGCGCGTCCGCTTAGTTGTCGTTGAGGCCGCCGTCGGACGATCGCGTGTGCAGCCGCTTCTTCCACGTGGCCTCTCGCGCGATCACACTCTCCGCGTCCATGTCCGGTGAAACGCGCTCCAAGATCGTGAACCGGAAGGTCTGGGGATCGCGCGTCTTTAAAAGGTGGTTGCCGCCGTGCCCGGTCGCCGCGTAGCCCAACCAGCGCTGCAGAAGGTTCTCCGATCCGTACGCCGACCCGACGTAACCCTTCCCGTCCGACGCATCGAAGATGTAGTAGATCGCGCGCCACTCCGAGAGCCTGTTGCGCCACTTCGCCGGAAGGACGCGGAGTTGCGCCCACGTCAAATCCAACTCGTTCCATTCCGGCATCGCACCGTCGAGCGCGCTGTCTCCCAAGATCGCGCTGACCGGCATGACGTTCTTCAGCGCGCGCCGATACCACGCTCGTTCGGGCGGCGGCCAATCAACGATGAGCTTGCCCTTCCACTCTGGATAGAAGAAGTCCTGCGCCGTCAGGTCGAACCAGAGGACCGACGGCCGGTCGCCCTTGAACCCCGTCATGCCGAGCGACCGAAGTTCGATGTTGCCGGGGACGGCCCAGTACTCGTCGAACGAGATCGGCTTCGCCGCGTCGATCTTGTACAAGCCGATGAAGATCGCCCGGCCGGCGCCGTGAGAGATAAACGACGCGAGGTAGCCGCTCCCGACCATCTCGGCCATCGACTTTTCGAGCCTCGGGATTTGACATTGCTGGTACGCGTTGAACAGGTCCGGTCGGTCCGCGCACAGAAGCGGAAAAGCCCTCAACAGCTGTGGCTCGGTCGGCCGGTGTCGAATTACGATTACGTCCTTCGGATCGATCTGCTTGCCGACTAGGAGGTCGTTGAGGTTCATCGGCTCGCCTTTGAATCAGTCGCCTTGATGAACAACGTCAGTGTTCGAAGCGTATCGTCACCGAAATATGTTCGTTGATGGCGGCCGAGTTCGGCAATCTCCCGCATTAGGTCGCGAAAATCCCACAGTTCGACGCCGTGCGCGGCGGCAGCTTCCTGCACGCCTTGGCCCCATTCCCATATCACAATGATCTTCCGGTACGGCCCATCCTTGCAGTAGTTTGCTAGCGCCGCCCTGACCCCTGGCGCGTCGAACTTCTGCCTGAGGAAGAAACCCAGAGTCCGCCGAGCGCGCGCCGCCTTCCCTCTGACTTTGTGGTCGCCGTCGATGTATTCCTTTGTGGTCAGCGCGCGATAATTCCGCGAAATCGAGACGGTGTCTCGATGTGAAATCGTTCTCCGCTCACCGGATCGATCGCAAACAGATCGATCTCCTTCTGGCCGCCGCACTTGATGTTCGGGATCGTCGCCCAGCCCTTCACGTATCGGACGTACGCCTCAACTATGCGTTCGGTTGTTTCCATGGACAGTGCAACCCCCACGTTACGTCGCGATTATGCCCTCGCGTTCTAACACGCGTCGGACCTCTTCGAACGCAGCGGCGATGTTTCCCATTGGAAAGCGTATCTGAAATTCGCGACGATTTCGCTCAGTTGTCCCGGCAGTTGACCTGAGCGCGCTCCGGCTAACCGCCGAAAACGCCGCCACATAAGTACCTGATTTCATTGAATGTATTGGTGCCGGGGGCGGAATCGAACCACCGACACGCGGCTTTTCAGTCCGTTCTAGGTTCCAAATTTAGGCATTGAAAACAGCGTGTTAGGAAATTTGTGGCGCCGCGGTGGCGCCGCGGAGGACCGGCGAGGTTGGAACTGTTTGGCTTAGATCGCGATGATTCGCCGTTGCTTCCTCCCTCTCGGGCCAAGCCATATCGGTGGGTATGCCGGTCAGGTGCAAACATGCGATAGCATCGGTCTGCGCCCCGAGAGCCGCAACGCCCTGCAAAATGACACTGACCGAACTGATCGACACCTTATTTCCGCCAGGGCACCCGAACCGGCCAACGCCGGAGCAAGAAGCCATTCTTCGACATCGTCAAGGACCTGCATGGGTCTTGGCCGGTCCGGGATCAGGCAAGACAGAGGTACTCACCCTCCTCGTTTTACGCCTCCTCTACGTTGAGAACGATCCTGCACAGTCTGAGCGTATGCCACCAGAAGCGATCTTCGTGACCACATTCACGGAGAAGGCGGCGCGAAATCTCGAGGATCGCATCAGTCACTACCGGAACCAAATCGTCTCGCAACGCCCAGATTTGATTGCCATCGACATCTCAAAACTACGCCTTGGGACACTCCACGGCCTGTGCAATGACCTCCTGCAGGAGCATCGCGCCCCGAACTACCAAAACGTCCGGCTCATGGATGAGCTTGAGAGCAGCATGTTCGTCTATGAACATGTCAGCATCGTCGATGCCCCAAATCCGACAAACGATCGACCGTTCTGGACCCACTTCGCATACTTGTTCTCTCCACGAGAGTGGCAACCGACGTGGGCATATCAGCCAAGCAAGTGGAATATGACCGCTGCGCTTGTGAAATTGTTCAATAGGATCGTTGAAGATCGAATTTCGGTCTCCGCGATGCGTATCTCCGGCGGACAATGGGCACGCTTAGCCGACCTCTTTGACGAGTATCGCGCGAAGCTTCAAGCCGAGCACCGTTGCGACTTTTCGCACTTGCAACTTCAGTTCCTCGAGTTCCTACAGACGCCTTTGGGGAGAAGATTTCGCGATGGCGACTCGAACGAAAATGCGCATGGCGTCCGTTGGGTTTTGGTCGACGAGTACCAGGACACGAACCTAATCCAAGAGGAGATCTACCTCACCCTCGCGAATCGTCAACCGTTTAATGTCGTGGTGGTCGGCGACGACGATCAAGCGCTGTATCGGTTTCGTGGGGGATCCGTGGAATGCATGGTAACCTTCGATCAAGCGTGCGCCGTATTTCTTGGTGTACCGCCGGGTAGCGTCGCCCGCTATCCTCTGGTCGCAAACTTCCGCTCCCATGTGGGGATCGTGACTTTTTGCGAGGACTACATAACAGCGTTCGCGTCCATGGCCATTCCAGGTGCGCGAGTGCCGAACAAGCCTGCACTTGTGCCGCGCAGTTCGATAGCAGGCAATTATCCGTCGGTTGGGCAATTGCGAGCGGCGTCGATGGACGCCTTGGCCGGCCGCCTTGCGGAAACGATCCACGATCTAGTCGCGAACGCAGTGGTACAGGACTACAGCCAGTGCTGTCTGCTTCTGAAGAGCACGAAGGAGACTCCGCACAATGCCCAAAAGTATGTTGCGGCATTCCAAGCGAGAGGCATTCCTGTTTACAATCCCCGCAACAAGGCATTCCTCGAACAAGAGGAGGTTCTTGGGCTTCTTGGTTCGCTGCTCGCGATCAGCGACCATCACGGACGCCATGTGCCGCAGCGACCTCAGGAACTCGCAGACTTGATAACGAATTGCCGAGTTGAGTATGCGCGCCTAGCAACCGCAAACCCCCGCCTTCGTCAATATGTGTCGGACGCCAATGCCAATCTGGCGACGCAACCCGGGGCGTTTGTAACAGCCAATTTGCAGGAGATTGTCTACTATTTGCTAGCGCTGCCACCCTTTGATGGGTGGTCGGCCGACCCAGTCCGACGTGTCCGACTCGCACGGATCACTGCTCTCATAGAGAGCTTTGCTTCGATGCCGGTGCCCGGCTATCCAAACGCATCTCGCGGCCGCCTACGCACATCGACCAATTATCCTGGCGATGTGTTCGAGCAGTGGAGTTACGGCTTTTATAATCTCTTCTTTGGATATTTGTCGCGGGTGGGCCTCGACGAGGACGAGGACGAGGATGTGATTGCTCCCTTGGGGATGGTCCCTGTAATGACCATGCACCAAGCCAAGGGCCTACAATTCCCATTCGTCTTCGTTGGACATATGGGCGAGGATCCCCAGGTCTCGATCGCTCATCAGCTTGAGACCCAACTTTCGCCCTTTCCGACCAACCCCGCGCGCTCGTTCAGGCGCCTGCCTGAACCCGTTCGGGCTGAGCTAGACCTCATCCGCCAATACTACGTTGCCTACTCGCGTGCACAGTGGGCATTGATCCTTGTCGGCACGAACCAGCAGTTCTCAAAGGGACGAATACCGTGCGGTCCAAATCGCAGTTGGCTACCCACTCGTGTCCTGCCGCTCTGAAAAAAACAGGAGTAGCGCAATGAGTGCATGGACAAACTACAGCAATATTGTGATCCCGTCACCCCAACCGAGTGTCGTGCGCCCACGATTTAGCCTGACGTCAGACATCCTCTCTTATCGCCGCTGTAGCCGGCAATACGGCTATTTCGGGAACGACGGATTTGTTCCCGCGCAAGCGACGCAAATCTTTTATGGTACGGTGATCCACCAAGTGCTCGATCGTTGTCATCGTCATTACTGGGGTTTTGCTGGACATCCGCAAGGGACAATGCCGACCGACGGGGACATCAATCAATACTTCAGCGATGTTCAAAATGCCTTGAGATCGCATGGCGTGCGACCTGCATCGCCCGCGGTCGCGGAAAAAGCAATTCGGGTGCTGAGCGTTTTTAATCGGGTCGAGGGACCAACACTCTACCCGTTAATTCGTGACACCGAATTTCGGCTTGAGAGCGAACGATCGCAGTATGTACTGCGAGGGGTTGTCGACGTGCTTGCGCGAAATCCGAATGCACCAGATGATCCCGCGCAAATGGAGATATGGGACTACAAGGGCACGCGTCTACCAGACCGCTCTTCCGCTGAGATCCGCGACTACATATGGCAGATGTGCGTGTACGCCGAACTGTACCGGGCACGGGCAGGTACCTATCCGGCCCGCGCCATTCTCTACTTCCTGAATGAACTCGACCTGAGTCCGGAGCCAACATCACGACCTCTTCGAGCAGTTTACGAAGTACAGTTCACGACTGCGGCAGTTCAACAAGCTCTCGGTGCGTTCGACGTGACCGCTCAGGCGATTATTGGTTGTCGTGCCAATAGTACATGGCCTCTACCGGCTTCCATCCCTGGTAAAGAGACGTGTGATATATGCGATATTCGATGGAATTGCCCGAGACCAACGCCTCATTACCAAGTGCGTATGCCCATTCCTTAGCCCCGGTGTTTTCCAAAAGGGTCAGAGACGACGAATGTAATCTTCGACAGCGCGCAAAATGCTGGAGAACCCACGCCCCTGGGCGTAGAGCAGCGGCCGGCCACCACGATGCTCTCGGATAAAATCCGTCGCCGCATGCTTGGCAGAAAGCCACGTCACCACGAAGAGATCAGAATTCTCAGCGAGCGCCCGGAGGCGTGTTGTACCGCCATGATCGGCATTACAGTCGACGATCGCGGTCGGCGCGAGTTCCTCAAGCGCAGCTTTTGCCTGCCGGCTAGAGGATTCGGTCAGCGAATAGATCGCGATGCGCAGGCCTTGAATTTGGCTCGCGATATCTTCGGGACCATCCCGTTCGCCGGTGATGCCGAACGATTGGAGAGACCAGCCGAGTTCCTGTGCAAGGTGTGCGATGGCCGCACGTTGCAGGCTTGTCAATCGGCCGTAGATTGGCGCTATGCGCGAAAGTGCCCCGTGCAGAAAAAACTCCCGGGCATCGGCGGCAGGCGTGGTTGCCCGCATAAAGTCTTCAATGATCTCCAGCACCCAATAGACCATGCCGACACCAAAGCCACTGCCGGCCAATTCCTCGACGTCGGCGATTAGGGCGCGGTAAGTTTTGAGGTCCAAGCCAGCAGCCAGCAGTGCGCTGACCAAGATTTGGCTCGATTCGTAGGTACTGCTCCCGCGTGCGGATCCCAAGGCGAACAAGGTCAGCAAACTGGCATAGATTGGCACCGCGCCGGACCGCGGGAACTCTGGATCGCGCTGGAGCCACGCGACGAGATACGGCAGCACTTGTGCGGTGCGCTCAGTAGCGAGATTGTCGTTCTGGGCGTTTTCAAGCGCTGACAGTAAGTCCTGGACAGCAGCTGGATCACTGACTTCTAACTCGACCGACCACTCATCCTTGCCGTGACGCGCAATCTCGAGAGCGGAGGTGAACGACGGATCTCGCGCTCGTTCGAACCATTTAATCCACGACGTCGGGGGCGCAGTGTCCTCAGCCTCTGCGGTGACACGGAGCGCGGACCTGAATGGTTCGGCTTCGCGCAGCTGTGCAAGCTCCTCGGGTTTCAGTTTCGACAGCGCGCTGACAGCGGAAGCTAGTGCATCTACGCTGTCGATAGCGTCGACTTGAACGAGCGCTTCGCGGGCATGGTCAATCGGCGCAGGTTCGACCGCGGGCGGCACTTCAATAACTGGCGACAGCCGATCCGCGATCCAGCCAAGTACTTCCAAGTGATCGATAAGCGCGATGCATATGTCGGTTCGCGAAGAGGCAATTAAGGCTTCCAGCCCAAAGAGGCGCCATCCACCTGTCGTGAGCGTCGGCGGCACCGGGACGCCCAGCATCGGCTGCGCCAGTGGTCTCACTGCAGCCTCAAACTGGGCGCGGGTCTCGTCGGCGTCGCCGACCTCGAACAGGTCGGCGAGATGCACCCGATAGAGGGCTTCGAGAAGCAGCGCGGTAACTGAAGGGGGCCGGCGCGCGACGCAGAGATTGGCAAACCCTGGAAGCTGGACGATGCCTGCCCAATCACCGAAGGTAGCGAGAAGTTGGACTTCAAGGAATTTGAGATTGAGCGCGTCAAGGCGAAGCTCACTCTTAAGACGAGCGAGGATATCAAGAGCGGCATCACGGCCACCGACATTGAGATAGTCCTGGAATCGCGCGAGCAGCCAACTGGTTGGCTGAGGCACCGAGCGCTGAAGTTCAGGAGCGCGGGCAAGCGTACTCCGAGCGCGGACCAACGCTCGGAGTGCCTCACCTCGGTTCCTCGGATCCGACGGAATATGCACAATGCCCGTCGATACCGGTCGCGACCGGGCAATCGCATCAGCCACCGGATCGCCCTGCGGCAGTGGCTCGGGCAGGCCGTTAAACGACGTGAGCGTCGGGCCAGCGAACGCTTGAAGCACTGGCCTAAGCCTTCGCCAGGCGCTCACGGTCGAGGCAGCCACGAGTATCTGAAGATTGCCGTCTATATCGACACTCGGCACCATCGCGCCGGGAAACTTAGGGTCGGTGATAGTCTCAATCAGGCTCAAGCACAATGAAGCATCGTCGGGTCCCAGTGCGTGAAAATTGCCGAGACTCGATACGTCTCTCATGATTGATCGAGCGGCGTCGATGTCCAACCCGATCATCTGAGCAGCCCTTCCCAGCGAGACTCAAGCTCAATCGCCTGCTCCGCGACCGCGGCAGGATCTGTTCGGAGTACGAGATGCTCGCCGTTGATCGAGATCCCGCTCAATGTAAGGTTCATCGAACCACTGAGGAAATAATCGGCACCGAGCAGTCCCTTTGCATGAAAGGTCTTCTCGATTCTCCACTTCAATAGATCACCAAACCGCGCCTTGAGCGTTTCAAGGCGTGCGAGAAAAAACTCATTATGCCCGTGCTCGCGGATTATTACCCGGATCTCGACCCCACGCGTGAGCAATGCCCGCAGCACCTGTGACAGCCGGATCGACCCCGCCGGCCAATCCGGTTCCAGAACGGCGAACTGACGTGCCGAATTGTCGAGGATCTCCACATCTGATATCCACGCAAAGAAAAGCCAAAGCTTTGGGCTTGGACTAATCAATTCTGCAGCGAACAGGCTTTGAAAGAGGTCACGAACCGCGCGAGATTGCGCGGGGCCGTGGAGATCGTGCGATGGCGATGGCATCAGACTTGCTCCCTCAACGTGAGGCGGACCATGACGCGGCCGTTAGCGCGTTCGACCTGCTCGACGACGGGAAAGAACTGCAGGACGCCGACGTCGACGGGCGTCGCGACGACACCGACGAGTGCTAGGCGAAGACTCGCCAAGGCTGTGCCGCTCGCAGCTAGTATACAGGCGCCCTGGGCTTCAAAAGCGGCGTTGAGCTGCCCTCGCCATTTGGGATCACCGAGTTCAATCGTTGGGATCGATCGACTCAAAAGCAGATGACGCACGAGTGCTGGATCGGTACTCCGGCCCTGTCGATAGGGATTATAGGATTGAAGCGCCCGCTGGCGCACTTCGTCGGCCCGTGGCCAAAGCAGACTGGTTACTGCAGCGAGCACGGCCACATGTCCGATCGCCGCCGCGGGCAGCGTTGCGGATAGGAATATCCGTACTGACGACGACAGGTGTGGGTCTTTACCGCAGATATAGGCGAACTCGCGAAGACCGATCGACAGGCCGAAGCGTTGCTCGAAACGGTCCCAGTGAGTTTGAAGTTCGATCAGAAGATTATCAAGTTCCGGCCCAGAACCCGAGCGCAACAGGCGACTATTCAACGAGACCGACAAGGCATGGCTGAGGTCGATGCCGCCTCGCAGACTTAGTTTGCGCGATAGCGATTGCCATAGGCTTGCGCGATCACCGTGAGAATTTGTGGCGCGCAACCTCGCCATATGATCGGCCACCTCAGTGTCACTCGACGAAAGCGCCAATATTTCGCGTAAGCTCCAATCGACCAGTTCGAGGTCAGTTGGCGCCAGAGACGCTTCGAGCGCGCTAAAGAAGATGCGTGGTTCGGATGAGAAGCGCTCGGCGAACGCTTGGAGCACACCTGCTCCGCCGAGTGTTGATTCGGTAATCCAGACGCTAGCCTCACCACTGTTGGCATCGTCACGAATGTCGACAAGAAGTGTGTCCACGGTCGCTTGACGCGGAGCCGCCGCGATGCATGCCTGGAGCATAGCTTCTCCAAGCGTCTCGAGAATGAGCCGCCGCATCCATACGCTGAACTTCCCGGGGTCCGGATTGCAAATTTGGCCTGCGAGTTCGCGCAGCCGATCGCGGACAATCGGCCGGCCTAACTGAATCGCAAGTTGCTGTTGTAGCCGACTTGAGCCGGTATGTGCCGCGCTGCCGCCTCTTGTGGCGCCTCCTTGGGCTGACCCCGGCACGTCATCCGCGCAATCGTCCCCACTATCGTCATCATCAATTTCGTCATCATCATGGAGGCCGGGCGGAATTGCGCCAAACAGTTCGTCCATCACTTCGTGAAACACTCCCTCGAGGCGACTGTCGTCGAGGAGATCAGCAGCGACAACATCAATCGAGCGGTCAGTGGTGGCCGCATTGGCCAGCAGCGCAGAAAGCAGTATCTGGAGAAGCCAGTCACGTTGGAAGCCGTTGAAATCATTGGGCAGGCTCGGATCCGCACAAAAGCTATCACGCAGATAGCCGAGCTTGCTCGCCGCGAGTAGTGATGAGGGTAGCATGTCAGCCGCAAGTGCATCCTCCTCAGGGAGCGCAAGATCAAGGCGGAAACCATCAACCTCAAGTTCAAAGCCAACAGCGGCCGGGCGACCATCGTCGCTCTTGAAATGGAGTGTGACGGGAAAATCATCTTGGAGCGTGCGAACATTTGCATGTGCTGACGGAGCGAACCGTCTAACGCTGACGCTCGCCCCGAAGCGGTGGAGATGGAAGTCGATTGCCCGAACGTAGGCGCGCCACTCCGAGCGCGGCGGAACAGGGACACGCAAGGGCTCACCGCCGGAAACGATGTCAGTACGCCAAGCTAATCGCGCATTGCTGCTCGGGAGCGCATCGCTGCGAGCCACTTTCGAAAGCCGCACCGTCCAGGGTCGAAACACAAGTAGCGGATGATTGCCGACCTCATCGTTAAATCGGCTGGTGAAGGTGCCAACAAACTCATATTCCTCGGCATAGTCGCTAATCCGCCGATCCTGCTCGGGAAACGCAGGGTCGACCGGCACCCAGTGTGAGAGCGCGCCCCGTTCATACGCGAAGCGTCGCGTTACGCGCCCGGGTACAAGTTGGTTCAGCGCTTGGAGGACCGGCATCTCCTCGACTCGTTCCGCGTGGTTCACAGTCGCAGGGGGAACGATTACCCGCACCTCAGGGAGGCTGAGGTCGCTGAAGAGGTTTCGTGGCACGAAGTCGGGCAGCGGGTGATAATTGATCTGCAGGTCAAGGGCGTGTTCGGCATCGGGAAAGGCCAATCGCCACTGCCGAAAGAGGCGCCGAACAAGCGTTGGTACCGCCTCAAGCAAGACCGAGCGCGGCGCTTCCCATAGTAGCGTTTGAGCCGTGATCTCATCGACTCCGAGTGCGGAAACGAGATAACCACGCAAGTCCTCAATTGCCGCGGCATCGCCCTGGACGAGTAGGGTAAGTTGGGCCTTGATTCGATCGACTACGGTCCGGACC
>Ga0182024_10004288_pt1 | contig 33007 bp, 38 predicted proteins | sample P32metaG_FD_120480 | JGI IMG/M metagenome (GOLD analysis project Ga0182024, IMG submission 120480) | Permafrost microbial communities from Stordalen Mire, Sweden - P3-2 metaG (Illumina Assembly) | ecosystem: Environmental > Terrestrial > Soil > Wetlands > Permafrost | place: Sweden: Stordalen... | reverse complement strand
GGCCAGAATGGCAACGTTTGCCGGGTTGGACGAGCAAAACCGCCGGCAGACGCCCCACTCGACCTGGCGTTCCTGGGTCGTGGGGCGTTTGCGTCCGTGAGCGATGTCAACGCCCCACTCGAATTTCCGCGCGGATCGAGTGGGGCGTTTGCGCCGGTGAGCGATGCAAACGCCCCGTGCCGTCCAGCTGTGGTCTCGAGTGGGGCGTTTGCCGGCGCGAATCGCCTCTACTGGTGGCTGGTGCCGCTACTAGGGGTCGCGACCCCTAGGCGGCGCGCCGGGCGGGCTCCGGCGCTTCGGGTGCTTCAAAGTCAAAGGGAGCGGTCGCGCGTTCTGATCGCCCGCCCGCCCGCCCGGCGTTCGCAGGCCCGACAAGCGGAGGCGGAAGCCGCTGCGAAATGCCGGCCGCTCGCGCCGCCTGACCCAGCGTCCGCGCGGCGGCGCGCAGCTCCGGTGGGCGATGGGTGGCCATCACGGTCAGACGCAGCCGGGGGTCCGTGGCCGGGACGGTGGAAGGGCCGACCGCCCCCGCAAACACTCCCTGGCGCACCGCCGCCTCGCAGATTCGCTTGGCCAGAGCGGCCTCGGTGATCGCGGGCGCCACGATCTGAGTTTGCGAGTCACCGACATCGAAGCCCTGGAGCTCGAGCTCCCGGCGCAGGGCGGCAGCGTTCTCGGTCAGCCTGGCCAGCCGGCGCGGTGCCACCAGGTCGAGCGCGGCCAGGGCGGCCGCGACCGCGGGGGGCGCCGGCGCGGCCGAGAGACCGAAGGTGTGCGCCGCGGTCATCAGATGGCGGGCCATCGTCTTCTCGCAGGCCGCGAAGGCGCCGTAGGACCCCAGGGCGTTGCCCATCGATCCGATGATCACGTCGACCTGATCGGCGAGGCCAGCCTCCGCCAGCGCTCCCCGCCCCTCGGGGCCCAGCACGCCCACGGCGTGCGCCTCATCGACCAGGAGCCGCACTCCCGAGCGCTGACCCAGCTCGACGATCTCGGCCAGCGGGGCGACCTGCCCGTCGACCGAGAACACGCTGTCGGTCACGATCAGCGCACCGCGGCCCTCGGCCTCGGTCAGGCCCCAGGCCAGGTGCTCGACGTCGCAATGGTCATAGACGAAGACCTCCGCGCCGGAGAGCCGGCCGCCGTCGATCAGCGAGGGGTGACTGAGCTCATCGCAGAAGACGACGTCGCCCGGGCGCGCCAGCGCCGCGACCGTCCCGGCGCCGGCCAGGTAGCCCGATCCGAACAGCAGGGCGCTCTCGCGCCCCATGAACTGCGCCAAGCGCTCCTCCAGCCGGCGATGGATGGTCATCGTGCCGCACACCAGGCGCGAGCCCCCGGCGCCGACACCCCAGCGCATGGCGGCCTCGGCGGCGGCCTCGCGAACCCGGGGGTGATCGGCCAGGCCCAGGTAGTTGCTCGAGCACAGCAGGAGCACCGGCCGGCCGTCGAGCAGCACGTGCGGCCCCTGGGGGCCGCTGACCAGGCGGACGCTCTGGTCGAGCCCGAGTGAGCGGAGTTCCTCCAGCCTCGCCTCGAGCTCGATCATCGAGGGCGGAGCATAGATGCCGGTCCGGACACATTTGGATGCGCGCTCTAAGATCGCTGACCGTGCCCGACCGGCTGTACTTCACCGAATCAGATGAGGCCAATGCCCTGATCGCCGCCGATCCGATGGCCTTGCTGATCGGCTTTGCGCTCGACCAGCAGGTGCAGGTGCAAAAGGCCTTTGCCGGTCCCCAGGCGCTGCTCGAGCGAGTGGGGGCGATCGACGCCGCCACGCTCGCGGAGGCCAACCTCGAGCCCGTGTTTCGAGCCCGGCCCGCCATCCACCGGTTCCCGGGATCGATGGCCGGGCGTGTTCACGACCTCGCCGTTCACATCCGTGACGAGTACGACGGCGACGCCGCGCGCGTCTGGACAGACGCTCGTGACGGCGCCGACCTGCGCGCGAACCTGGCCGCCCTTCCGGGATTCGGCGACATGAAGATCAAGTCGCTGGGCGCCGTGCTCGCCAAGCGCTTCGGCGTCGCCGCGGCGACCGATCTGGTCCCCTGGCATCCCACCCTCGGAGACGTGGATTCCCCCCAGGCTCTGATCGACTACCAGGCGACCAAGCGCGCGCACAAGGCGGAGTGGAGCCGCCGGCGTGCACCGAGCGCCGCCGGCGCCTGAGCGCTCTGTCTCAGCGGGCCATCGCCTGCAGCCGCGCGCGCACGACCGGCCAGGCGCGCCCTTCGGGGGCGACGAGCTCGAAATGGTCGCCGCCGGGGAGCTCGTGGAGCTCGCAGACGGCGCCCAGCGCCACCGCGGCCGTCTGATAGCCGCGGCTCTGCGAGATCGGCACCCGGTCGTCCGCGTCTCCGTGGATCAGCAGCGCCGGAGCGCCCAGCGGCAGCCGCTCGATCGGGCTTGCCTCCCGGTACTGCGCCGCGCTTGGCTCTTCCCCCCCGAAGAGCTCGAGCACCGCCCCGTCGCCCAGCCTCTGGTGCGCGGCCGCGCGCAGATCGCAGACCCCGGCCAGTGACACCACGGCGGTCACCGCCGGACGCTCGGCCGCAGCCCACAGCGCGAGCTGTCCGCCGGCGGAATGCCCGACGAGCGCCAGCGGACGGGGGCCGGCCACCAACAGCGCCTGGTCAACCGCGTCGCGGACCGCAAGCGCCGTGCCCGGCCAGCCGCCGCCCGGCATCCCGACGCGCGGGTACTCGAGGCTCCAGGCGTGCAGTCCGGCCTCGGCGCAGGCCACGGCCAGCGGACGGATGTGGTCGGCGCTGAAGCGCGCGCGCCAGAAGCCGCCGTGGATGAACGCCACCAGCGCGCCCGCCCCCGGGTCGCCGAGCTGCTCGGCGCTCCAGGCCGCGGTCAGCTCAGCGCCCCTTGAACTCGGGCGGGCGCTTCTGGGTGAAAGCGAGGACGCCCTCGCGGAAGTCCTGGGAGGAGAAGCAGGCGTGGCGGAGCCGGAGCAGCTCACGCTCGACCGCGGGATCGAGGGTGGCCTGGCCGTCGAGCACCGCGCGAATCACGCGCTTGTTCCCGAGCTGGGCCAGCGGAGCGTTGCCGGCGATCTCCCGGGCCAGGGAGAGCGTCGTCTCGGCCAGCTCATCGGCTGACGAGACTGCGTTGACCAGTCCCCAGGCGTGAGCCGTCGCGGCATCGATTCGCCCGCCGACCAGGAACAGCTCCCGAGTCCGCGGCGCCCCGATCGTGTCGATGAACTTCCGGATCCCGGTGTGCGAGTAGACGAGACCGAGCTTGGCCGGCGGCATGCCCAGCTTGATCGGCTCAGCGGCGAGTCGCAGGTCGCAGGACAGGGCCAGCTCCAGGCCCCCGCCGATGGCGTGCCCGTTGAGCGCCGCGACCGTCGGATACGGGTAGGCCTCGACGGCGCCGATGGCGGCCGCGAACGGACGAGCGACGCGCTTCTCGGCCTCATCGGCGAACCCGTTTCGCGCCCACCCACCGAGGTCGCCGATGTCATAGCCCGCCGAGAAGGTCGTGTCCTCGCCGGTGATGATCACGCACCGGGCATCGAGCTCGGGCATGGCCGCGGCGAAGCTGTCCAGGATCGCCTCGTCCAGGGCCCCGCGCTTGCCCGGGTTGGAGATCGTCAGGCGTGCCACGTGGGGCGCGGGCTCGTCGATCAGCAGCCGGCCCGCGCCGCCGGACTCGGGCTCGGATTCAGTCGAGGACAACGAGCGTGTCGCCCTCGGACACGGACTGGCCCTCGCTGCAGCGAATCTCGGAGACGACGCCTGGATCCTCGGCCTCGACGGGCATCTCCATCTTCATCGACTCGAGGATCACCACCGCGTCGCCCTCCTGCACCGCGTCGCCCACCTCGACCTCGATCTTCCAGACGGTGCCCGTGATGTGCGCTTCGACGTCGGGCAAGTCGCAGTCCTCCTGTTCTCGCTGAAGCCGTGAGGATAGAGGCCGGGGTCGCCTCCGCGAGCTCGCGAACTTCCGGGTCAGCCGACACGTCTCCCAAACCGGCGGGTAGGCTGAGCACCAGACCATGGCGGCTGCCGACGACGCACAAGCAGGGCTCGACATCGACCTGCTGGCCGCGTCTCTACGTGCCGACACGAGCGACCTCGGCGCGTTCGTCGAGGCCCTGGCCGTCAAGCTCGAGGAGGCGGTTCCCGGAGCGACGGCGGTGGAGCGACGGCGGGAGGGAATGTTCGGCCCCAAGCGAGTCCAGCGGATCGCGCTGGACGCCGGCGATCAGCGACTCGAGCTGGTGCAGCGAGGCGGGGCCATCGAAACCCGTTGCTCACGCCTGTCGGGCGGGATCGTGCTCAAGCGCGAGACGCTCGACACCGACGCGTGGTTGCGCGTGCTCGGCGAGGCGCTAGCCGTGCAGGCTCAGCGCAGCCAGACAACCCGGCAGGCGCTCGAGCGCCTGCTCAACGGATAGGAGCAGCATGCCTCTGTTTTCCAGGCGTGACGACGAGTCCCAGCAGGCGCCCGCCCAAGGTGCCGGAGCGGCCGAGGCGCCGCACGCCGCGGCCTATGAGGCGGGCTCGATGGAGGGCATCCCCGAGTCCGGACGCGACCGGATCCAGCGGATGAAGCAGGAGGTCGCCCGGGGCTTCTTCACCAGCGACCTGTCGGTCAACGAATTCCTGCTCGTCAAGGAGTCAGGGTTCGAGCCCCTCGGCCTGGTGCTGGGCAGCTCGATCTACCACATCGGCTACCAGCAGGCGATGTGGAACCAGAGCCAGGAGATGGGGGTGCTCACCCAGGCCATGTACCACGCCCGCGAGCTCGCGATGACACGGATGGAGGAGGAGGCCGACCAGCTGGGGGCCGACGGCGTGGTCGGCGTCCGCCTGGACATCGGGCGCTACGAGTGGGGCGCCGACCTGGCCGAGTTCATCGCCGTCGGGACCGCGGTCAAGCACGCCGCCGGCGAGCTGCACCGCGCGCCCAACGGCCGGCCCTTCACCTCCGACATGAACGGACAGGACTTCAGCACGCTGCTGCGCGCCGGCTACCGCCCAGCGGGCTTGGTGATGGGCAACTGTGTCTACCACGTCGCCCGCCAGGGGATGCTCGCCTCGCTCAAGCAGGTGGGGCGCAACCTCGAGATGCCCAACTTCACCCAGGCGCTGTACGAGGCCCGGGAGCTGGCGATGGAGCGTATGGGGACCGAGGCCGAGCAGCTCCAGGCCGAGGGCATCGTGGGCGCGCGCATCATCGAGCGCAGCCACGGTTGGGGCTCGCACGTGATCGAGTTCTTCGCCATCGGCACCGGCGTGGTCTCGACCAGCCCCGACCATCAGATCGAGAAGCCGGCGCTCGTCCTGCCCCTGCAAGGCTAGGGATCTCTGCGCAACCCCTGCAGGTCTGAGGGGTATGGTCGGCAGGCGATGCCCGACGTAGAGATCAAACCGCAGCGCTATCGGGACGAGCGGCCCAAGGAGCACTTCGACAAGTACCACGCCCGGGTGCGGGCGGGCGAGCCCGAGGCCAAGGTGTATGAGGTCGTGCGCGTGCTCACCGTGCTGCACGCGGTGATCACCTTCCGGGCGCGGTCGATCGGCTCCCAGAACGTGCCCATCGGCCCGGTCATCCTGGCCCCCAACCACGCCTCGTTCATGGATCACTTCTTCGCCGGGGCGTTCATCCGCCGCCGGGTCCAGTTCATGGCCAAGTCGCAGCTTTTCGCTCCCGGCGTGCCCCAGTGGGTGTTCAGCCACGGCGGAGTGTTCCCCGTACGCCGGGGTAGCCAGGACCAGGAGGCGTTCGCGAGCGCGTACAAGATCCTGGAGCGCGGGGGGGTGATCGGCATGTACTGCGAGGGAGGGCGCTCCCGGACCGGCAAGATGGCCGACGAGGCCAAGTCTGGAATCGGCCGCCTGGCGCTCGAATCGGGGGCTCCGGTGGTCCCGGTGGCGATCCTCGGCTCCTACCAGGTCCGCAACTGGAAGCGCCTTCGGTTTCCGCGGGTGACCGTCAGCTACGGCGAGCCGTTCCGGTTTGCGCAGGTCTCAGACCCCTCGCGTGAGCTCCAGCAGCAGGCCGCCGACTACATCCTCGAGCGGATCCGGACGCTGCATTCAGAGCTCACCTCACTCGGTCATCGCAGGGCCCTGCGGGCGGCGCGGGCACACGCGGTGGCGTGACGTTTCGCGATCAGCTCCTGGACGGCCGTCGGGTCGCGATGGCCGGCGAGGGTGGAGCGCCGATCGTGGCGAAGCTGGTGAGCCTCGGGGCCGGGGTGGAGTCGATGCCGGAGCAGCTTGTGCTCGACGAGGAGGCGGCTGCGGCCTGGGCGCGCGGGCGGGCGCCGCTGAGCGCGCTGGTGTTCGACGCCGGCTCGAGCTTCGGGGAGGGCGGCGGCCGGCGGCTGCAAGCCTCGCTGGAGCTCGCCTGGCGGGCGGCCCGCGCGGTGGCCGTGGGCGCGCTGATCGAGGGTGACGCTCCTGCCAAGCTGGTCTTCGTGGGTCCTCGCCCCAGCGCGGGCGCTCACGCCGAGCCCGCCCGGGCGGCCCTGGAGAACCTGGCGCGCACGCTGTCGGTGGAGTGGGCCCGGTATGCGATCACCGCCGTCGCGGTGACTCCGGGGGCGGAGACCGCGGACGCCGAAGTCGCGGAGCTGGTCTGCTTTCTGATCTCGGAGGCCGGGGAGTACTTCAGCGGCTGCCGGTTTGAGCTGGGGAGGGTCGCGGTCGCCGGTTAGAGGTCCGGATCGCCAGCCAGGCACAGATGTCGTCGAGCACCTGCTCGCGCTCGGGCTCGTTGAGGATCTCGTGATAGAGCCCGTGGTAGGGCTTGACGGTCTTGTCGGGGGTGCCGATCCGTTCGCCCAGCAGGTGGCTGCCGCGGGGCGGGCAGAGGCCGTCGGCGCTTCCGTAGAGGATCAGCGTGGGGAGCGTGATCTCGGGCGCTCGGTCGGGGAAGCAACCGAGCGCCGCCGCCAGCTCGGCCACCGTGCGCGCCGGCAGCTTGCCGTGGTGGACCAGCGGGTCTGAGCGGTAGGCGGCGACCACCTCCGGGTCTCGGCTGACCAGCGACGGATCGACCCCGATCATCGGCAGCCGGGGCGCCAGCATGGAGAGGACGCGGCCGGCCGCTCGCACCGGCGCGGGCGCGTCGATCGCGGCCAACGGGCCGCTCAGGATCATCCCCGTCAACCGGTCCTGGTGGTCCAGCGCGTAGACCACGGCGATCGTGCCGCCCATGCTGTGCCCGAGCATGAAGACCGGGACGCCCGGGTGCTCGGAGGCGGCGATCACGACCAGCCGGTCGAGGTCTGAGACCGCGTTTTTGAGGCGGTCGACGAGTGCCCGCGGGCCCTCGGAGCGCCCGTGGCCGCGGTGGTCGGGTGCGTACACGGCGTAGTCCTCGTCCACCAGGCGCGCCGCCACGTGCTCATAGCGGCCGCTGTGCTCTCCGGCGCCGTGGACCAGCACCACCACCGCGCGTGCGGTGGCCTCCGGTGTCCAGGCTTGCCAGAAGATCCGGCGCCCGCCCTGGCCCGCCAGAAACGCCGTGGTGTGGCTCACGCCTCGTCCTCGGCCCAGGGGACGACGACGGCATCCTCGAGGGGCGAATCGCGCGCCACCACGTAGTCGGCCGGCTCGGAGTCCGAGATGTTCTCGAGCACGTGGGTCTCCCGCGGGGGCACGTAGACCATGTCGCCGGGCTCGAGCTCGAGCTCCTCCTGGAGGCGGTCGCCCCACCGCACCCTGAGCCGGCCCGACAGCATGTAGACGGCGCTCTCGCAGTCGGAGTGGTAATGGGGTCGCGACTGGGCCGCGGGCGGGACCCGGAAGCGGCCCATGTAGATGTTGTGGGCTCCCGCGGTCGCCTGCGAGATCTCGGCGCCGCCGACGACCCCGCGCGGGACGTCACGGTCGGGGCCCGGCTTGACCAACCTCATCGGTCGATTCTACTGTCGGTTCCGGGCGGCGTCCCACCGGCGGGCGGGCCCGGCCGGCTACGCGCGCCGGTCGGCGACCTCGATCTGCAGCGGCGGCTGGGGCGCGGCCTCGTGGTCGACCTGGAGGGTGGTGTGACTGACGCCGAAGCGGTCGCCCACGATCTCCTGGAGGATCCGGCGCAGCTCGTGGCAATCATCGCCGGCGCCGACCACGACATGGGCCGACAGGGCCGGAAAGCCCGAGGTCACCTCCCAGACGTGCAGATCGTGGATCTCCACGACACCCGGGACAGCGGCGAGCACCTGGCCGATCTCCTGGGGGTCGAGGCCCGCCGGAGCCGCCTCCATGAACACCCGGCCCGAGTCCCTTAGGAGCCCGTAGGCGGCGCGCAGGAGAAGCGCGGCGATGATCAGCGAGGCGATCGGATCGGCCCGGTCAAAGCCGGTGGCCAGGATCACGCCGGCCGCCACCGCGGTCGCGATGAATCCGTACAGGTCGGTGATGATGTGGCGGTAGGAGCCCTCGACGTTGAGGCTGCGCTCGCCGCCGCGAGACCCGCCCGCGAGGATGCGCGCGGCCACCAGGTTGACGACGATCCCGACCAGGGCGACCACGAGCACCGTCTGGCCGTGGACCGACACCGGAGAGAAGAGTCGCTGGATGGCGTCGACGACGATCAGCACGCCGAGCACCAGGAGCGTCACCCCGTTGGCCTGGGCACTGAGGATCTCGGCGCGTCCCAGCCCGTAGGTCATCGCCCCGCCGGCCGGTCGCCGGGCCAGGCGGGACGCGGCCAGCGACATGGCCAGCGCGACCGCGTCGGTGAGCATGTGCGCGGCATCGGAGAGCAGGGCCAGCGATCCGGCCAGCACCCCGGCGGTCACCTCGGCCAGCATGTAGGCCACGATCAACACCAGCGCCGCCTTCAACGCGCTGCTCTCGGTATCGCGTGAAGGACCGTGGGAGTGGGAGGGGTGGTGGTGCGCCACTCAGGTGACCACTAGTTGACAGACGGGTCCGGCGGCATTCGGGCCACCAGGGCGTAGCTGCCGCCCTTGCGCGTCAGCACCTCCTGCCACAGGTCCGCCGGATCGCTCGTGAAGGCGTCGTGGCTCTGGGCGGGCTCGAGGATCCAGTCTCCGCGTTCCAGCTCTGCGTCAAGCTGACCGGGACCCCACCCGGCATGCCCGACGAAGGCGCGGCCGCGGCGGACGCCGACCGCCGGGTCGTCCTGGGCTCCGCTGGCCAGCACGCCGATATCGTCGAAAGCGAGCAGGGCGGCGTCGCTCGAGTCCTCGAACTCGGCCAGGACGATCAGCGCCGACGGCTGCACGGGCCCCCCGATGTAAAGCGGGTCGTCGAGATCGAGGAGCTGCTCGAGCTCGGACACCGCTTCGCCGACGGTCGTCTCCGAGGGGCGATTGAGAACCAGTCCCAGCGCGCCCTCCTCGGAATGCTCGACGATCAGGACGACCGTCCGCCAGAAGTTCGGGTCCACGAGCCCGGGACCCGCGATAAGCAACCGCCCACGCGTCGAGTCCATCCGTTCGAGCGTAGACGATGGCCAGGCCCATCAACCTCTCGAGCCGTGCCGTCCGGCGGCTACCTGCTCCAGGTCGAACCCCTCCTTTCGGACCCGGAGATCGATGTAGAGGACGGCGATGATCGCCGCGATGAAGGGGTAGGCGATCAGGTTGCTGACGATCGTGCTCACCGCGTTGATGATCAGCCACACGACCGTGCTCCTCACGCCGAGGCCGCTTTCGATCGCCCCGAAGGCGAGGCCGGCCACCAGCAGCACCACGACCAGCATGATCACGGACACCAGGAGGGCGCCGAAGGTCGGCCACCAGCGGCCCCGCACCAGGCGGAAGGAGCGCCGCAGGGCCTCGATGCCGCCGACCCCTTCGAACATCAGGGCCGGAATCGCGACCGACCAGGCGACCGCCAGCCAGATCCCCGGGACGATGAACGCAATGAAGCCGAGGGAGACGAGCAGCCCATAAATGATGGCCACCCACAACAGGCCGCCGAGCCGCTCCCCGGCGGTGCGCAGCGACCGCAGCCAGTCCAGCGGCTGACCGAGATAGGCGTCGACCAGGAACAGGGCCAGCGCCCCGTTGACCAGGAGCGGAGCGATTATCCCCAGGGCGATCTCAGCGGTCCGGCCCAGCGCCGGCGTTGAAAGCTGCCCGGTCGGGGTGTACAGGACGTCGTTGTGCACGAAGGCGCCGTGGGGGAGCGAGGCCCCGATGAGCAGCTCCTGGATCACCGCGAGTGGCACGATCACGGCCAGGACGATCGTCCACATCGAGAGCGCGTGGCGCGAGTAGAGCTTTACCGCCGCGTCCAGGACCTGGCCGATCCGGAGCGGGCGCAGCGGAGGTCGCGGCATTTCGCCGCCACCCCCTGTGTAGGCCCCTTCCACCAATTCAGGCGGGAACGATAACCCAGGGGACGGCGCCTGCGGGCAGCTGCCGCGGGTCAGAGTCCGTAGGAGCGACCGATGACGTCGAGCATGATCTCGTCGGTTCCGGCTCCGATCCGGTTCAGGCGCAGGTCGCGCCAAGCGCGCTCGATGCCGTACTCCTGCATGTAGCCTGCGCCGCCGTGAATCTGGATGCACTCATCGGCTACCTCGACGGCGATCCGGGCGCTGTAGAGCTTGGCCATGGTGATCTCGCGTACCGGGTATTCGCCGTTCTGGAAGCGCCAGGCGGTCGTGTAGACCATCTGCCGAGCGGCCTCGATCTTGGTGGCCATCTCGGCGAACTTGTGACGGATCACCTGGAAGTGCCCGATCGAGCGTCCGAAGGCGTGCCGCTCCTTGGCGTAGACAAGCGTGCGGTCAAACACGTTCTGGGCGCCGGCCACGGCCCCCGCGGCGCCGATCAGCCGCTCCCCCTGGAGCTCCCACATGATGTGGTAGAAGCCCTTGCCGACCTGGCCGAGTACCGCCGACTCGGGGACCCGGACGTCCTGGAAGGCCAGCAGCGCGGTATCGGAGGCATGCATGCCGAGCTTCTTCAGGCGCTTCTCGCGGATCACCCCGGGAGCGTCCATGGGCACCAGGAACAGCGTGAAGCCGTCGTGCGGGGAATCGACGCCGGCCGTCTCGGTCTTGGTGACGAGCACGATCGCGTGGGCGCGGTGGCCGTTGGTGATGTAGGTCTTGGAACCGTTGATGACGTAATCGCCGGTGGCCTCGTCGCGGACCGCGCGGGTCTTGATGCCGGCGACGTCTGAGCCGGCGTCGGGCTCGGTTATCCCGATGCAGAGGATCTTGGTGCCCTGGATCGCGGGCGCCGCCCACTCACGCTTCTGCTCCTCGGTGCCGAAGGCGAGGATCGGGGGCATCGCCATGTCGGTCTGGACGGCCACGCCCATGGCCAGGCCGCCGGAATGGGAGTGGACGATCTCCTCGGCGAGCACCAGCGCCGTGTAGTAGTCGCCGCCCTGGCCCCCGTACTCCTCGGGTTTGTCGAGGCCCAGGAAGCCGAGCTCGCCCATTCGCGTGAACACCCAATCGGGGAACGTGGTCTCCTCCCACTCCTCGGCGTGCGGCGCCAGCTCCTTGACCACGAAGCGGCGGATCGACTCGCGCAGCTGCTCGTGCTCGTCGGTGAAGATGAAGTGCTTACGCTCCCTGGCGAAGTCGGGCTTGAGGACGTCGGCGCTGGCCATCAGGGGGCTCCTCGTGGAATCGGGGCGGCGCGAGGCAAGCTAGCGCCCCGGCTGCCAAAAGTAAACAGTAGAGCTTCCTACTTTCCACGCGGAGCCCGTACGCGTAGGCTGTCGCGCCATGGCCTACGAAACGATCACCTACGAGGTCGGCGCGGGCGGCGTAGCCCGCCTCGCCCTCGACCAGCCCGAGACCCGCAACGCCCTCTCCGACGAACTGCTGGGCGAGCTGATCGCGGCGCTCGAGTCCGCCCGCGACGACGACGCCGTGCGCTGCGTGGTGCTCACCTCGACCCACGAGAAGGTGTTCTCCAGCGGGGGCAACCTGGGGGGCTTCGCCGCCGACGTCTCTCTGGTCCACAAGCATTTCGCCACCGAGCGCTTCCCGCGGGTCTTCGAGCTGCTGGGGAGGCTCGGCAAGCCCACGATCTGCGCCGCCAACGGTCACGTGCTGGCGGGCGCCCTCGGCCTGGCGCTGGCCTGCGATCTGATCATCGCCAAGGAGGGGGCGCGCTTCGGAACCCCCGAGATCAACGTCGGGCTGTTCCCGTTCATGATCATGGCGCTCATCTACCGCAACGTGCTGCGCAAGAAGACCGCCGAGCTGATGCTGCTGGGCGAGCAGATCTCGGCCGCCGAGGCCGAGCGGATCGGGATCGTGAACCGGGTGGTCTCCCCCGACGAGTTCGAGGGTGCCGTGGACGACTGGGCTCGGCGACTGGCCGCCAAGTCGCCGGTCCTGATGAAGCTCGGAAAGGATGCGATGTTTCGCCAGCAGGACATGGCCTATGCCGACGCCGTCGACTTCCTGCGCTCGCAGCTGACGATCGCCTTCTCCACCGAGGACATCCAGGAGGGCGTCAAGGCGTTCTTCGAAAAGCGGGACCCCGAGTGGAGGGGCCGCTGAGCGCCGGCGTCTCCCGCGGTCTTGACGGTGCGACCGGCTGCGTGCCAGAGTGGCAAGTAGTACGTCTCACTTTCGATACGAGGCCCCTGCCTTGTCCGCCGACGCTCCCCCCGCCAACCTGCTCCGTCCCCTCGCCGAGGACCTGCGGGCTAGGCGAGAGCAGATCGTGCTCGGCGGAGGAGAGCAGAAGATCGCCGCCCAGCACGCCAGCGAGAAGCTGACCGCGCGCGAGCGCCTGGACCTGCTGATCGACGACGGGACGTTCGTGGAGCTGGGCATCCACGGCCGCCCGCACTTCTCCCAGCGGGCCATGGACGGCAAGGACGCTCCCGCCGACGGCGTGATCACGGGCTATGGCAAGGTCAACGGCCGGCTGACCGCGGTCGCCGCCTACGACTTCACGGTCATGGCCGGTTCGATGGGGATGACCGGCGAGCTCAAGGTCACGCGGCTGCGCGAGCTCGCGCTCAGCAAGCGGATCCCCCTCGTGTGGTTGCTCGACAGTGCGGGAGCGCGCATCCAGGAGGCCGTCGGCTCGCTGTTCGCGGGCTCGGGCCACCTGTTCCGCGAGGAGGTGGTGATGAGCGGGGTGATCCCGCAGATCGCCGCCCTCATGGGCCCGTGCGCGGCCGGCACCGCCTACATCCCGGGCCTCGCGGATTTCGTGCCCATGGTCAAGGGTCGGGGGTCGATGGCGCTCGCCGGCCCGCACCTGGTCCGGGCGGCCGTCGGCGAGGACGTCACCCAGGAGCAGCTGGGCGGCTCCCGCGTGCACTGCCGCAAGTCGGGAGTGGGCGACCTCGAGGTCGCCGACGACCCCGACTGCATCGAGCAGATCAAGCGCTACCTCAGCTACTTCCCGCAGAACTGCGAGCAGCCGCCGCCGCTGCGCCCCACCGAGGACCCGATCGATCGCGGCGACGACGACCTGCTCGACCTGCTCCCCGAGTCAAACCGCAAGCCCTACGACATGTACGAGGTGATCAGGCGGATCGTCGACGACGGCGTCTACTTCGACCTCAAGCCCCAGTTCGCCAAGACGATCATCACCTGCCTGACCCATTTCGGCGGCCGGCCGGCCGGGATCGTGGCCAACCAGCCCAAACAGCTGGGCGGGATCCTGGACAACGACTCGGCCGACAAGGCGGCGCGTTTCATCAACCTCTGCAACGCCTACGGGATCCCGCTCGTCTACCTGATGGACGTCCCGGGGTTCATGGTCGGGACCAAGGTCGAGGAGGCCGGGATCATCCGCCACGGAGCCAAGATGCTATACGCGACGGCCAACGCGACCGTCCCCAAGATCACGGTGGTCCTGCGCAAGGCCTACGGCGCGGGCTACTACGTGATGTGCGGGCGCGCCAACGAGCCCGACCTGATCGTCGCCTGGCCCTCGGCCGAGATCAGCGTCATGGGCGCCGAGGGCGCGGTCGAGATCATCTTCCGCAAGCAGGTCGAGAGCTCCGAGGACCCGGCCGGGACTCGTCAGAAGCTGATCGATGAGTTCCGCGAGATCATCGACGTCTACGTCGCCGCCGGCAACGACATGATCGACGACGTCATCGACCCCCGGGAGACTCGCGCCACCATCTGCCGGGGACTGGAGATGGCGGCCGGCAAGCAGGTGGAGCGGCCGTTCAAGCGATCGGGAGTTGTCCCGGTATGAGCGTGGGAGAGGGGTCCCGATGAGCGTCGAGGATCCGGCGATCATCACCTGCGCGATCTCGGGGGCGATCGCCAACCGCGAGCAGTGCAAGGCGATCCCCTACACACCGCGGGAGTACGCCGCCGAGGCCCGGCGGATCGTCGACGAGGCCGGTGTCCACATCCACATCCATGCCCGCTCGCCCGACGGCGCCCCCAGCTACGAGGTGGAGGACTTCCGCGCCATCCGCGACGCGATCCGCGATGAGATCGGGGGCGCGGCGATCATCAACTTCTCCACCGGAACGGTGGGCGTGCCGGTGGCCAAGCGGATCGCCTACCTGGAAGCGTGCCGGCCGGAGGTCGCCGCGCTCAACATGGGCTCCCTGAACTACGCCAAGTACTCGCGCACGCGCAGGGACTTCGTGTTCAAGTTCGTGTTCGCCAATCCGTTCGAGGAGATCATCGAGCTGCTGGAGGCGATGCGCCGGCTGCACATCAAGCCCGAGCACGAGTGCTTCGACCTCGGGCACGTGGGGTCACTGGCCCCGCTCGTCGACATGGGCCTGCTGGAGGCTCCGCTGCACGCCGATTTCGTGATGGGAGTGGTGGGCGGCGTCCCTGCCAGCGCTCGCAACCTGGCCGCCATGGCCGACAACCTGGCGACGGCCTGGGTACGTGGGGACGGGGCCAAGCATCACTGGGGCGTGATCGGGATCGGCCGCGACCAGTGGATGCTGGTGGCCGCCGCGCTGACCCTGGGCGGCTCGATCCGGGTCGGTCTGGAGGACAACTTCTATCTGCCCGACGGGACGATGGCCCGCTCCAACGGCGACCTGATCGCCAAGGCTCGCGAGATGGTCAAGGACTGTGGCCGGCGCCCGGCCAGCGTCGAGGAAGCCCGCGCGTTACTGGGAATCCCGCCCGCCTCCGTCCCCCGGCCCGTGGCGGAGAGGACGGCCGCGCGATGAGCGCGCTGCCCCTGGAGGGCCTCACCGTCCTCGACCTCAGCCGTCTGCTCCCGGGCGGCTTCTGCTCGCTGCTGCTGTCGGACTTCGGGGCCGATGTGATCAAGGTCGAGGACACGGGGATGGGCGACTACATCCGGTGGGCGCCGCCCCATTACGAGGGCGCCGAGACGACGGCGGGCGGCGCCCTGTTCCTCGCCCTGAACCGGGGAAAGCGCTCGATCCGGGTCAACCTCAAGTCCGAGCCGGGCAAGGAGGTGCTGCGCCGCCTGGCCCGCGACGCCGACGTGCTGCTCGAGTCCTTCCGGCCCGGGGTGCTGGATCGCCTCGGGGTGGGCTATGAGCGTCTGCGCGAGGAGAACCCCCGGCTGGTCTACTGCGCGATCAGCGGCTACGGGCAGGACGGCCCCAACCGCGCGCGCTCGGGCCACGACATGAACTACCTGGGCCTCAACGGCCTGCTGGGGCTCACCGGAGAGGCCGACGGCCCCCCGATCCAGGCGGCCGGTCAGATCGCCGATCTGGGAGGCGGCGCCCTGATGGCGGCGGTCGGGATCCTGGTGGCCCTGCGCGAGCGCGAGCGCTCGGGAGAGGGGCAGTTCGTGGACTGCTCGATGTTCGACGGCGCGCTCTCATGGCTGGCCATGGTCGCCGCCGAGACGTTCGCGACCGGACGGGCCCCCCGGCGCGGGCAGCTCGGGCTCGCCGGGCGCTACAACTGCTACCGGCCGTATCGGTGCCGGGACGGCTATGTGACCCTGGGGGCGCTGGAGCCGAGGTTCTGGAAGGCCTGGTGCGAGGGGGTGGGCCGTCCCGACCTCGTCGAGCACGCCTTCGATTCGCCCGAGTCCGAATCCCATACCGAGGTGGCCGAGATCTTCAGCCGGCGCACCCGAGAGCAGTGGCGCGAGTTCGCCTCCGAGCACGACTGCTGCCTGGAGCCGGTGCTCGATCTCGACGAGGCCCTCGAGTCAGAGCTGGTGGCCGCTCGCCAGATGGTGGTGGAGCTCGCTCAGCCCGGTGCCCAGCGGCCGGTCAAGCTGCTCGGGATCCCGATCAAGCTCAGCCGCACGCCCGGTGATCCGGCGCGGGCTCCCGGCCCGGGGCTGGGGGAGCACACCGAGGAGGTGCTGACCGAGGCCGGCCTGGGTTCCGAGGAGATCGCCGAGCTGCGCGAGGCGGGGGCGGTGGCCGGCGACGGGGCCGGCGTCCAGGGCACGTTTCTCTCCAGCTGACCGCGGTGATGGCGACCGGGATGCTCAAGATTTCCGAGCTGGCCCAGCGCTCGGGCGTGAGCTCGGGCACGATCAAGCACTACCTGCGAGAGGGCCTGCTGGGCTCCGACGACGACGTGCTGCGCACCAGCCGCAACATGGCCTACTACCCGGAGGCGTTCGTGGACCGGGTGCGGCTGATCAAGCGCCTCCAGGAGCACCGATTCATGCCGCTGCGCGTGATCCGGGAGGTGATGGCCGACGACCCGGAGCGGGCCGCACGGTTGATCGAGCTCGAGGACCGCATCCTGGAGCGCGCCGCGGAGGCCGGCGAGAGCCCCCGGGTCTCGCGCTCCACGGTGCGCTCCACCTACGACCTGCCCGGCAACGTGCTGGCCCGGCTCCAGGAGCTGGAGATCCTGACCCCCGACGCGCGCGGTTATGACCGTGACGACGTGGCCATCATCGAGGCGATCTCCCGGTTTCGCGCCAGCGGATACGAGGAGGCGATCGGCTTCACCGTCTATGACACCCTGCGCTACCGCGAGGCCCTGGCGCCGCTGGTGGAGGAGGAGGTGCGCGTGCTGCTGCGCCGCCTGGTCGAGCGGGTCGACGTCGACCGGGCCGTGCAGATCATCTCTTCGGGAACCGAGCCACTACGCGAGCTGATCGGGGCGATGCACTCCAAGCTGCTGTTGGCCGAGGTCCGCCGCCAGCGCGGCCGCGGTATCGTGCAAAACTGACTGACCAGTCAATCAGGGAGGTAGACCGTGCGCGCAGGCGCCATCCAACTCAACGCCACCGGGGATGTCGACCGCAACCTCGAGCGGGCCGATCGACTCGTCCGGGACGCCGCGGCGCGGGGCGCCGAGCTGGTCGTGCTGCCCGAGAAGTGGACGGTGCTGGGAACCCGCGAGCAGATGCGGGCCGGTGCCCAGGGCCTCGATGGGCCGGCGATCTCATGGGCGCGCGACATCGCCGCCGAGCTCGGGATCGACCTGCTGGCCGGATCGATGCTCGAGCGCGTCCCGGGCCAGGCCAAGGCCTCCAACACCAGCGTTCACGTCGGCCCCGACGGGGAGCTCCAAGCCGTCTACCGCAAGATCCACCTGTTCGACGTCGAGATCGAGGGCACCGTGTACGCCGAGTCGGCTACCGAGGACCCGGGCAGCGAGATCGTCGTCTCCGAGCTCGGAGGAGGGGTCTCGATGGGCATGAGCATCTGCTACGACCTGCGGTTCCCCGAGCTCTACCGGATCCTGGCCCTGCGCGGGGCCGAGCTGCTCGCCGTTCCCAGCGCGTTCACGCTCCCCACCACGCGCGACCACTGGGAGGTCCTGGTGCGGGCTCGGGCGATCGAGAATCAGTGCTTCGTGGTCGCCGCCAACCAGATCGGCCCCCATCCCGGGGGGATGCATTCCGGCGGGCGCTCCCTGATCGTCGACCCGTGGGGCCTGGTGCTCGCCAGCGCGCCCGACGCCGAGACGGCGATCGTCGCCGACCTCGATCTCCAGGCCCTGCGTTCGATCCGGGAGCGGTTGCCGACGCTCACCCAGCGCCGCCCCGAGACCTACGCGTGGGACTACGCCCTGGATCCACGATGACCACCGCGGCCACCGACAAGCGCCGGCTGATCCTGGACGCCGCGGTGCGCGTATTCGCGCGCCAGGGGTTTCACACGTGCCGCGTCTCGGACATCGCCGACGAGGCCGGGGTCGCCTACGGCCTGGTCTACCACTACTTCTCCTCCAAGGAGCAGATCCTCGACACCCTGTTCCTGCAGCGCTGGGACGTGATGCTGTCCGCGATCGCCGAGGCCGACGCGTCGCCCCGCTCGCCCCAGGAGAAGCTGCATTCCATCTCCGCGTTCATCATCGACTCCTACCGGCACGACCCGGAGCTGATGAAGGTGATCATCGTCGAGGTCACTCGAGCCGCCAACACCTTCGGCCTCACCCATCTGGCCAAGATCCGCGACGCCTACGCGGGCATCGCGGCCATCGTGGCCAGCGCCCAGGAGGACGGCACCTTCCGTGATGACATCACTCCCGAGTTTGCGGCCCAGGCGTTCTACGGCTCGGTCGAGCAGGTCCTGACCGGCTGGATCTTCGACAGCAGACCGGTCGGGGAGGAGGAGCTCGAGGGCGCCAAGACGATGATCGTGGACACGATCTGCCGCGGGCTCGAGCGCCGCCCGCGCCCCGGGGGCCGGGAGCCCGCGTGACAGCCGCGCACAACCGTCTGGCGGCGCGCCGAGGTTACGAGACGGGCTCCGAGTCTGCTTGAATGCCCTTCCGATGACGGAGAGCCCTTTGGTAAAGCGCCTGCTGTGGTCGGGCCTGCTCGCGGGGATAGGTGCGCTCACGAGTCTCGTGTCGACCCGCGTTGCCGCCCTTGTCTGGATGCGGGTGTTCGGCGAAGAGCCGCCTGAGTGAGCGACCAGACGCAGAGCCCCGAGCCCTCGAACGAGCGGCCGCCGGCCGATGGCCCAGCCGCGCTCGAGCCCGATTCTCCAGCTGACTCAACGCCGACCGAGATCAGGATGGCCCCCGAGCCGCCCTCGGCGCTCGGAGACGCCGACGTCCTTGCCGTGGACTCCCCGCCCCCGGTGACCGCGCCGCCCGTGGCTCCGCCTCCGGGGTCGCTGCCGCCTCCGCCGCCCACCCCTGACTGGGCGCCGGCGGGCGGCTCGTCCTCGCCCTTTGACGAGCGTCCCGAGCTCGCGGTGGGCGCGGCCTTTGCCGGCGGCCTCGTTGTGGCCCTGATCTTCAAGCGCCTTGCCCGCTGAGCCCGAGCCCAAGCCCGACAGCCTGGCGGCTGCCGTGACCGAGGTCTCCGAGAAGCTGGGCGTGCTCGTGCGCGAGGAGATCGAGCTCGCCAAGACCGAGATGACCCAGAAGGTCACGAGTCTGGCGCGAGGTGCCGGCGCGGTGGCCGCCGGAGCGGTGTTCGGGGTGTTCGCGGTGATCTTCGGGCTGCTCACCCTGGCCTGGGGCCTCGAATCCATCCTGAACAACATCTGGCTGGGCTTCGCGATCGTGTTCGTGGTCCTGCTCGCCCTCACCGGCGGCGCCTTCATGTTCGCCTGGCGCAAGCTCAAGGTGGGGGCGCCCAAGCCGACGATGGCCATCGACGAGGCCAAGAAGATCCGCGCCACCGTCCGGTCCGGGGAGGGCTCCTGATGCCCGCCCGCAGTCCCGAGGAGATCCGCGCCTCGATCGAACAGAACCGCCAGCAGCTGGGGACGGCGGTCGAGCAGCTCCGAGTCGAGGTCGTCAAGCTCACTGACTGGCGCGGCCAGCTGCGCCGCTACGAGCCGCAGGTGCTCGTGGGAGCGGCCGCTGCCGGCTTCATCGTCGGAGGCGGCATCGCCGCTCTCGGCGCGCTGACCTTCGGTCGCCGCCGGCGCAAGAAGCAGAAGCTGCTCGGTCGCTGAATCTCCCGGCGGCGCTGCCTGCGGCTGGATCCGGTGCGCCGAACCGTGCTCTGAAAGGCGCGCTCTGCCCGCTACGCGGGCCCAGATCTCCTTGCCGCGCCATCATCAGGCCAGGAAGGAGCTCGGCAGGCCGCCGGCGCCCAGCAGTCCGGGGCCGACGTGGGTGCCGATCACGGGCCCGATCTCCGAGATCACCTGGGGGGCGACGCCGAAGATCTCCGTGCCCCGGGCCGCCAGCTCCTGGGCCTGATCGGGCGCCTGGATGTGTTGCACCATCCAGGCGTCCGCGCCGTCCTGGGCGCGGCTGCGCAGCAGCTCGACCATCCGCTCAAAGGCCCGGCGCGAGGTGCGCACCCGCTCCACCGGGGTGATCTCGGACTCGACGGTGAGGATCGGCTTGATCCTCAGCGCCGATCCCAGCCACGCCTGGGCGCCGGCGATCCGGCCGCCCCGGCGCAGATAGTCCAACGTGTCGATGGCAAACCACATCTTCAGCCGCGTCCGCGCCTCCCGGGCGCGGGCCGCGACGGTGGCGCCGTCCGCCCCCGAGCGCGCCGCGGCCGCCGCGGCCAGCGCCACCAGCCCCTCGCCGCCGCAGGCTGACTCGGAATCGACCACGTGGACCATGCCGGCACGGTCGCCGAGCTGGTCACGGGCCTGCTGCGCCGAGCGCACCGTGCCGGACATCCCGCCGGCCAGATGGACCGAGACGATCTCGTCGCCGGCGTCGAGCAGTGGCTCGTAGACCGCCAGGAAATCGCCGATCGACGGCTGGGAGGTGGTCGGCAGATCGGGCTCGGAGGCGAGCCGCCGGTAGTAGGCGTCGTAGTCGGAGATGTCGGCTTCGCGCACCGGGCCCTCGGGCCAGTGCACGTACAGGCTCACCTGATGAATCCCCTGCGCGGCCGCCAGCTCGCGAGGAAGGTAGTGACACGTATCCGACACGACCGCGACGCCCATGAGCGCGGCACCCTACCAGCGGGCCCGCACTCTACACTCCGCCGCCCAGAATGCCGCGAACGCTCGTCACAGGCGCGACCGGATTCATCGGCTCACACGTGGTCGGGCTGCTCGTGCAGCGAGGCGACGACGTGCGGGTGACGGTCAGACCCGGCTCGCGCACGCAACCCCTCAGCGGGCTGGAGGTCGAGCACGTCCAGGCCGACGTGCTGGACCGCCGCTCGGTTCGCCGCGCGATGCGCGGCGTGGAGCGCGTCTTCCACCTCGCCGGGACCACCGATCTGCGGGCGCCCCGAGCCCGGGTCTTCTCGATCCAGGTGGAGGGCGTGCGGATCGTGCTCGAGGAGGCGCTGCGCGCCGGCGTGGAGCGCGCCGTCTACACCTCCTCGGTGGCCGCGATCGGGCCGGCGCGGCCGGGCGAGACCGCCGACGAGACGAACCCGTGGCAGGCCGGCCGGTACTCGATCCCCTACCTCGATGCCAAGCACGACGCCGAGACGGTCGCGCTGCGCCTGGTGCCTCGCGGTCTGCCCCTGGTGCTCGTGAATCCGGCCCTCGTGCTCGGCCCCGGCGATCCCGGACGCTCCTCGACCGTCCTGGTGCGCCGGTTCCTGCGTCGCCAGATTCCGGCCTACGTCGATGGAACGGTCAACATCGTGGGCGTGCAGGATGTGGCACGGGGCCATCTGCTGGCCGCCGACCGGGGCACCGTCGGCGAGCGCTACATCCTCGGCAACCGCAACTTCACCACGCACCGGCTGTTCGCCGACCTGGGCCGGCTCTCCGGGGTGGAGCCGCCGGCGCTCCGGTTGCCCCTGCCGGTGGCCCTGGCCATGGCGACCGCGGGTCAGCGCTGGCGCGCCGACGAGCTCCCGACGCCGATCGAGGTCCGCGCCGCCTCGCTGAACTGGAGCTTCTCCAACGCCAAGGCCAGGCGCGAGCTGGCCTGGAGGCCGTCGCCGCACGAGGACTGCCTGGAGGAGACGATCGCCTGGTACCGCGACCGGGACGCTGGTGCGCTGGCCCCCGCGGGCACTCGCCAGCCGCTCGCACTGCGGTTGGTCGGGGGCGCCGCTCGGCGCGCCCGCCTGTAGGCGGACGAAGGCGTATGGTCATTGGCGATGCCCACGCTCTACCGATGCAGCACCCCGACCAACTGGCTGTGCCCGTGCGGCACGGTGGCCCGGGCGCTGGGGCGCGACGGGATCGCCTTCGAATCGGTCTCGGTCGGCCAGCGCCGCTCGCGCCGTCCCGAGGTCGAGGCGCTCAGCGGTCAGCGCCGGGTGCCGGTGCTCGTGCTCGACGGCGACGTGATCTGCGATTCGCGGCGGATCGTCGAGGAGCTCGAGCTCAGGCGGACCGGGGGTTCGTGAGCCGGGGTGCCGGGGGCGGGCGCGCGTCCGGGTGCGCCCAGCAGCTCGGCGACGGTGCCGGCGTTCACCGGTGACGCCACGCCCCGTTCGGTGACCAGGGCGGTCACCAGCGCCGCCGGGGTCACGTCGAAGGCCGGATTGCGACAGACGGTTCCGGGCAGCGCGAGCTCGTGCTGGGCTCCGTCGAGCGTGACCGAGCGAACCTCGTCCCCGGGGCGCTGCTCGATCGCGATGTGGGTGGCGTCGGGGCAATCGGGATCGATCGTGGAGCACGGGCCCACGACCACGAACGGGATCCCCGCCGCCGCGGCCGCCAGGGCGTGCGCGTAGGTGCCTACCTTGTTGGCGACGTCGCCGTTGGCGGCCACCCGGTCACAGCCGACCACGACCGCGTCCACTGCGCCCGAGGCGATCAGGCCCGCCGCGGCCGCGTCGACGATGAGCTCGTGGGAGATGCCCAGCCGGCGCAGCTCGTAGACGGTCAGGCGGGCTCCCTGCAGCAGCGGCCGGGTCTCTGCGGCGAGCACCAGCTCCAGCTGCCCTCGATCGGCGAGCTCGGCGACGGCGGACAGGGCGGTTCCGCGCCCGGGGGCGGCCAGCGCCCCGGTGTTGCAGTGGGTCAGGATCCGCCGCCGGCCGGCCAGCACGTCGGCCCCGCGCCGCCCCATCTCCAGGCTCGATGCCTCCTCTTCGGCGGCGATCGCGTGCGCCTCGGCGAGAGCGGCCCCGGAGCGAGCGGCTCCGGGAGGGCGGGCCAGCGCCGCCTCGCGCACGCGAGCCACTGCGTACGCGAGGTTGACCGCGGTCGGCCGGGCGGCCAGCAGCGTCTGGCAGGCACCCTCCAACCCCGAGGGGTCCCGTGCCAGCTCGAGTGCCACCCCGTAGCCGGCGGCCACGCCGATCAGCGGCGCGCCGCGGATGCTCAGCCGGCGCAGCGCGGCGGCGACCTCGTCGGCGCTGCGGAGCTCGAGCTCGACCTCCCGCCAGGGCAGCTGGGTCTGATCCAGCGCCCACAGGGCGCCGCGCTGAAAGCGCAGCGCGACAACCGGCGGTGGTGTCACGTCCCCCCGGCGGTCACCGGGGTCTGACCCTAGAGGCGGTTCTCGATCGACAGCGGCGCCGACTGGACGGGAGCTCCTTCGGGGGCCTCCTCCTCGGCGGGCGCGGCCTCGAGTCCGAGGGTCTGCGCCAGCTCGCCGGACTCGTACATCTCGGTGACGATGTCGCAGCCCCCGACGAGCTCGCCCTCGACGAACAGCTGCGGGATCGTCGGCCACTCGGAGATCGCCGAGAGCTCCTGGCGGATCCGCGGGTCGGGCAGGATGTCGACCGCGGCGAAGCGGGCACCCAGGGACTGCAGGATGGCCACCGTCCGGGCGGAGAAGCCGCACGCCGGGGCCTCGGGGTTCCCCTTCATGAACAGGATCACCGGGTTCTCGGCGATCGCCTCCTGAATGGCCTCGCGCATCGGGTTGCTGGTCTGATCGCTCATCGAGTCTCCTCGGTTTCCGAAGTTCGTGTCTGGATCGAAAGCGCGTGGATCCGGTCGCCCAGCTCGGCGCCGAACACGTCGTAGACGAGCCGGTGCTGGGCGATCCTCGGCATCCCCGCGAACGCCGACGCGCTCACGACGGCGTTGAAGTGGTGCCCGTCTCCGGTGACACTGGCGACGGCGCCGGGAATCTCGGCTTCGATCCGTTCCTTGAGCTCCTCTGGGGTTGCGGACACCTGGTTAAGCGTAGCGAGAGTGCATGGCTATACTTGGTGAAGCATGATCACCCTCACCGACAAAGGTGCCGAGAAGGTCCGTGAGTTCCTGTCCTCACAGGGCGCGGTAGCCGACACCGCCGGGCTGCGGGTCGGAGTCCGCGGCGGCGGTTGCTCGGGCTTTCAGTACGCGCTCGCCTTCGACGAGCAGCGTGACGGAGACTCCGTGTTCGAGGACAAGGGAATCCGCCTGCTGGTCGACCACCCGAGCCTGCCCTACGTGCGGGGCTCGGTCATCGACTTCGCCGACGGGCTCCAGGGCGCGGGCTTCAAGGTCGAGAACCCCAACGTGATCGCCGCCTGTGGCTGCGGCTCCTCTTTCCGCGTCGCGGAAGAGGAAGAAGTCTCCGCCGTCTAAACCGGCGCAGCTTCGACCGAGCGCCACAGGAACAGGCTGGCCAGCGTCCGGTGCGGACGCCAGGCCTCCGCGATCGACTCGATGTCCGCAGGGCTCGGAAGCTGCGGCAGGCCGTAGGCGATCATGATCGCGCGCCGGATCCCGAGGTCGCCCACGGCGAGCACGTCCGGGCGCCGCAGCTGGAACATCAGGAACATGTGAGCGCTCCAGGGGCCGATGCCCTTGACGGCGACCAGGGCCGCCATGACCTCGTCGTCGGAGAGGCGGCCCAGCTTGTCGAGCTCCAGCGACCCGTCGAGCACGTGCTCGGCGAGCGAGCGCAGGTAGTTCACCTTGGCGTGGGAGAGGCCGGCGGCGACGCGAAGCTTCTCGGGGTCGGCGCTCAGCACCTCTTCGGGGGTGGGGGTACGCCCTCCGAACTCGGCGAGCAGCCGTCCGTAGATGGCGTTCGCGGCACGGGTGGAGAGCTGCTGGCCGACGATCGCCCTCACGAGCGCGCCGTAGTGGTCTCGCGAGAGCCACGGGCCGCGGTCGAAGAAGCCGTCGGGACCGACTCGATCGATGATCTCCCTGAGTACCGGATCGGCCGCCCGCAGGTCCTGGACCGCGGCGTCGTCTGTCTTGCCGCTGGCAGCCACGACGGCGGGGACCGGTTACGGGCTCGCGGTCAGCGACAGCGCGGCGCCGTCGAGCGCGCCCAGGGCGCGCTCCACCGAGCACGAGATGCAGGTGAAGGTGGGCGTGTCGCGCTCCGTGAAGGAGCTCGACTCGGTGGTGCGCAGGCGCTGCACGAGGTCGAGGAAGTCGGCCGGGTTGTCGGTCTCGAAGGCGACCACGAACTCCTGATCGTCGAGCCCGAACGAGTAACTGGTGTTGAGGTCGACCGACGGGTACTCGCGGCCGATCTTGATGTGCTCCTGCATGATGCGCCAGCGCTCATCGGGTCCGAGCAGGTACCAGGCGCGCGTCTTGACGAACGGGTACACGAACAGATACTTGCCGTGGGCGGGACGAACCTCCAGCCGCGACTCGTCGGAGTACTCCGAAGGCTTTGTCATCGCCAGTAGCGAATAAGGCACCGTGCACCACTTCATCAAGCCGCTCTGCGCCAGCACGACGTGGAACTCGTGGATCCGCTCCAGGTTCTGGGCCTGTGAGAGCAGCATCAGGTCGGCGTCGCCGCGGGTCCCGACCAGTGAGAACGAGCGCAGCAGATGACCGTCGGAGAAATCGTCACACGCGGCGATGAACTCGCGCTTGTCGGCGGCGCGCCGCTCCTCGTCGAGCCGGCGCCAGGCGGGATCGACCTTCAGGAACGTGTACTTGACGAAGTGACGGGTGGGCACGCCAAGCCGATGATAGGGGACGCAAAACCCGGTTCGGCGCCCTTGCGAGAGGATAGAATGACAAACATGCGAATAGCCTTGGTCTCGCCATACTCGTGGACCTATCCGGGAGGCGTCACGAGGCACATCGAGGCCCTCGCGGAGAGCTTCATCGGGGCGGGGCATCACGTGCGTGTGCTGGCGCCCTACGATCCGCCCGACACGCTGTCGGCCGCCCTGCACCGGGGGGCGGGCCCACAGCCGCTGAGTGCGCCCGACTACCTGGTGTCGCTCGGCCGGACGGTTGGCTTCAAGGCCAACGGCGCCGTCTCGAATCTGTCGATCACCCCCTACGGGGTGGCCACCCTGCACAAGGAGCTGCGCAGCGGCCGCTATGACGTCGTGCACGTCCACGAGCCGTTGGCACCCCTCACCGGCTGGGTGGCCGCCGACTGGACCCGGCTGCCCCTGGTCGGCACCTTCCACTCCTATTCGGAGAGCCTCGTCTCCAACGGGATAGCCAACTTCCTGGGCGCCCGCAGGATGCTCAATCACCTGCACGTGCGCATCGCGGTCTCCGAGGCCGCCGCCTGGACGGGCCGGCGCTTCTTCGGCGGTCACTACCGGGTGATCCCCAACGGCGTCTCGGTCGATCCCCAGGTGCTCGCGCGCGTGGGTGGCAACCCGTCGTCGGACCGTCTGCGGATCGTGTTCGTGGGGCAGTCGGTGGAGCGCAAGGGTCTGCCGCTGCTGCTGCGTTCCTTCGAGGCCCTGCGCGAGCACATCCCGACCGAACTGACCGTGATCGGGCCCGCCCGGGAAGAGCTGGCGCCACTGATGCTCGACGACCGGGACGTGCGCGTGCTCGGCAAGGTCGACGATGAGCGCAAGCATTCCGAGCTTCAGCGTGCCGATGTGCTGGTGGCGCCCTCGCTGCACGGTGAGAGCTTCGGCATGGTCCTCACCGAGGCCTTCGCCGCGGGAACCCCGGTCATCGCCTCCGACATCGCCGGCTATCGCGACGTGGTCCGCGACGGCGTCGACGGCGTGCTGGTGCCGCCCGCCGACCCCCAGGCGCTCGCCGAGGCGCTGCGCGACCTGTGGGAGGAGCCGGCTCGCCGCGTCCAGATGGCCCGGGCGGCCGCCACAGACGTCACGCGCTTTGCCTGGCCACGGGTCGCCGACGAGGTCATGCAGGCCTACCAAGACGCGATCGCCACCCCCCAGCCCGAGCACGCCGCCCAGCGGGTGGCGGTGGCCGTGGGCGCCCGGGCTGCCGATCTCAAGCCTCACGTTCGGGCGCGCCGGATTCCCAGCCTCGAGCCGGAGCTCGTGGGCAGCCGCGGCCCCATGGCCACGATCGCCCGCCGGGCCGCATTCGCCGCCGTCTCGCTGGGCGCGCTGCTGCTGGCGGTGCTCGCCCTCAACAAGATCGGAATCGCCAACATCGGCTCGGCGCTGCTCGCGTCCAGCCCGTCGTTCGTCGTGCTGGGACTGGGGCTCATGTGCGCCGCGATGGCGCTGCGCGGGGTGTCGTGGTACTCGATCCTGCGCGCCGCCCTGCCCAACGCCCGGATCCGGCTCGCCGATGCGATGCAGGGCACCTTCATCGGCGTGCTCATGTCCTCGACCCTGCCCGCGCGGCTCGGGGAGCCATCGCGGGCCCTGGTGGTCGCCCGACGCACGGGCCGGGCGCGGGAGAACCTTTCCGTGGTGCTCGGCACAGTGGTCTCCCAGACGCTGCTCAACATCGTCGCGCTGGCCGTGCTCGGCGGCGTCATGTTCTCCTCGGTGGATCTCTTCGATGGCCACCAGAACGCCCTCCTGGTAGCCGCGATCGCGCCCCTGGTGCTGCTCGCGATAGTCCTGCTGGCTCCCGTGGTGCTGCGCCACGGCGTGCCGGGCGACCGCTTCGGCCGCCTGCACAGGCTGCTGGCCCAGGCTCGCCAGGCGATGACCCGGGTGCGCGCCGGGTTGGCCGTGTTCCGGCGCCCGAAGCTCGGCATCGCGGCGGCGCTGGCCCAGTTCGGCGCCTGGACCTTGCAGTGGCTGTCCTGCTACGTGCTGCTGATCGCCCTGGGGCTCAACCACCAGGCCGGCATGGCGGCCGCCGCCGCGGTCCTGTTCGCGGTCAACATCACGGCCGTGCTGCCGGCCACCCCCGCCAACCTCGGGGTCTTCCAGGCCGCCTGCGCCGCGGTCCTGCACACCGGCTGGCACGTGGGATTTGGAACCGGGGTCGCCTACGGCGTCATCCTGCAGGCCGTCGAGGTCTCGACCGCCGTCCTGATGGGCACCCCGGCGCTGCTCAAGGAGGGCATGTCCTGGCGGGAGGTGCGCCTGCGCGCCATGCACGCGGCGCCCGTCAAGCTCCCGGCCCGTTCGCGGTCGGGCGGCCGGCGCTCGGGCGCGATCACCGAGGGGTAGGGCCGCCGCTCAGGCGCGACGGGTAGGGGCGGCGCTTCAGGCGCCGGCCAGTGCCGGCTCGCCCGCGTCCGAGGGATCCTCGTCGGGGAGCTTGCCCATTCGGGTGGGGTCCTTCTCGGTCCCGGCGATGAGCTCGTCCGAGGCCTGGCGCTCGTCGCGGGGCAGCTTGCCCGACTTCATGCCGAAGTAGATGGCCTGGGGATGATGGGCGACGATGGCCAGCGTCGACTGCTCGGGCAGGAGCGCGTAGCCGCCGGAGAGGCTCATCCCGATCGAGGGCGCGTCGAGCAGCGGGAAGACCTTCTCGAGCTCTGACTGCTCAGGGCAGGAGGGGTAGCCCCAGGAGTAGCGCCGGCCCTGGGCGGCCCCGATGCCGAGCCCGCGGCGCACCCGGGCGTGCACCCACTCGGCCATCCCCTCGGCCGTCTGGACCCCCAAGCCGTGCACGAACAGCTGCTCGGCGAATTCACCCTCGGCCTCCAGCGAGGCCATCAACTCGGTCACCTCGTCGCCGGCGGTGACCGCCTGCAGGGCCACGACATCGATGCCGGCGGGGTGGGCGGGGTCGTATTCCCGATAGAAGTCGGACAGGCAGATGCGATCGTGGCGGGGCTGCCGCGGGAACACGAGCCGCTGGAGCTCGCGCTCGCCGGGGGCCTCCGGATCCCAGACGATGAGCTCGTTGCCCTCGGAATTGCACGGGAAGTAACCAAGCAGGGCGCGCGGGCGCAGATAGGTCTGCTCGCGCCACATCCGCTCCAGCCGGGGCTGGAAGTCATCGCCGACGAGGCGCGCCCAGGCATCGCCCTTGACGCCGCGCCCGCCCCAGTGCAGCTTGAACAGCACGTGGGTGTCGAGGTGGCGGTAGATCTCGTCCATCGGGATCTCGAGCTCGCGGACCCCCCAGTAGGGCGGGGCCGGCACCTCGACGTCGGTGCGCGCCGAGCTGCGCACCGAGGCGTCGGTCACCGCCGGAGCGTCGTCATCGGTCACCTGGGGCTTGTCGCGCAGGGTCTGGGCCGCGGTGCGGGTCTTGGCGACCAGGCTCTCGCGGGCCTCGGCGTCGACGAGCTCGTCCATCCTGGCCAGGCCCTCGAAGGCGTCGCGGCAGTAGAACACTCCGGGCTCATAGACCTCGTCTGACTCGGTGCCGTTGGGATACAGGATGCGCAGGCCGAAGTTGCGGTTGATCGCGGCCCCCCCGATCAGCACCGGGAAGGGCAGCCGGCGCTCGTGGAGCTCCTGGACGCACGCGGGCATCTGCTTGGAGGTCGAGACCAGGAGTGCCGAGAGCCCGATCGCGGTGGCGTCGTGCTCGACGGCGGCGTCCAGGATGGTGGAGATCGGGACCTGCTTGCCGAGGTCGACGACCGTGTAGCCGTTGTTGGTGAGGATCGTGTTGACCAGCGACTTGCCGATGTCGTGGACGTCGCCGAAGACGGTGGCGAGGACGACGGTCCCCTTGGTGTAGCCCTCCAGCTTGTCGAGGTAGTTCTCGAGCCGGGCGACGGCACGCTTCATGACCTCGGCCGACTGCAGGACGAAGGGGAGGATCAGCTCGCCGGCCCCGAACTTGTCGCCGACCTCCTTCATCGCCGGGAGCAGCACCTGGTTGAGCGTCGGCACGGCGCCGATCTTCTCCACGCTGGCGTCGATCCAGTCCTCGACGCCCTCCTTCTTGCGGCGCAGGATGTGGTAGTGCAGGGCCTCCTCGGGCTCCATGCCCTCGGTTGGATTCGCCTTCTCCGCGGCCTCTTCGGGTCCCTTTGACTCGAAGTGGGCGATGAATCGCTCCAGCGCGTCGTCGCGACGGTCGAAGACCAGGTCGTCGGCGAGCTCGCGCTCGTCGGTCGAGATCTCGGAGTACGGCGTGATGTGGTTGGGGTTGACCATCGCCAGGTCCAGCCCGGCCTCCACGCAGTGGTGCAGGAACACGCTGTTGAGCACCGAGCGCGCGGGCACGCCGACGCCGAAGCTCACGTTGGAGACGCCGAGCGAGGTCTGCACGCCCGGGATCTCGGACTTGACCGCCCGAATCCCGTCGATGGTGGCGATTGCGCTGGGACGCCATTCGGGATCGCCGGTGGTCAGGGTGAAGGTGAGGCAGTCGAAGATCAGCGCGTCGGGGTCCAGACCGTGCTCGTCGCAGCACAGCTCGGTGATCCGCTTGGCGACCTCGAGCTTGCGCTCGGCCGTCTTGGCCATGCCGACCTCGTCGATGGTCAGGGCGATCACCGCCGCGCCGTGTGACCGGGCCAGCGGCACGACCCGATCAAGCTTGTCGCGTCCGGCCTCCAGGTTGATCGAGTTGACGATCGCCCGGCCGGGGATCTGCTGCAGGGCGGCGTCGATCACGTCGGGCTCGGTGGAGTCGATCTGGATCGGAGCCGGCTGGCTGAGCGAGATCCGCTTCACCACCTCCCGCATCTGGTCGGCCTCGTCCTGGCGCTCGGTCAGCGCCACGCAGATGTCGAGCACGTGCGCGCCGCCGGTCACCTGGTCCTCGGCGACCACGAGCAGCCCGTCGTAGTTGTCGGCGAGCAGCATCTCCTTGGCCTTGCGCGAGCCCTGGGAGTTGACGCGCTCTCCGATCAGGGTCGGGCGAGGCGACTGGACCAGCGGGGTGGCGGCGATCATGGAGCTGACGTGCGCGGGGCGCCGTGGCGGGCGCTCGGGTGGCCGGTGGTCCTTGACCCGCTCGGCGATGGCCGCGATGTGGTCAGGCGTGGTGCCGCAGCAGCCGCCGACGATCGAGACCCCGTAGCGATCGACGAACTCACCGAGCACGTCGGCCAGCGGGCCGGGCTGCTCAGGGAAGATGGTCTCGCCGTTGGGACCCTGGAGCGGCAGTCCGGCGTTGGGAATGCAGTGCACCGGAACCGAGGCGAACTCCCCCAAGAAGCGGATCGCGTCCCGCATGTCCTCGGGACCGGTGGAGCAGTTCAGTCCGATGGCGTCGACCTTGAGCGCCTCCAGGGTGGCCAGCGCGGAGCTGATGTCGGTGCCCAGGAGCATCTTGCCGCCCTGGGGCAGCAGCGAGACGCTGCACTGGATCGGGACCTTCACTCCGAGCTCGGAGCTCGCCTCGCGGACCCCGAAGATAGTCGCCTTGAGCTCCAGGATGTCCTGGGTCGTCTCGATGATGATCAGGTCGGCGCCGCCCTCCAGCAGCCCCTTGGCCTGCTCGGCGAACACCGTCTTGAGCTCGGCGAAGGTGATCTGTCCGAGCGTGGGGTCGTCGCTGGCGGGCAGAAAGCCGGTGGGGCCGATGGCTCCGGCCACGAAGCGCTGCTCCCCAGCGGCCCGGCGTGCAATCTGGGCGGCCTTGAGGTTGATCTCGTAGGTGTGGTCGTCGAGTCCCCACTCGGCGAGCTTGAGCCGCGAGGCCTGGAAGGTGTCGGTCTCCAGGACATCTGCGCCGGCGTCGAGCATCGAGCTGTGGACGCCCTCGATGACGTCAGGGCGGTTGAGGACCAGCACCTCGTGGCAGCGACCGGGCAGGTTGTAGTCGCGCTCGAGGCTCAGATCGAACTGCTCCAGCGTCGCGCCCATGCCCCCGTCGAAGACGATCGTGCGCTCCCGGGCAGCGGCGATGAGGTCTCGCATCGCAGGCATGCTAACAAACCTTGACACGGTCGTGACAAGGTTTGGAATGGGGGCGGGTCAGCGCGCGGTCCAGCCCTGATCCATCGTCACCGGCACCCCGGTGAAGGTGCGTCCGGCCGGCGTGGTCAGAAACGCCACCACGTCGGCCACGTACGCGGGCTCGATCAGCTCCTTGACGACATGGGGCTGGAGGATCACCTGCTCGATGACCTCGTCCTCGGAGAGGCCGTGGGCCTTGGCCTGGTCGGCGATCTGCTTCTCGACCAGCGGGGTGCGCACGTAGCCGGGGCAGACCGCGGAGGCGGTGATACCGACCTCTGCGCCCTCCAGGGCGAGCGTCTTGACGAGCCCCAGGAGGCCGTGTTTGGCCGAGACGTAGGCGGCCTTGTACGGGGAGGCGACCAGACCGTGGGCGGAGGCGATGGCGATGAAGCTCCCGGCCGGAGAGTCGGCCAGCGCCTGCCAGCTGCTGCGGGCCAGCAGAAACGGGCTGGTGAGCATCAGCGCGATGATCGTGTTCCACCGCTCGGGCGGGAAGTCCCTGATCGGCGAGACGTGCTGGATCCCGGCGCCCGCCACCACGAGATCCAGCCTCCCGAACTGCTCGACCGCGGCGCTGACCGCTCCGGCGTTGGCGTCGGCCTCGGTCAGGTCGGCCTGATGCGCGATTCCGGGGCCACTTGGGTCGGGCTTGAGGTCGACGGCCAAGACGCCCCAGCCGTCGTCGGACAGCCTTTGAGCGATGGCGCGCCCGATCCCGCTCCCCGCGCCCGTGACCAGGGCGGCCCGAGGCTGCCCGGCGTGATCCTGAGGGTCGACCATGGGGCCATCCTACCCGTCAGCGCCTGCTTCTACCGGCGCTCGACGAGTGCTTGCCGCGATGATCGGACGCTTGCACGCCCGTCGCCGTCGTGCGTAGGCTTGATCGCGAAGGGGTAGACAGAGCCGTATGCAGAGCGTGGCACGAAGCCTGTCCGAGACCTACTCGGCCCAGCCGGAGTCGGTGGCCCGGGCTCGCGCGGCCGTGGCCGGGTTCGCCGCCGAGGCGGGCGCCTCGCGGCGCCAGATCGACGACATCCGCCTGGCGACGTCGGAGGCGGTCACCAACTCCGTGGTGCACGCCTACGGCGATCAGCCCGGGTCGGTCTATCTGACGGCCGCGATCGTCGCCGACGAGCTCTGGGTGCTGATCGCCGATGACGGCTCCGGCCTGCAGCCGCGTTCTGACCGCCCGGGTCTCGGGCTGGGACTCGGGTTGATCGCCCGGGTCTCGGACGACCTCGCGATCGTCCCGCGCTCCTCGGGGGGTACCGAGTTGCGCATGCGCTTCTCGCTGCCCGTCGCCGAACGATTCAGGCGGGGACGGGCCCGGCGCCACGGCGGTAGGACCCACGGGGCATCGGCCCCGTCGCGCCGCTGACCCGAACGACCACCCACCGAGACGTCAAT
>Ga0182024_10004287_pt1 | contig 33011 bp, 29 predicted proteins | sample P32metaG_FD_120480 | JGI IMG/M metagenome (GOLD analysis project Ga0182024, IMG submission 120480) | Permafrost microbial communities from Stordalen Mire, Sweden - P3-2 metaG (Illumina Assembly) | ecosystem: Environmental > Terrestrial > Soil > Wetlands > Permafrost | place: Sweden: Stordalen... | reverse complement strand
TGGCGCGAGCCACTGCGCGCATTGCGGCGCGCATCGATGGTCGTGATCACGCGCAAGTCGGCGACCGCGGCCACCGTCGCTGCGGTACGGGCGGCCATATCAGCGGCGGCGCCCGGGGTGGACATCGCCGTGGCGTCGCTCATTCCCGACAGCCTGCGCACGCTCGGCGGCGAGGAGCGTCCGATCACATCCCTCCGCGGGACGCATGTGCGCGCGGTCGCGGGCATCGGTTGGCCGCTCGCGTTCTTCCAGCAACTGGCGGCCGCAGGGGCGGAGGTGGACGCCCTCCCGTTCCCCGATCATCACGGCTATTCCGTGGCCGATGTCGCCCGAATTCGTCGTTACGCGGTTCCGGGAACGCTGACGGTCTGTACGCTGAAGGACGCTGTCAAGCTCGGGGCCCTGTGGCCTCGCGAAGCGGGACCACTATGGTATGTTTCCCAGCGGGTCGAATTCGATTTCGGGGTCGAATCACTGCTGACCGCCCTCGATGCGATACGTCGGATCCGGTCCGTGTCCAGCCGATCGTCCGCCTCAACCATCGACTCATAGCCGGCACGACGCCTCGGCGTCTTCGCCGGCGCAGCCCCTGACCATGGCTACCGACCTCCGACTGCCAACGCACAAGATCGTCCACCCGGATAAAGACCGGTTTTTGAACGAGGAGAATCCGTTCGAGGCCATGATGTCGCGCTTCGACCGGGCGGCGGAGTTGCTCGACCTCGAGCCCGGGATCTACCAGGTGCTCCGCAACGCGGAGAAGCAGCTCATCGTCTCGATCCCGGTCCAGCTCGACAACGGAAACGTCGAGGTGTACACGGGCTACCGGGTCCTGTACAACACCTCTCGTGGCCCCGCGAAAGGCGGCATCCGGTTCGACCTTCAGGTCACGCTGGAGGAAGTCAAGGCTCTCGCGGCGTGGATGACGTGGAAGTGCGCCGTCGTGAACATTCCGTTCGGTGGCTCGAAGGGCGGCGTGGTGTGCGATCCGCTCAAGATGAGCGTTGGTGAGCTCGAGCGTCTCACCCGCCGCTATACGGCTGGCATCATCTCCCTGCTCGGTCCTGACTCCGACGTGCCGGCGCCGGACGTCAACACCAATGAGCGGGTCATGGCCTGGGTCATGGACACCTACTCCATGCGCGCGGGTCATACCGTGACCGCGGTCGTGACGGGCAAGCCCGTCGAGATGGGGGGATCGCTGGGCCGCCGCGAGGCGACAGGCCGCGGATGTATGCTGGTGACCAAGGAAGCCCTGGAGCATCTGGGCATGCCGATCCGCGGTACGACCGTGGCGGTGCAGGGCTTCGGCAACGTCGGGTCGGTCGCGGCGGAGATGCTGGAGCGCGAAGGATGCAAGATCACCGCAATCGGCGATCGCTCGGGCTGCATCTATAACGCGGGCGGCATCGATGTCCTCGATGCGATCAAGCACGTCAAGAAGCAGAAGTCACTCGAGGGCTACACCAACGGCGATCCGATCACCGGTGAAGAATTGCTCACGCTGGACGTCGATGTGCTGCTGCCGGCGGCACTCGAGAACGTGATCACCAGCAAGAACGCGTCGAAAGTCCGCGCCAAGGTGATCTGCGAAGGCGCCAACGGGCCCACGACCGCGGGCGCGGACGCGATCCTCGACGAGAAGGGCATCTTCGTCATCCCCGATATCCTGGCCAACGCCGGTGGCGTGACCGTCTCGTACTTCGAGTGGGTGCAGGACCGCGGCGGGTACTTCTGGTCCGAGGAAACGGTCAACGACCGGCTCCGTGACATAATGACACGCAGCTTCCGTGACGTCCTGAGCCTGTCGCGGCAGCACAAGGTGAACATGCGGACCGCGGCGTACATGCTGGCAATCAGCCGCGTCTCGACGGTGCACAAGCTGCGCGGCATTTACGCGTAGCCGCCCGCCCGTGCGCGGACGGCGCGGGCGGCGAGCGATGGTGTCAGACAATGCGTGGCGCGTGGGTGGGGCATGCGGCTCGTGATCGCGGCCGTTGGCCGGCCGCGCGACCCCGCGCTGGCGGCCGCGATAACGGACTATCAGGAGCGCGCGTCACGCTACTGGCCACTGGACGTGATCGAAGTCCGTGATGAGCCGGCCCGCGGCGCGCGTGCGGCCACGAGCCGGGATCGAGAGGGCACGCGTCTGCTCGACCGGTTGGCCGGCATCCCGTTCGTGATCTGCGAGCGCGATGGCCAGCGCCGGACCTCGGAGGAGTTTGCCGGTTGGCTACAGGAAATCCGGGAAGGCGGCCGCGATGTCGCGTTCGTGATCGGGGGCGCGTTCGGCCTCGCGGAATCCGTGACGGGCGCGGCCTGGCGCCGGCTGTCGCTCGCGCCGTGGACCCTGCCGCACGAGCTGGCCCGCCTCGTCCTGGCGGAGCAACTGTATCGCGCCGGAACGATCGTGCGCCGAGAACCCTACCACAAATGAGTTGTAGCCTGTGAGCGAGCGCACCATCGTGCGTACCGTATCGCTCGGCGGCGGCGCCCTCACGGCGGCAATGCTGAAGGGAGCGGCGCCAGCGCTCTGGTATGCGCCGCGGCCTAGCGACCCGCGAGCCTGGTCCAAGCGTGTCGAGCAGATCCGGCACGAACAGCGCGCACCCGATTGGTTGGACACACTCTGGCCGGCGATTGCAGCAGACGGACTCGCGGCAGACCGGCTGCGAAACGCGGCAGCTCACGGTGTCGTGGTCACGACTGGCCAGCAGCCCGGGCTGTTCGGCGGGCCGGTGTATACCTGGTCCAAAGCGATCGGCGTTCTCGCGCTGGCCGATGCGCTCGAGAAGGCGTCGGGCATACCGGTCGCTCCGGTATTCTGGGCCGCGACCGATGACACGGATTTCGCCGAGGCCAGCACAACGTGGGTGTCGGTGCGGGGCGGAGCGTCGGCGCTAACCGCGATGCCGTTGGCGCAACCCGGCACCGTGCTCGCGGGCGCGCCGCTCGGTGATCTGTCGGCGCAGTTAGAGAGTCTGGCAGCCGCCGCCGGATCCGCGCCATACGCTGAAGCGCTGGATGCGGTTCGCGCGGCGTACTCCGGTTCTGCGCCGAGCCACGCGCGCGTGACGGCCGGCCAGGCGTATGTGACGCTGTTGCGGCGCCTGCTCGAACCGCTGGGTATCGCGGTGATCGACGCGTCGCACGGGGCAGTGCGGCACAGCGCGATGCCGATTCTCGTGCGCGCACTCGAGCGCGCGGACGGCGTTGCCGCCGCGCTGGCGGAGCGGAGCAGGGAGATCACCGCCCAGGGATTTACGCCGCAGGTGAGCGATGTCGCCGCGCTGTCGGTCGTGTCCGAATGGACCGGCCTCAGTCCGCAGCAGGACGGCGCCGCGCCCGTCGGCGCGAGCAGGACACGCGTCCCACTCAAGCGCGCCGCTGATGTCGTCGCGGAGGCACTGCCCGGGACGTTGAGCGGCACCGTACTGCTTCGGCCGGTGATCGAACGCAGCATCCTGCCGACCGTCGCGTACATGGGCGGCCCAGCCGAGCTGGCCTACTTCGCACAGACCTCGGCGGTCGCCGCTGCGCTCGGGCTGCCGCTACCGCTCGCGGTCCCGCGCTGGGCGTGCACCCTCCTCGAGCCGGCGATCGCGGCCCTGATGGAGCGCAACGGGATCACGGAGGACGAGCTGCGCGATGCACACGGCCCCGAGGGCCGCCTCGCGCATGCCGCGCTTCCGGCGGCAATTCGAGACGCCCTTGCCGCGCTTCGCGGCGCCGTGGACCTTGGCGTCGATGACGTAGCGGCAGGAGATGCGATGGGCCTCGTGTCGCCCGCGGCAATCGAAGGTGCACGCGTGCATCTCCGCCACCGGGTCGCGCGCCTCGAGCGGCGCTACCGCGCGGCCGCAAAGCAGGCAGCCACTGCGATGATGACCGATGTCGCGACCGTGCGCGGTGCCCTCCGCCCGAACGGCATACGACAGGAACGCGTGCTCAACTTCGTCCCGTTCCTGGCGCGGGGCGGCCCGGCGCTGATCGAGTCGATGCGGCGCGAGGCGGCGCGTCACGCGGGCGTTCTGCTCGGAGGCGCCTCATCGGCGATCAAATAGCGCGACCGGCCACGGCACCGGGTACGACACCCCCTGCGACGCCGGTCCCCGACCGCGAGCCGGCAGGCTCGGGCGGGGGAGGCCGGGCGGCGTCACTCGTGGCCGCTGGAATCCTGCTCAGCCGCGTAGCGGGATTGGTGCGCGAGCGCGTGCTCGCCCACTACTTCGGAAGCGCGGAAGCCGCCGACGCGGTGCGCGCCGCGTTTCGCATTCCCAACCTGCTCCAGAATCTGTTCGGCGAAGGCGCCCTGTCGGCGTCGTTCATCCCAGTCTACGCCCGGCTCCTGGCCCAGGGCAACCGGGACGAGGCGCGCCGCGTGGCGGGCGCCGTGGCGTCGCTCCTCGCCATGGCCGTGTCGGTGCTCGTGCTGGCCGGCGTGCTCGCGACTCCACTCATCATCGACCTGATCGCGCCCGGCTTCTCCGGCGATCGCCGGGCGCTCACGATCGTGCTGGTCCGGATTTTCTTCCCCGGCGCCGGGATGCTCGTGCTGTCGGCGTGGTGCCTCGGCGTCCTCAACAGCCACGGCCGCTTCCTGCTGTCGTATTCGGCGCCAGTCGCCTGGAACGCCGTGCTGATCGCGACGCTGCTCGCGTTCGGCGGGCGACAGAGCGTGGAGCAGCTCGCCGTGACGTATGCGTGGGGATCGGTGGTCGCTAGCACCGTGATGTTCGCCGTGCAGCTCCCCGCGGTGCTTCGGCTCACGCATCGTGTGCCGCTGCATCCGAGCACGAAATCACCCGAAGTGCGCACCGTGGCGCGAAATTTCGGACCGGTCTTCGTAACGCGCGGCGTCGTACAACTCAGCGCGTATGTCGATCAGTTCATCGCGAGCTGGCTGCCTGTCGGCTCCGTGGCGCTCCTCGGCTATGCGCAGAACCTGTCGTTGCTCCCGGTGAGCCTGTTCGGCATGGCCGTCTCGGCCGCCGAGCTGCCGGCAATGTCCGGCATGGTCGGAATGCCCGACGATGTAGCCTCCACGTTGCAGGCTCGACTCAACGACGGGCTGCGCCGGATCGCCTTCTTCATCGTGCCGTCGGCCATGGCGTTCGTCGCCCTGGGGGATGTGATCGCTGCGGCGATCTATCGCACCGGCCGGTTCACGACGGCTGACGCGCTCTGGGTGTGGGCGATCCTCGCGGGGTCTGCGGTCGGGATGCTGGCATCGACCCTCGGGCGACTGTATTCGTCGGCCTACTACGCGCTCCGTGACACGCGTACGCCGCTGCGATTCGCCGTCCTGCGGGTCGCGCTGACCACCGGCCTTGGCTATCTGTGCGCGCTCCCGCTCCCAAGGCTCCTGGGCGTCGACCCCCGGTGGGGCATGGCCGGACTGACGGCGTCGGCGGGCCTGGCGGGCTGGGTCGAGTTCACTCTGCTGCGGCGGTCGCTTACCGCCCGCGTGGGATCGACGGGCGTCCCGGCACGGCTCGTGGCCTCGCTCTGGGGCGCCGCGCTCGTGGCCGCTGCTGCTGCGTATGGCGCCGACCGTCTCCTGGTGATCGGGCAGCCGATCCTAAGGGCGACCGTGGTCCTGCCGCTGTACGGGGTGCTCTATCTGGGGTTCACCGGGGCGATGGGAATCGCGGAGGCTGGCGGATTGGCGCGGGCGGTTCGCCGCCGGTTTGGGCGCGCCCCGGCATAGCTCGGCTGGACCGGGCCACACCGCGTGAAGCGGCGGCCTCATCGCGGTATAATTCTATATCATGCTTGCAGTTCCGGCCGCGGCGGCATCTAAAATTCCCCACCTTCCCGAGTCCCCCGGGGTCTACCTCTGGAAGGACGCGGATGGCCGCGTTCTCTACGTGGGCAAAGCCAAGCGGCTCCGGTCGCGGGTGCGGAGCTACTTCGCGGGCGATGGGCAGATCGGGGTCAAGACGGAGTTCATGCTCCGGCAGGTGGCGGACGTGGACACGATCGTCGTCCCGACCGAAGCGCATGCGCTGATCCTCGAGGCGAACCTCATCAAGGAGTACCGGCCGCGATTCAACATCGCGCTCCGCGACGACAAGTCGTATCCGTACATCAAAGTCACGACTCAGGAGCCGTTTCCGCGCGTGTTCGTGACGCGGCGCCTCCAGAACGACGGCGCGCGGTACTTCGGTCCCTACACCGACGTCGGCGCGATGCGGCGCGCGCTCAACGTGGTGAAGCAGCTCTTCACGGTGCGCTCGTGCCGGTACGACATGCCGGCCGAGATGCCGGAGCGGCCGTGCCTCGACTACTACATCAAGCGGTGCAAGGCGCCGTGCATCCTGGCGCAGAGCCAGGCCGAGTATGGGGCGATGATCGGCGAGGTCATCGAGATGCTCGAGGGGCGAACGGGTGACGTCATCGCGCAGGTGCGTGCGAAGATGGACGTCGCGGCGCAGCGCCTCGATTTCGAGCGTGCCGCCGAACTGCGGGATGCGTTGCTCAAGCTCGAAGAGCTCGAGGAGCCGACGATCGTGCTGGAAGTGGAGGGTGGCGACCGCGACGTCGTCGGCTACGCACGCGACGGAGATGATGCGTGCGTGGCGATCCTGCGGATCCGGGGTGGCAAGATGCTGGCCCGCGACCATCGCCTGCTCGAGAACGTCGCCGAAGAGCCGGATACGACCGTGCTGTCGGCGTGCCTGGCGCGGACCTACGTGGGTGCGCCGGAACGGGCGGGCGAACTGCTCGTGCCATTCGACTTCGAGGACCGGGAGGCCCTGCAGGCATCGATCCCCGGGACGCGCGTCCTCGTGCCATCGCGAGGCCCAAAGCGCGAGCTGATCGATCTCGCCCAGCAAAACGCCCGGCATCTGCTCGAGGAGTTTCGGCTGTCGGCGGCGGAAACCGACGAGCGCGCAGCGGATCCCGTTTACGAGTTGCAACGGGAGTTGGGCCTGCAGCGTGTTCCGCGTGCTTTCGTCTGTTTCGACATCTCGCACGCGCAGGGCACCGACACCGTCGCGTCGGCGGTATGGTTCGAGAACGGGCGGCCCAAGCGCGCCGAGTACCGGAAGTTCAAGATCGCGACGGTCGAGGGCATCGACGATTTCGCGTCGATGGGCGAAGTCGTCACGCGCTATTTTCGGCGCCGGCTCGACGAATCGAAGGCCTTGCCGGATCTCATCGTCGTCGATGGTGGCAAGGGGCAGCTCGGCGCCGCGCGCGCGGCGCTCGAGACCCTCGGGCTGACGGCGGTGCCGCTGATCAGTCTCGCCAAGCGCGATGAAGAGATCTTCGTCATGGGCCGGCCGGAGCCGGTCCGGCTCTCGCGCCGTTCCCCCGCGCTGCGCCTGCTGCAGCAGGCGCGCGATGAGGCGCACCGATTCGCGATCACCTTTCAACGAAAGCGCCGGTCTGTGCGCACCGTTACGTCGGAGTTGCTGCGCGTCCCCGGCATCGGGCCGATCAAGCGCCGCCAATTGCTCGCGGCGTTCGGCAGTGTCCAGGGCGTGCGGGACGCTTCGCCCGAACAGCTCACCGCGTTGCCGGGATGGTCGCAGGCATCCGCCGAGCGGCTCCTGGCCGCGTTGCAGGCGACATCGCCCACGGCGGGATCATGACCATCGGCATTCTGGATCCGTTCAGCGGGATTGCGGGCGACATGACCCTCGGCGCGCTGATCGACTGCGGCCTCGATCCGGCGTGGCTCCACGGCTTACCGGGCCGCCTCGGTCTCGAGGGCGTCGGCGTGCACATCCGCGACGTGGTCCGGGGCGAGCTGGCGTGCAAGAAAGTCGACTTCGACATCCCGCCGCAGCCGCACGGGCGGCACCTGAGTGAGATCCGGTCGATCGTGGCGCGCAGCGACGCGCCGCCGGATGTGCGGGCGCGCGCCGACGCGGCGTTCCTCGCGATCGCGGCGGTCGAGGGCGCGATTCACGGCGTACGCCCCGAATCGGTGCACCTCCATGAAGTCGGGGCGGTCGATGCGATCCTCGACGTCCTCGGCTCGATCTGGGGCTTCGCGATCCTGGGCGTGGATACCGTGTACTGCGGACCGATCGCGCTGGGCGACGGCACCATCGAGTCGGCGCACGGCACGCTGCCCGTTCCCGCCCCGGCTACGCTCAAGCTGCTCGAGGGGCTGGTGGTCCAGCCGGGGCCCGCGGGGTCCGGCGAGCTGGTGACACCGACAGGGGCTGCGCTGGTCCGGGTGCTGTCCGCCGGGCCGCCGCCAGCCGGGTACGTGGTCCGCCGGAGTGGATTTGGTGCCGGCACAAAAGCATTCCGTGGCCGGGCGAACGCGTTGCGCCTCATCCTCGCGGATCCGGTCGGATCAGGTCGAGCCGACGGGGTGCCGCACGATCCAGCGACCCACGAGACCGTCATATCACTGGCGGCCGACATCGACGACATGCCGCCCGAGTACGTCGCCGCGGCGGCTGACACACTGCGGCAATCCGGGGCGCTCGACGTCGTCCTGCTGCCGGCCACCATGAAAAAGGGTCGCCTGGGCACCCGGATCGAGGTGCTGGCACGGCCCGCCGACGCTGGCCGTCTCGAGCAGCTCCTGCTGACCGCGACGACGACCATCGGCGTCCGGCGGCAGGTATTGGAGCGGCGGGTGCTGCCGCGGCGGCAGCGGGTCGTGATGGTGCTCGGCCACCGGGTCGCGGTAAAGGAGACCACGCTCCCAAATGGCGAGACTCGCGCTAAACCCGAATTCGACGAGGTCTTGCGCGTCGCTCAGGCGACAGGCCGACCGGCTAGCGATATATTTGCGCTCACGGCCGAGGCGGCTCAGGCGCGACGGTACGAGCCGGACCCGGTCCCTGCGGGGCGGGGCGCCTCTGCACCCGCAGGGCAGGAGCCGGTCCACCACGGCCGGTTGGAGGGCCCGGGCGTCCAGTCGCATCAGTCGGACGAACATCAGTCGGACGAACATCAGTCGCACGACCATCAGTCGCACGACCGTCAGTCGCACGATCACGAGCATCATCCGCGATCCGGCCACGATCACCCACACGGCCACTCATGATCACCCGAACCTGTCAGGAGTCAGGCATGACCGCTTTCGGCTTATCCCGCTTCCGCACGGCCTTCATTCTGCTGTGCGCCGCCACGAGTGTGGTCACCGCTCCGGTGCTGTCGGCACAGAAGAAAGGGGACAAGAACGGCGCCCCAGCGTGCACGATTGACAACGACAACGGCGCCGAGGCGATGAGCGGCCGGTTGTTCCTGTCGCGGGTCACCGACCCGAAGACGACTGCAGCCGATCGCGCCAAGGAGTTACGGCAGGCGGTGGGAACCTTGGGCGGCAAGTATGACCGCACCAAGGACGTCGGCCGCGACTATCTGCTGGGTGAGGCGCTCGTCCTGTTCGCGTCCGAACCGGGTACGCCGCTGGTTGGCCCGCGCAGCTCGTACGGGTTCAAGGACGACCCCTCGGGGACGATCGACGTCCTGGCCTCGGCCGACACCGTGCTGACGGTCATCGAGACGACGCATCCGGAGTGTGCCGCCCAGATTGGCGCCGTGCGCCAGCAGGCCTACGTGCCCCTGGTGAACGCGTCGATTGGGGCGCTCAACGCGGGCGCGATGGATTCGGCGAGCGCGACCGCGCAGCGCGCGCTGTCGATCTACAAGAAGAGCCCGTACGTCTACAACGTGCTCGCCGGCGTGGCCGTCAAGAAGTCGGACTATGCGACGGCGCAGCAGCAGTACCGCCAGGTCATCGACGTCGCCGGCAGCGACACGCTGTACAAGAAGCTGAAGACCGGCGCGATGTACAATATCGCCGTCGTGTCGACCTCACTCGCCGACGCGGCCAGTGGGCCGGACAAGAAGGCGAAATCGGACAGCGCCATCCAGATGTGGCGTGACTATGTCGCGGTGAACCCCGGCGATCCGAACGGGCAGGCCGGGCTGACCAACGCGCTGCAGTCGTCGGGTGACTCGGCGGCAGCCGGACAGCTGTTCAGCGACATGACGGCGAATCCGCAGAAGTACACCGACATTCAGCTGTTCCAGAGCGCGGTCGCAGCGGCCAAGGCCAACCGGCAGACCGACGCGCTGAAGCTGTTCGAGGCCGGGTTGGTCAAGAATCCGTTCTACAACCAGGCGCTCGTGTACGTGTCCAACGAGTACTTCAACGCCGGGCAGCTCGACAAGCTGTTCCCGGCCGTCCGCCGGCTGGTCGATGTGGATCCCGCGGACAGCGACAACTACCGGCTGCTGGCTGGTGCGTACCAGATCCGCGCGAAGGCGGAGACGGGGCTCGCGCAGAAGGCCGATCGCGATTCCCTGGTCGCCGCGTTGACCAAATGGAAGCACCCCACGTCGCAGGTCGTGGTGTCACGCGTCGTGCACGATGGCGACAAAATGGAGGTGTCGGGCAAGATCGCGAACCTGACGGCCGCCGCGAAGACCTACAACCTCAAGGTCCAGTTCATCGACGTGAACGGCAAAGTGCTCGGCTCGCAGGACGTGCCGCCGCTGACCGTGGAACCGCACGGCGCGCTGCCCTTCGATGTCACCGGCACGCAGCCAGGTGTGATCGCGTACAAATACCTGCCGGTCGAATAGGCCGGCGGGGACAGGAGCCGGCGGCGTGGTGGCGTCAGTACGGGTTGCGCGTGTCGAACGCGGCGGGATTGCCGCCGCGCTTGGCATGGAGCGCGGGACCGAGTTGCTGTCCGTCAACGGCCGCCGGATCGCCGATTTTCTCGACTGGGAGTTCCTGAGCGCCGACGAGGAGTTGGTCATCGAGGCGCGCCAGCCGGATGGCGAGCACGTGGTGTACGAAGTGGAGCGCGGCGAAGGGGACTCGATGGGTGTGGAGCTCGAGCCCCCCACCGTACGGCAGTGCGCCAACCGGTGCGAGTTCTGCTTCATCGAAGGGCTGCCGCCCGGTCTCCGCGCGCCGCTGTATCTCCGCGACGACGACTACCGGCTGTCGTTCGCGTACGGCAACTTCGCGACGCTCTCCAACGTGCGGGAGCGGGATGTACGGCGCATCCTCGAGTATCGGTTGTCGCCGCTCTACGTCTCGGTGCACGCGACGCCGCACGATGTGCGGCGCGTGCTGCTCAACAACCCCAAAGTCCCGGATGTAATCGGCCAACTGACGACGCTGGCCGCGGGGGGGATCCAGTTCCATTGCCAGATGGTGATCGTGCCCGGCATCAACGACGGCGCGGTCCTCGAGCAGTCGCTGACCGACCTGTGGGCGCTCGGCGACGCGGTTCTGACGACGGCGATCGTGCCGGTCGGCCTCACGCAGTTTTCGCATCTCTATACCGGGCGTGCGATGGACCGCGACGCGGCGCGCGGTCTGCTGGCGGTCACCGGCCGATGGGCCGCGCGCGCCCAGCGGGCGCGAAACCAGCCGTGGGTCTACGGATCGGACGAGCTGTATCTGCTTGCGGACGTTCCGCTGCCCGCGCCGGCGTACTACGGTGACTTCGCGCAGATCGAAAACGGCGTGGGATCGGTGACGATGCTACGGCAGCGCGTCCAGGAAGGCCTGGCGGCGATCGCTCGGCACGACGGCCGGCGCATCGGCGTGGTGACCGGCACTGCGATGGCGCCGCTCATGGCGCCACTACTCGACGCGTTGCGCGACGCCACCGGGGCGACGTTCGAGCTGCTCCCGGTCGTCAACTCGCTGTTCGGCCCCACCACGACGACGGCGGGGCTACTCACCAGCGCCGACATCCGTGGGGCGCTAGCGGGCCGCGTCGATCTCGACTTCGCGATGGTGCCCGCTGAATGCATCAACGAGCGGGGGCAGTTCCTCGACGACCGGCTGTTCGACGACGTGCGTGATGAACTGCCGATGCCGGTCGCACCGTCGTACGACTTCATCGACGTACTCAAGGAACCAACCCAGTGAAGATCCCCACCGTCGCGATCGTCGGCCGCCCGAACGTGGGGAAGTCGGCGCTGTTCAACCGGCTGGTCGGCGGACGCGGGCACGTCAACACCGCGATCGTCAGCGATGAGCCAGGCACCACGCGCGACCGGCATTTCACCCGCGCCGAATGGGGCGGCCACGCATTCTGGCTGGTGGACACGGGTGGTCTCACGGAGGATTCGCAGCTGCCGATGGATCGGGAAATCCGGCGGCAGGTCCTCGAGGCGATTGGAGAGGCGGATCTGCTGCTCTTCGTCGTGGATGCGCAGACCGGCTTGCATCCGAGCGACGCACGGATCCTGGAGACGTTGCGGGATTCGCGGAAGCCGTGGCTCCTGGTGGCCAACAAGGTCGATGACCCTTCGTCGACCGATCATTTCGAGTTCTACGAGCTCGGTGCAGGCGACCCGTGGCCCGTGTCGGCGGTCAATGGGAAGAGCTCCGGCGATCTGCTGGATGCGATCATCGAGCACCTGCCGCACGCGCCGGCCGAAGAGTCCAATGCGCTGCGGGTGGCCGTTGTCGGCCGCCCCAACGTCGGCAAGTCGTCATTCGTCAACCGGCTGCTCGGCGACGCCCGCCTCGTGGTGTCCGATCTCGCGGGAACGACCCGTGATGCGATCGATACACCACTCACGTATCATGGCAGAGATCTCATCTTCGTGGATACGGCTGGGCTCAGGCGGCAGTCGAAGATCAGCGACGGCATCGAGTTCTACGCCGCACTGCGGTCCCGCCAGGCCATCGAACGCGCGGACGTATGCATATTGGTGGTTGATGCCACGACGGGGCTCGAGGGGCAGGACCTGAAGATCGCTGCTCTCGCATGGGAGTCGGGCCGGGGACTCATCATTGCCGTGAACAAATGGGACCTCAAGGACAAGGACGACAAGACGGCGGCCAAGTTCGAGAAAGCGGCCGTGGAGAAAGCCCCGTTTCTCGCGTTCGTACCATTCGTGTTCACGTCCGCGCTCACCGGCCAGCGTGTGACGCGGGCGCTCGACATCATCACGGAAGTGGCGGCCGAGCGGCAGAAGCGCATTTCGACGTCCCAGATCAACGGGACGCTCGAGGAGCTGCTGGCGCGGCGCCAGCCGCCGCAGGCGGCAGGCCTGGATGTGCGGCTGTTGTATGCCACGCAGGTCGAGGTCGCACCGCCGACGATCGCTGTGTTCGGGAATCATCCCGACCTGGTGCAGGAGCACTACGTGCGGTATCTGCACAACGGATTTCGCGCCGCGTGGGGATGGACCGGCAACCCCTTGCGAGTCGTCATGCGCCGTAAGAGCGGGAAGGCCGCAGCATAGATGAACCCATACATCGCGGTGCTGATCGCGTATCTCTCCGGGTCGATCCCTTTCGCGTACCTGGCTGGCCGCGCGTTCGGCGGTGTCGATCTCCGGCGGCAGGGCTCGGGCAACCTCGGAGCGACCAACGTCTTCCGGGTCCTCGGCCTGCCCGCGGCGTTCGTGGTCTTTCTCCTCGACGCGGCCAAGGGCGCGCTGCCGGTGCTGCTGCTGCCCGCACACGGGCCCAACAGCGAGTGGTGGTCGATCGCGTACGGCGTCGCGGCGATCCTCGGTCACGTCCGGCCCGTGTTCTTCCTGTGGCGCCGCGGGGGCAAGGGCGTGGCGACCGCTGCCGGCGTCTTCTTCGCCCTGACGCTCCTTCCGACCGCGATTGCCACGCTGCTCTGGGTCGGGGTCTTCATCGCGACCCGATACGTCTCGGTGGCCTCGTTGTCGGCGGCGACCGCACTTCCACTGACCGTTCTCATCTTCCGCGGCCCGCACGCAGTGTTCTGGATGTCGCTCGTGACTGCCGCCTTCGTCTGGTGGACGCATCGCGGGAACATCGACCGGCTCCGGCACGGCGAGGAACCCAAGACGTGGGGCAAACCGCCCCGCGGGCGGGCGACACCCGACAGCATTCAGATCGCCGGAGCGCCAGGCGTTCGATGACCTCGGTCGCCGTCGTCGGGGCGGGAGCCTGGGGGACGGCGCTGGCGGATCTACTCGCCCGGAACGGGCACCCTGTGCGGCTCTGGGCGCGAGAGCCGGACGTCGCGCAATCGATCACGGTCCGTCACGAGAACGTGCGGTTTCTGGCTGGGGTGGCACTGTCATCCGCGCTCGCGGCGTCCACGGCGCTCGCGGACGTCGTGCGCGGCGCCGACCTGGTGCTGTTCGCGACGCCGTCGGAGCACTTACGGGTGGTCGCCACGTTGTCGCTGCCGGTGATCTCACCGCGCGCCACGCTCGCGGTCGCCACGAAGGGGATCGAGCCTGGCAGCCTGGAGGTGATGACCCAGGTCGTGCGCGGGGCGACGAATGGCAGTTATCCGGTGGTCGCACTCTCGGGACCGAGCTTCGCGTCCGAGGTCGCCGCCCGCCAGCCGACCGCGGTGGTCGCAGCGTCGACAGTCCCCAAGGCTGCCGAATTGGTCCAGCGGAGGCTGGCGTCGCACGAGTTTCGCGTGTACACCCATCCCGACGTGCTCGGCGTCGAGCTCGGAGGCGCGCTCAAGAACGTGATGGCCGTCGCGACCGGCATCTCTGATGGCCTCGGACTCGGTGCCAACTCGCGCGCCGCGCTGGTCACGCGCGGGCTCGCGGAGATGACGCGGCTCGGTGTGGCGTTGGGCGCCCAGGCGTCGACCTTCGCGGGACTCGCGGGGCTCGGTGACTTGGTCCTCACGTGTACCGGAGCGTTGAGCCGGAATCGGGCGGTGGGCGAGGCGATCGGCCGCGGGCAGACCTTGTCCCAAGTGCTGGCGGAGCGTGAGACGGTGGCCGAGGGCGTGGTGACCGCGCGCAGTGCGCTGGCACTGGCTGAGCGGGCGGGTGTCGAGATGCCGATCGTGCGGGCGGTGAATCGCGTGCTATTCGAGGGGCGTCCGGCGCGCCGCGGGATCGGCGACCTGATGGAGCGCGAGTTGCGCGCGGAGTCCGATTGACCGGCGCCGGCCGCCGGGCCCGGCGGATTACCGCTAAGGCGGGCGATGCCGCGGCGCCGGGGCGGGCAGGGGGAGGAGCGATGCGTGGAGGCACGATGCGTGAGGAACCGGTACGGCAGTTTTTCTCGATCGGCGACGTCTGCACGCTGACCGAGCTCAAGCCGCATGTCCTCCGCTACTGGGAGACCCAATTCAAATTCCTGAGCCCCGCCAAGAACCGCTCCGGTAACCGGGTCTACCAGCGCCGCGAAGTCGAGTTGATCCTGCTGGTGAAGCATCTGCTGTACACCGAGAAGTACACGATCGAAGGCGCGCGCCGGAAAGTCGATGAGCACCGCAAGGCGGGCGCGATTCGCGGAGTGTCGCGAGCCGCGCTCGACCGCGAGACGCTCGAATCGATGGAGCGGGAGCTCGCGACCCTCGTCCATACGCTGGCGGGCCCCGGCGCCAAGCCCGATCCCGGGAGCCGCTGACGTGCAGCGGGTGGCGTGCGTGATCCCGGCCTACGACGCGGCACGCACACTCGCCTCCGTGATACGCGGTCTTCGAGCCGCCGTGCCGGACGCCGTGACCGTGGTGGTGAACGACGGATCGCGCGATGGCACCGAGGCAGCAGCCGAGCGGTGGGCCGACTGCGCGGTGCACCTGGCGCACAATCGCGGCAAAGGCGCCGCCCTTCGCGCGGGGTTCGCGATGGCCCTCCGGACGGGTGCCACAGCCATCCTCACAATCGACGCGGACGGCCAGCACGATCCAGCCTGCGCGCCACGATTGCTTGCCGCCCTCGGCGACGCGGACGTGGTGATTGGCGCCCGCGAACGCCGCGGATCGGCGATGCCGATTCACCGGCGCGTGAGCAATGCCGTGTCGGCCGCTGCCATCAACGCCTGCGCGGGGCTGCGGCTCGTGGACAGCCAGTCCGGCTATCGCGCGCTGCGGGCGGGAGTGTTGGCTCGCGTGACCCCCGCGGGCGACCGGTACGAGTATGAGACCGATTTCCTGATCCAGGCGGCGCGCGAGGGATTCCGGATCGCGTGCGTGCCGGTGCCCACCATCTACGGGGCGCCGAGCCATTTCCGTGAGCTTCGGGACGCCGCGCGTGTCGTCCGGACGATCTGCCGGCGGCTGCCGTTCGCGATGCTCCCGGCTGCGAGCGCGCCCGCCAAGTGAGCGACCACGGCGCCGGCCCTTCTCCTCGCCGGCTGCGATTCCTCTGCACCAACGATGACGGTGTCATGGCGCACGGGCTCGATTGCCTCGTGCGGGCTGCGGAGCCGCTCGGCGAGGTGTCGGTCGTCGCGCCGGACCGGGAGCAGAGTGCGGCAAGCCACGCGCTCACCATGCATCACCCGCTGCGGGCCAAGCGGCGCGCGGATGGGCGCACGCAGGTCGACGGCACGCCCACGGACTGCGTGATGCTGGCCGTGCAGGCGCTCATGCCCGAGCGTCCCGACTTCGTGTTCAGCGGGATCAACCACGGCCACAACATGGGCGAAGACGTGCTGTATTCGGGCACCGTGGCCGCCGCCATGGAGGGCATCGCGCTCGGCATTCCCTCGGTCGCGATCTCATTCGCGAGCCGCGACCACGGGACCGACGTACATCTCGTGGACAGCCAGGCCGGCGCGATCACGGATCTGCTCCGGCATTTCGTCTCGCTCCGCGATGTCCCCGCGAACACCGTCTTCAACGTCAATCTGCCGGCGCTGCCCGGTCCGGAGATCAAAGGCGTGCGGCTCACGCGACTCGGCCGCCGCGTGTTCTCCGATTCACTCAAGCGGATGCGTGATCCCTGGGACAAAGAGATCTACTGGATCGGCGGGGGCACGATCGCCTGGTCGGGCGGGCCGGATTGCGATTTCCGCGCGGTGGATGACGGATACATCTCGGTCACGCCGCTGCACCTCGACCTCACGCACTTCGACATGCTTTCCACAGTGGAGCGTTGGTGGCAGAAACCTTAGGGGGCGCTGGCGCACCCGGCGGCGCGAGCGAGCCGGAGCTGCGGGGCCCGCGGCGACGGCTCCTCGACACGCTGCGCGAACAAGGGATCACCGACCTCTCGGTCCTGCACGCGGTCGATCTCACACCGCGCCACCTGTTCGTGCCGCAGGCGATCGTCCACCGGGCGTACGAGGACTCAGCGCTCCCGATCGGCAGTGGCCAGACGATCTCGCAGCCATCGGTCCATGCGCGCTACCTCTCGGAGCTCCGCTTGACCGGGCACGAGCGCGCGCTGGAGATCGGCACGGGATCCGGGTACCAGACCGTGCTGCTATCGCATCTGGTCGAGCAGGTTTTCTCGGTCGAGCGGGTTCGCGAGCTGCTCGACAAGGCGCGCGAGGTGATCCGGCGCGTCGACGCACGCAACATCTCGCTGCTCCTGGGTGATGGCACATTCGGGTGGAGGGAGTACGCGCCCTACGACGTCATCCTGGTCAGCGCCGCCGCGCCGGACGTGCCGCGTCCCCTCTTCGAGCAGTTGGCCGAGGGCGGCAGGATCCTCATTCCGCTGGGCGGGCGGGAGGACCAGATGCTCACCGTCGCCACCCGGCGCGGGGACACCCTCCAGCGGCGTGACATCACCCCTGTACGGTTCGTCCCGCTGGTAGGCGCCTACGGCTGGGCCGAATAGCGGGGCGAATTGCGTCGCGCCCTCAGTGTACCGGCGGCCCGCGCCATCGACTGGCGATAGCCAACTACCGAACCGCAGCGGGCGCGGGAGACCGATGCCGGACATCAAAGACGAGGGCGGGGAGGGGGATTCTCAACGTCCCGCTCCGGCCCACACACCTCCCTTCCGGGGGCCCGCCGGACCCGCTTCTTCCCGCCCGCCACTTCGCGCCGCAGCGCCCGTGAGCGGCCGGGCGACTGTTCCGCCGTTCATGCCGCCGATCCAGCAGGGTGGTCCGCGCCCGGGCACCGCGAGACAGCCAGGGCTCGTGGCGCCGTACGCTGCGCCCTTCGCCAAACCGCGGCGCCCGGCCGCGACGCCTGTGATGCAGGCCGCAGTAGATGATGCGTCCGTCACGGCGGAGCATACGACCCGAGTCGTGCCGTACGAGGGGGAACAGTATTTCGCGCCGGTGAACTCACCGCTGTCATCGCCCGCAGGATTTGAGGGCTTTAGCGACGACCCCGCCTCAGTCACCGTCGAGCTACGGCGGGTGCCGCAGATCTACGCGCCCCCTGAGCCGCCCGTGGCGGAGACTGTGGAAGGACCGGCGGCACCGGCAGCGGACGAGTCCATCCTGTCCATTGACGCCTACGTCCTGCGCCCCGAGGCAGCCGCACCAGCGATGGCAGCAGACGAGTCAGGCACCGCAGATGTGCTCGGAGATGGGGACGCCGATCCGCCGCCGGCGTATTTCTCGATCGACTCGCCGATGCCGATCGCGGCCGCGGTGCCGCTGCCTCCGATTCCTGTCCCGGACGTGCCGGCCACCGATGTGGCACTGAACGCGGACGAGGTCGAGCGCGAGCGCCAGGCGCTGGTCGATGCGATCGTGGGTGCCGTCGCGCATGCGGCCGACGATCAAGACGCCGCACGCGACCGAAAGATCGACCGCGATGCCACGCGCCTCTTTACGGCCGATCCGTTCGGAGAGCCGGGTGCGGATGCAGTGGATGACGCAGCGGATGACGCAGCGGATCACGCTGGCATTTCGGCGGGGCCGTCGCCGTTCGACGATGAGCCTGACGTCACACACAACATGATGTCAGGACACATAAACGATTTCGCTGATGCGCGTTACATGGTGGAGAGGCCAGTGCCCGCCGAGCCGTGGTCGCCGCCGGGTCTTACTCCGTGGGGACCCACGCCAGCCTCGATCCCGTCCGTGACGCCGGCCTTTGGTAGCCCCGCCGCACCGCCTCCGCCGTCCGAGTTCCCGCCGATCCCGCCGTTCGGCAAGCTGCGGCGGCCGACGCCGACTCACGTGACGCCGATCCTGCCACCGCGGATCGTCACTCCGCTGTCGGTCGCGGGGGTGCCCCCGCGGAGCGCGTCACGTCCGACGCCGGTCCGGTCAGCGACCCCTGTGTTCGTAAGGACACCGACACCGCTGTCGGTGCCTGCCATACCGGACGTGGCGGGCGCACGCGCGGTCGCGGTCGCGCTGGAGACCATCGCCGCCAGGATCCGGGCAGGTCATCTGGTCGTGCAGGGCGAGGTGTCCGAGAGTCTCAACGAGGACGCGACCCACGCCGGGTATCTGGCCGCCGCGTTGGCAGCACTGCTGGGGGTACGGCACTAAGTTTGGCGCGTGGCGCCCCTCCACCTGCGGGTTACCGGCCGAGTACAGGGTGTAGGATTTCGCTGGTATATCCGTGCGGAGGCGGAGAGGCTGGGACTCGCGGGCTGGGTCCGAAACCGTCCCGACGGCAGCGTCGAGCTCGTAGCAGACGGGCCGCAGGACGCCCGCGATGTGCTACTCGCCGCAGTGCAGCGGGGCCCGCCGAGCGCGGTGGTGGATCGGGTTGAATCGCTGGCGGCCGGCCCTGGCGATCCGCAGGCCACGACGCCATTTCGCGTGCTGCACGGATCATGAACCGGCTCGCTGGATCCACCGCACACCCCCATCCGCCATCATGACGACCTCCATGCGTGAACCGTCGGGCGCCGGCGACAGGCCGGCTTCCTCGTCATCCGCCTCGCTGATCACCGCGGTGCGGGTGGCGATCCGCGACGTGCCGGATTTCCCGACGCCCGGCATCGTGTTCAAGGATGTGGCGCCCCTGCTGGCCGACGCGCGGCTGTTCGCGCAGACGACGGACGCGCTTGCGGCACCGTTCACCGGGCAGGGCATCACGCACGTCGTGGCGGTCGAGGCGCGTGGATTCATCTTCGGCGCTCCGGTGGCACAGCGCCTGGGGGCCGGATTCGTTCCCGTCCGGAAGGCCGGCAAGCTCCCGTGGAAGACGGAGCGCATTGAGTATGCGCTGGAATACGCGAGCGGCGTCCTCGAGATTCACCGCGACGCGTGCGCCCCGGGCGCACGTGTACTGATCGTGGATGACGTCCTCGCGACTGGCGGGACCGCGGCCGCGACGGCGGCGCTGGCCGAGCGGCTTGGCGCCAGTGTGGCGGGCATCGCGGTGCTGATCGAGCTGACGTTTCTCCACGGGCGAGAAGCCCTCGCCGGCCGCCGCGTGGAGGCGCTGGTGTCTTACTAGTCCGGCTACGGGTCGTGTGCCGCAGTATCGGCGCTACTATCCCGCGAAGGCTCCTGTCTAGAGCCCAGCGCGCGTAGCGCTACGGCCGCCGTCACCCAGTCCCACGACATCTTCAGCACGCCAACTGACCCTCGGGACATGACGGCGATCGTGAATCGCTCGGTCGGCCGCGGGGACGACAGCGACCTCATTGGGATGCGCGCGAGATCAGCCGACGGATCGTATTCGGTGCCCCACTCACGGGTCTTGCGGCTCAAGATGAGGGTCCATCCCGAGGGATTGGGGATCGTGAAAATGGTGTAGGAGCCGGCGGGCACACGAGTACGATTGATGATGAGATCCCTGTCCGTCACGAAGGATGTCGCCCAGTTGGCACCCGTGCGCCAGACAGTATTCCAGGGCACGATGTTGCCGAAGATCTCGCGGCCTCGCTTGGCCGGCCTGCTGTAGTCCACCGTCAGGGTCGCGCCGCCGATGGTCGCACGCAGGGTATCCCGGGTCGACAGCGAGCCCAATCCCTTGCCGCGCGCATCGCGAGCCATGAAATCGGTGGCCCAGTGATCGAGATCGGGCCACGGGATGCGGGTCACGGTCGCCTGCAGCGTGCCGCCGGGATCAGTCATGGCGACCACGTGACCGTTGGCGTCCACGACTGCTCGGATGGTATCGGTCGGTGTGGTGATCCGGACCGCGTCGTTCCCGGAATCCGCCATCACCGAGCCGGTGTCGACCTCATCGGGGACGTACACCCACGCAAACGGGATGCGGCGTCCGTGGGCCGCGAGCGCGCGGCTCACCAGAATCTGATGCAGTCCGAACCCCGGCTCGAGCAGCGGCACCGTCGTCCTGGGGGCCGCGTACGACATCGCGTGCGAGCTGTCCTTGCGCTGCACGACTACGTGGGCGGAATCGGCCGCGAAATCGGCCGTCAGCCGGACATCCACCGCGCTGTCGATCAGTCCCGTGGCATAGTGCGCCATGACGTACGCGGTGACCACGCGATCGGGCGCCCGTGTCAGGTGCGCCGTATAGGTGTACCGCGACGTGTGTGGGGCGCGGGTGACGAAATCTCCCGTGATCGAATCCGCGTATGTCACGACGCGCTCGACCGCGAGCGTGTCGGCACCGAGCCGGATGAGGAATCCCGAGCTGTCCGGCAGCGCGGCGGTCTGTGCACGGGCCGTCGCGGGACCTGCAGCGAGCGATACCGCACACGCGACAACCATCAGTGTACGCGCGCGCCGGCGCATTGTAGCCGGCGTCAGCCGGCGTATTGCAGCCGGCGTCGACGGAACCGATTGTGAGTGCAGCTCAGGAATGGCGGCAATCATATGGACCGTGCGGTCAGAGGCCGGAATCGCGAACAGCGGGCGCAGCAAATATGGCACGTTCTGGCTGAACTGCCTGATCCGGCCACAGGTAGGCCCGGTCTAGGACCCGCTGCGGCCCACTGGACGGATCGCGAGGCTCCCGACCGTCGTGTCCCACGTGAGCGTCATGACCCCGGCGGACGACCCGGCCGGCGCGATCCCGATCGTGAACTGCTCGACTTGGCGCGGCGTGCCGGAGACCTTCATGGGGATCCGCGCGAAGTCGGCGGTCGAATCGTACGCCGTGCCCCATTCTCCGGTGCGTTTGCTCACGATGAGCTTCCATCCGTTGCGGCTGGGAAGCGAGAACAGGGTGTAGCTGCCGGCAGGCACCCGTGTATCGCCCAGCATGATGTCCTTGTCGGTCACGAACCCGGTGGCGGCGTTGGCGCCAGTGCGCCAGACGTGATCCCAGAGGACGACACCGCCGAACACGTCGCGGCCGCGCTTCATGGGGCGACCGTAGTCCACCGATACGGTCGCATCACCGATCGTCGCGCGTGCCGTGCCGCGAGGGGAGAGGGTGCCGAGTGACGCGCCCTTGGCGTCGCGAGCCAGGAAATCGGCGGTCCATTTCACGAGGTCGGGCCACGGCGTACGGATGACGACAGCCTGCATCGTGCCGCCGACGTCGGTGATCGACTGAATGCGCCCGGAGCGGTCGACGACGGCGCGGACCGGATCGTCCTTCGTGTCGATCCGCACCGTATCATCGTGCGCGTCGGCCTCGGCACTCCCCTTCATCAAGAGGCCGGGGAGATAGACCGCGCTGTATCCCACCCGCTTCCCGCGCGCGGCCAGTGCACGGTCGACGACCGCTTGCAGGATCCCGTAGGACGGCTCATTCATCGGGACGGCGCTTGGCGGCACTGCGACGGTCGAGCTCTGCGACCTGTCGCTACGGGAAACGGTGAGGTGTGCGGTGTCCCCCTTGAAGTCGACGTGCAGGCTGGCACCGACAGTCGCATCCGGCGCGGGGCCGCGATAGAACTCGCCGGTATAGCTCGCGACTTCGTGCGCGGGCGTGAGGCGCACCGCGTAGGTGAAGCGCTCGGTCCTCGGATAACGGTCGAGCACCTCGCCGTAGATCGAATCGTGTGTCGTTATCACGCGCTCGATGGCGATCGTGTCCTGGCCAAGCCGCGTGACGTAGGCTGTGCTGTCTCGGGCGCCGTGCTGGGCGTGCGCGACGGTGGCAGCTATCGGCGGGTGTGAGGCGAATGACATGGGCGGCGAGCTGGGAGCGGGGCCAGTGAATTGTGGAGCGTCGATGGGAGACCGTCCGTGAATGTGGCACCGGGATTCGCGAGAGGGTTGCCGGATCGGCGGCTGGGCGCCGTCACTCGACCCGGCGGTGGCGTTGCGCGACGGATGAGGCGGGCGACATTCCGGGCGGCGGCCATCGCCAACTAGCTTTCTGGCGGCGGGGAGAGGTCGGACCCTGCGTGCCGGAAATTGGTGTCTGCCTCCATTGGAGAGCTCCGTGACGCGTATTCGCCGAGTCTGTTGTGGGTTGTGGAGTGTCGTGGTGCTGGCAGTGACGCTGGCGTGCGGGGCCGCGCGTGCGGCGTCCGCGCAGGATGCGCACTTCGTCTACCCGCCGCCTACGCCGGGCAACATGACGATCACCAAGGATGTGGCGTTCGCGGCCGGCGACACCGGGAAGCTCAGGATGGACGTGTACCGGCCGGCTGGCGAGGCATTGCCTGTCCTCATCTTCTTCAATGGGGTGGGGCTGCCACGGAGTGCCGAGATGTATACCGGGTGGGGACGGCTGGCGGCGTACAAGGGGTTGGTCGCCATCGTGCCGGACTTGCGGCCGGACAGTGCGGCGCAGGATTTCCAGAAGCTGATGGCGTATCTGACCGCGCATGCGGCCGAGTACAAGATCGATCGCGCGGCGATGGCTGTGTATGCAGCGTCAGCGAACGTGTCGACGGCGTTTCCGATCGTCGAGGATCCGCATCAGACGGCGATCGTGGCGGCGGTGATGTACTATGGCACCGCGGCGATCACGCAATTCCGGCGGGACCTGCCGGTGCTGTACGTGCGGGCGGGATTGGACCGTCCCTCCGTGAATGGAGCGGGTGCCGGATCGATCTTGGCACTGGCGACACTGGCGGTGTCGCAGAACGCGCCGCTGACGTTGGTCAACGACGCGGGCGGCCATCATGCGTTCGAGACCACGGACGATGATGGGGCGACGCGGCACGTGATCGACGAGACGATCCAGTGGGTGAAGGGGGCGGTATCGCGTCCCTATCAGGACGCAGTGCGTCATGGGGCGCCGGAAGCCGAAGTGGCGGCGCAGGTGGCGTCGGGTGATGCGAAGGCGGCGGTGCCCGGCTATGCGAAGCTCGTCAACGACCATCCGGACGATACGCGGCTGCGTCTCTCGTATGCGGAGGCATTGCTGGGCGATAAGCAGTACGAGGCGGCGTGCGCGCAGTTCGAGCGGTTGAAGGGGAAGGGGTTGGGTCCGCGCGACGTGGGGTTGCCGGCGGCGCGGGCGTGCATGCAGAACGGGGATGCGGAGTTGGCGCTGGCGTGGTTGCGGACGATCCCGCGGCAGTTCCTGCCGGCTGATCTGCAGCAGGACCCGATGTTCGAGAGCCTGAGGATGCGGGCTGAGTTCCGGGCGTTGTTCCAGCAGTAGGGGTCGAGGGGCGAAACCTCGGCCTCGGCCGTTTCGTAGGGATTGGCCATGACTACTTCAGTGCTGGCCAGGCCCGCCGCGGACGCGAAGTGGATCAACACGAGCATTGTCGTCGGCTCGGCGATATTCGTCTTTGCGCTCGCCGTAGCAGCCATCTTCGCCCCGCAGTGGCGCGTGCTGCATGTGCTGCAGGCGCTGATCTACGTCGCGGTGGTCGTCCTGGCGCGTAGGAACAGCGCGTGGGGGTTCGGGGCAGGGGTCTTCATCGCCGCATTCTGGAACGTCCTGGTGCTCTTTCGTTCGCCTATCGGGCTGCAAGCCGTTGCGGGGATCGGCGCGCTGATGCACGGTGGCCCGGCCCCACGGGCCGACGTGATGCTGCAGGCGTTCGCCGCGTGCGGAAACTTCCTGATCATCGCCGCCTGTCTGGTTGGGTTTCTTCGGACGCGGCCCGGCGCGCGGCGATGGGGGCAATTCGTCGCTGGTGGCGTCCTGGCGATCGCCTATCTCCTGGCGATGGTGTTCACCGTGGGGCCGCCGGAAGGCGCTCAGCACATTCGGCAGGCCCTCGGGCTATAGCCGGCCCCCGGGCGGCTGCATCGAGCCGTGTCCACGCACGATCGTGGTCTTATCCAGCTACGCCAGCGTGTCGCACCGGGCCCTCAGATCGCGGCAAACGCCGCGTCGGCGAGCACCGCGATCGCAAGCCCTCTCAGGAAGCGCTCCAGTTCCGATGCGGCACCGCGGGAGACGCGCTCGCCCTGCGTACGGGCCGTAAGCCGGACCTCGCACGCCTCCTCGCCCAGGTGTGTGAGTGCGACCGACAGTTCGCGCGTGCCCGAGCCGGATCCTAGATAGGTCCAGAACGAACCCGGGCCGGTGAGACCCGTGCTGGCTGGCAGCGCGAGTCGAACCGTGCCGCCAGCCAGCGGATGTCCTCCGACTGTATCGATGAACTCAAGGGCATACGGTCGCTTCCGAAGCACACGTCCGAGCACAGCGAGCGTGTGGGACGCGGATGCGGGGAATCGCCGGGCGGCGGTCGCGATCATCGCGCACCTGCCAGCGCGCCTGGGCCGCTCAATTCCGCCAACTCAGACGCAAGGCCAAGCCCCTCGGCTACGCGTCGCCCGTACTCGGCATCGGCGCGCAAGAAGTGACCGAGTTGCCGGAGCTGCACGTCGCGGCGGGCCTGACCGAGTGATCCGGCGATGCGCTCCGCGAGGCGGGTGCGTTCTCCTTCATCAAAGAGCCGATACAGGTCGCCCGCTTGAGTGAAGTCGTCATGCCCCACGGTCGAGTCGTATCGGTCGGCGATGGCGGCGCCCAATTGCCACGCCGGATCGGCGAGCGCGGGGTCGGGCGCCGGCGTGCCGGCGACGCTGTTCGGCCAGTAGTTGGGCCGTGCGCCATACTGGCCAGTCGTTAGCGCGCCATCGCGGATGAAGTTCGCGGTCGGGGACACCGGTGCATTGACCGGCACCTGGTGGTGGTTGACGCCGAGGCGGTGTAGGTGCGCGTCCGCATAGCTCAGGAGTCGCGCCTGGAGCATCCGGTCGGGGCTCGGCCCGATGCCGGGCACGAAGGCGCTCGGCTTGAACGCGGCCTGCTCGACTTCCGCGAAGTAGTTCTCGGGATTCCGATCGAGCTTGAGCACGCCGGCCTCGATCAACGGGAAGTCCCGGTGGGGCCAGACCTTGGTCAAGTCGAACGGATTCCATCGGAAGGTCTCGGCCGCCTCCTCGGTCATGACCTGAAAGCAGAGCCGCCAGCGCGGAAACTCCCCGCGCGCAATGGCATCGAACAGGTCGCGCTGGTGGCTCTCGCGATCCTGGCCGATGAGGTGCGCGGCGTCCTGATCGCGCAGGTTCGTGATGCCTTGGAGCGACCGGAAGTGGAATTTGCACCACACGCGCTTGCCCTGGCCGTCCACGAGTGAGTACGTGTGACTGCCAAACCCGTGCATATGCCGGTAGGTGGCGGGAATGCCGCGGTCCGAGAAGAGGATCGTGACCTGATGCAGCGATTCGGGACAGAGTGACCAGAAGTCCCACTGCATGTCCATGTCCCGCGTGTTCGTCTGCGGGTGGCGTTTCTGCGTGTGGATGAACATCTGGAACTTGTACGGATCGCGGACGAAGAACACTGGCGTATTGTTGCCCACCAGGTCCCAGTTGCCCTCGTCAGTGTAGAACTTGAGCGCGAAACCCCGGACGTCGCGCTCCGCGTCGGCCGCGCCGCGCTCGCCGGCCACGGTCGAGAAGCGTAGAAAGACGCCGGTAGTCTTCCCGACGCGCTCGAACAGCTTGGCGCGCGTATAGCGCGTGACGTCGTGCGTGACAGTGAACGTGCCATACGCGCCCGACCCCTTGGCGTGCACGGGCCGTTCGGGGATCCGCTCGCGATTGAAGTGCTGCATCTGCTCAATGAGCTGGACGTCCTGCAGCAGTACGGGGCCGCGGGGCCCCACGGTCAGCGCCTGCTGTACGCCGATCGGTGCGCCGTTGGCGGTCGTCAGAACAGGTGGTTTCTCCATGTGGCGGAGAGTAGGGAGGTGTCGTATAGTTATCCAAGATGGATTACCTCCCAAACACATAGACACATCCTATGGAACTCCATCAGCTCCGATACTTTGTCGCCACGGCCGAGTGCGGCAACGTGAGCCGTGCGGCGGAGCGGTGTTTCATCGCCCAGCCGTCGTTGAGCCAGCAACTCAAGAAGCTCGAGCAACATCTGGGTACGATGCTCTTCGACCGGCTTGGCCGCGGAGTGGCGCTCACCGACGCGGGCCGGGCGCTTCTGCCCCGGGCGCGACGCATCCTGGCGGAAGTCCGGGAGACCGAAGCCAATCTGCGGCGTGAGGCGGAGGATGGCCCTGGCACGCTCGTCGTCGGCGCGATCCCCACGATCGCGCCCTACCTGCTGCCGCCCGCGTTGCGTGCCCTTCGGCGTGCCTATCCCGACTGTCCCGTGTCGGTCCGCGAGGATCTGAGCGAGGGTTTGGTCGAGGCCCTGGAGAACAACGAAATCGACTGCGCCCTACTCAGCACGCCGTTGGACGATGACTTGCTCGATGTCGAAGTGATCGGCGAGGAGGAGTTGCTCGTAGCGCTGCCATCCGCGCACCCGGCAGCCGGCCGGCCGGAAATGCGTGTGTCAGAGCTGCGCGGGGAGCCAACGGTCGCGCTCGAGGACATGCATTGCCTGGCCCGTCAGGTCCAGCACTTCTGCTCGACTCGGCACATCGCAAGCCGAGTCGTGTGTCGCACGACACAATTGTCGACCATCACCGAGCTCGTCGCGCTCGGACTGGGGCTCTCCCTCGTACCGGAGATGGCGGCCGCCGCGGACCGATCCGGTCGGTGCCGGTATCTCCGGCTCCGCCCCGGCAAACCGGTGCGCCAGATCGCTGTCGCGTGGCGCGCCGGCCGGAGCCGGCCGATCGCGGCCACTCGCTTCATCGCGGCGGTCGCCACGAGGCTTCGGTCGGGTGGTCACTCATTCGTGCGAGCGCATTAGCCGTCGCGCCATGGCTACCGCACATGCGGCTCTGCGGGAAGCGACACTCGTCTCTTCAATCGTTGCCGACGAGAGCGTCGATTCGCAGGTCAATCAGGAGCGCGCGAAGCACGCGAATCTCGAGACCACCTACGACAACTACACCAGGATGCGGCACGCATTCTGTCGGTCCTCGACATTTAATGCGCCCCGGCACATCCCGATATATATATTAACGTCAATACATTCTCAGGACCGAGTCTCGATGCCACGCTCGAGCCAGGCCACGATGCAGGACGCAGCGCTCCGGGGACTGCGGACGATCATTGCGGTGCTCAGCCGCTCCGCGCGCGCGATCGAGGCGCGCACCGGCGTCACGAACGCGCAACTCTTCATCCTTCAGCAGCTCCAAGCGGACGAGGCTCTGGGGATCAATGACCTCGCCGCTCGTGCGCGCACCGGGCAGAGCGCGGTCTCGATTGTCGTCAGGCGCCTGGTTCGCCGCGGACTTGTGCACCGGCGGCGCTTAGTAGCCGATGGGCGACGTGTCGGCGTGTCGTTGACTGTCGCGGGCCGGGCGCTCGTCTGCCAGGCGCCGGAACCTCCCACGACTCGTCTCCTCGCGGCCGTAGGCGGACTCGATTATGAGGACCTGCGGGCGCTCGCGCGCGGCGTGACCGCACTCGTGCCGGCCATGGGGGTCGCGGGAGAGACGCCGCCGATGTTATTCGAAGGCGACGGGAGCCGCCGTAGGCCGGCGCGCCCCAGGGACCGTTGATCGCCATGCGGGTCCCGCGCTCCGCTCGTGCGGCGTTCATCATGCGAGTCGGCGTCTGCCGCATCGGCGTGCCGCTTGGCACCGCGGTATTCATCGCCACCCTCCTGGGCGAGTATCGGGCCGCATTCGAGGGTTTGCGAACGCCGGCCGCGTGGCTCCGGTTGCTCGGCGTCGCGGTGCTGTGCGTCGGCGAATGGGTGCTTGGCGCGGGCTGGCTTATCGGCGCCGCGCTGTGGCACGGCCGAGAAGCGATCGAGCGTGAGCGAAGGCCGAAGCCGTGAGTCCGCCGCCAACACGCGTGCGCCAGCGCCGACTGATCGCCGATTCCATCCTCTTGGGCGTCGCCGGTGCCGTGGCGGCTCAGATCTTCACGCTGCTTCTGCGAGGCGCGAACTTTGTGTTCCTCCACGCGTTGGCCGGCTATCAGCCACCCGGACTGCCAACTGAGGGCGGCCCGCAGGCCGAGCACATTGGGTCACACGGCCTGTGGCTCGTACCGGTAGCCACCACGCTCGGCGGTTGTCTGGTCGGATTGCTGGTCGAATATTTCGCGCCGGAGGCGGAGGGCCACGGCACCGACACGGTGGTCCGGGCGTTCCACAGGACCGACGGTGCCCTGCGGACGCGCATCGCGCCGATCAAGCTGCTCGCGTCCGCCATCACTATCGGGTCGGGTGGGTCCGCGGGCCGCGAGGGGCCGATCGCGCTGGTCACGGCCGGCCTCGGCTCCTGGTACGCTACGGCGACCGGACGCACCGGACGTGACCGGCGACTACTCTTGCTGACGGGCATGGCGGCGGGGCTCTCGGCCATCTTTCGATCCCCCGTTGGTACGGCGATCATGGCCATCGAGGTCCTCTACTCCGACATGGAGTTCGAGGCTGGCGCGCTGTTCTATACGCTGCTCGCGTCAATTGTCGCCTACGCGCTCAACGGATTCGTGGCCGGGTGGGAGCCGCTCTTTCGGGTGTCCCCGAACATCGGACATTTCTCCAACCCGATCGACTACGGGTGGTTCATTGCGCTTGGTCTGGCGGCTGGTGTCGTCGGGGTCGCATTTCCTGTCGTGTTCTATCGAATGCGCGATCAGTTTCGCCGGTTGCCCGGGCCTGCGTGGATCCGGCCGGGCGTCGGCGGTCTCCTGACCGGCTTGCTCGCGCTCGCCGTGCCGCAGATTATCGGCGGAGGCTACGGCTGGATTCAGCAAGCCATTGACGGCCGACTGGCCGGTGAGGTGCTGCTTGTTCTCATAGCGGCCAAGCTCGTTGCCACCTCCTTTACCGTCGCCTCGGGCGGATCGGGCGGCGTCTTCGCACCCACTTTGTATATCGGCGCCATGCTCGGGGGCACCTGCGCGGCGCTCGCCCATCAAGCACCCGCATCGTTCGTCATCGTCGGCATGGCAGCCGTATTCGCCGGGGCAGCTCACGTTCCAATCGCCAGCCTCATGATGGTCACCGAGATGACGGGGGGGTACACCCTCCTTGTCCCGGCGGCGCTGGCCGTGCTGCTGAGCTATCTCGTGCAGACTCGCTTGTCCGAGCGATTGCGGTACCGCAGTCTCTATGAGGGGCAGGTCGCCTCGCGAGCGGACTCGCCGGCGCATCACGCTCAGCATCTCGCGATTGCCTTGCGACTGCTGCGCGAGCGTGAGCCAGGGGAATTCGGAGACCTCGCCGCCGCCGGTGCAATCGACCTCGTGTCGCTGCTCCGGACTGGTGTGCCGGTGGAGTTGCCCGGGGGACGGCGACTCATGGTGGGCGTGGTTCGCCCGGACAGCCGGTGGGTGGATCGCGCACCGTTATCGGACGGCTGCCGGCTCGATGGGGCAGACACGCGCCTGGTCGCGATTCTCCGGGGTGAGGATCTGACCGCGCCGAGCGCGCCAGCGACGCTCCAGTCAGGGGATCGCGTCGTGTACGTCGCGAAGGCCGACGCGATAGAGGAGTTGCGCACCGAGCTCGATCCGTGGTGAGCGCCCACAACACACCACCCGACCGGCTGCACGCCGGCCGCGGGTACAGCGCCGGCTAAGCCGCTCGGCGCGTCGTCGCCAGCAACGGCAGGCGATTGCGACGCCGTTCCGGAGATTGGCGGTATTTTAGTCCATGCCTCCGGTCGTCACCGTCATCGGGCTTTTGGCGGCTGTCATCGCATTGGCGGCGCTGGCGCGGCGGATCGGAGTGGCGTATCCGGTCATGCTGGTCGTCGGCGGGCTGGCGTTGAGCTTCATTCCGCGGTTGCCATCGATCGCGCTCGACCCGGACGTCGTCTTTTTCGTCTTCCTCCCGCCACTCCTGTTCTCGGCGGGCTACTCGACGTCGCTGCGCGATTTTCGCGCGAATCTCCGGCCAATTGGCGTATTGGCAATTGGCCTGGTGCTGACCACGGCGTGTGGGGTCGCCGCGATTGCGCACGCGGTGATTCCGGGTCTGAGCTGGCCGGCGGCCTTTGTCCTCGGCGCCATCGTATCGCCAACCGACCCTGTGGCCGCGACCGCGGTGATGCGCCGCTTGGGGCTCTCGCGCCGTGTGCTGACGGTGATCGAAGGCGAGAGCGTCGTCAACGACGCCACCGGACTCGCTGTCTCGCGCGTTGCCGTGGCGGCCGTCGTGACGGGGGCGTTCTCTGCGGGTGCGGCCACGCTCGTATTCGTCGCCGTCATCGTAGTCGGAGGCCTTGTCGGTGCGGGCGTCGGGTGGGTGGCGGGCCGCCTTCTTCGTTTCACGGATGACGAGCCGACCACGATTGCGCTCACGTTGCTGGTGCCGTACGTCGCGTATCTCTCCGCCAGTGCACTCGACACGTCGGGGATTTTGGCGGCCGCCGCGGCCGGGCTGGTATTCCGGCATTCCGTGAGCCGGGACGCGACGCCTCGGGCGCGAGTGCAGGCGCGCGCCGTGTGGGACCTTCTCGTGTTCCTTCTGAACGGCATCCTGTTCATCGTCACCGGTCTCGAGCTGCCGCAGGTATGGCCCTCGCTACCGTCCTCCGCGCACGCGACCGCGCTCACGCTCGTCGGCTATGGGGCACTGATTAGTGTGGTGGTGATCGGTATCCGAATCCTGTGGGTCCCGCTCGTCGCGGTGCTCGGCCGGTGGATTCGCGGAGCCGGTGACCACGCGTTCAACTGGCGGGAGACGACCGTCATTGGTTGGGCTGGCATGCGTGGCGTCCTCAGTCTGGCCGCGGCGCTCGCGCTTCCAGTCGCCACGCGGGATGGGACGCCATTTCCGGCACGAGGGCTCATCCTGTATCTGACATTCGCGGTCATTCTCGCGACGCTGGTCGTGCAGGGCGGGACGTTGCCACTGATGCTGCGGCGGCTGCGGCTCGATAATCGCGACGACGCGGAGCGTGAGGAGGCCACGGCCCGGCTGGCGGCTGCCGGCGCAGGGCTGAAGCAGCTGGAGCAGCTCCGCGGCCAGATATCCGACGCACTGATCGATCGCCTCGGGGAGTCCTATCGGTCCCGGTTGAGCCGGCTTTCAGAGGGGAGTACGATCGGCGAGTGCAGACCCGACGAAAGCCAATCATACGGCTGGCTTCGCCGGCAAGCCCTCGCGGCCGAGCGCGAGGCCGTGATCGGGCTCGGAGATACTGGGGCGATCGGCGACGACGTGCTGCAGACGCTGGAATACGAGCTCGACGTGGAAGCGCTACGGCTCGCCGCAGCGTATCCCATCAAGACCACCGAGCGCGGCGGTCACCCCCCGACGCACTAAGAGCTAGCCCTTAAGAGCGAGGCTTCGCCGTGGGCGGAAGCAAATTGTTCAGCCGGAGATAGATCGCGAACTGGCTGTAGTGGTCGGACCAGTCATCTACTCTCTCCATCATGAGTCCGACGCGCGTCCACTGCGCTCCAAAGGCCGAGACATTGCCGGCGAGATTGGAATCATCGAGGTGGGCGACCGATTGCTCGCAGAAAGCGAAACTGTCCCGGAGCCGCGCGACGAGCTTGGTCTTGTCGTCCGTCGGTGTGAGCTTGGGCCGCTCCGGTGCCTTCGCGCCCCCGATCGGCGGGCACGCCTCGTCGTTGTCCTGTGCGACGTGCAGTATGATCTCGGCATAGGTCATCTGCGCGGGAGTGGGCTTGTAGCCGTACTTGTCCGCCGGCATCTCTTCGGCCGCTGCCACCAGATTCTTCTCCATGCCTGCGGCGTTATGACGGAATGCATCGGCCGCCGGCGCCGAGGACTGGGCGGTAGCGAGAGATGGCAGGGCTGCTAGGGCGAGGACAACGACACTGCTGGCGATGCGCATGGGATTGCTCGCGTTGGAAGGAGGATGGCGCGTTCTTGCAGCGTGGGGCGCCGTGTTGACGGGCCCGCGAATAATCTAGCCGAGAACGGAAAAGCCACCACGACCTCGCGCTCGGTCGCGAAGACCAGCGCGTCTGGCGCCTTGTCAGGGACCAGGGCCCGTCATCCCCCGGCGACGGGCAAGTGGATGGCGCAGAGGGTGTCCGGTTTGCGTGTGTCCCGACGATAGCTGCCATGCCGGCGGCTGCGCGCTCAGGTCGGCCGACGCAAACAGGGCACAGAGGGGCAACGTCAAGGGCTTGGTCACAGTGACGCGGATTGAAGATTGGTAGCTTCAATTCTCCCCATACTGGCGAAAGCCGCCGCTTTGGCTTCGAGCGCGAAACATGAAGTGGAAGCCCCAAGTGATCGGAATCGCCA
>Ga0182024_10004286_pt1 | contig 33013 bp, 28 predicted proteins | sample P32metaG_FD_120480 | JGI IMG/M metagenome (GOLD analysis project Ga0182024, IMG submission 120480) | Permafrost microbial communities from Stordalen Mire, Sweden - P3-2 metaG (Illumina Assembly) | ecosystem: Environmental > Terrestrial > Soil > Wetlands > Permafrost | place: Sweden: Stordalen... | reverse complement strand
CTCTCGGTGGCGCCGCCTGGCTGCGGGTCGGGCGGCACAGATGGGAATTCCTCGAGAAACTCTTGATAATTATTGGTCGTGGTGGGCTGAGCATACGGCTGCGCTTGCGCGACGCCGTTGAGGATCACAATGCCGTTGCGCAGATGAATGTGGTCGCCGGGCAGACCGATGAGGCGCTTCACGAGAATGGTATATATCGGCTTGCCATCGGCATCCATCTCATCGAGGCCGGGCTGGAAGACCGGCTTGTAGAAGACCACAATGTCGCCACGCCTCGGCTCACGGTAATGAACGAGCGACATCCACTTTGCGGGCGGGGTCAAACTGATGCGATCAACAACCAGGTGATCGCCGACAAGCAGCGTGTTCTCCATCGATCCGGAAGGGATGAGGAAGTTCTCCGCGATAAAGGTGAGGATGAATAGGCCAACCACCAGCACCGAGCAAATGCTGGCCAGGGCTTCAAACGGCGTTTCTGCCGCCCCGAGGTTTGCAGGTTCTGGCGCGGGCCGTTGTGCCGGCGAGTTTTTCTTCTTCGTCATGGATAGCGAGCCAACTCAGAGAAAACCGGTATAAGAGCCGTTCTGAAGCGACCGACTCAGCGCGTCAGGTGGAAGGTGCGGCTCCAGCGTGTTCCAGTGAAGAAGTGCAGCACGACGTGGCCCATCCAGGCCAGGCGCGGGCCAATTCCGGTTTGGTCGTACACTGAATCCGGCGTTTTGAATGACCAGTAGTTGAAGAGCGGCCGGCCCACGATGTTTTGCCGGGGCACGAAGCCCCAAAAACGTGAATCGAGGCTGTCATGGCGGTTGTCGCCCATCATGAAGTACATCCCCGGGGGAACCACTAGATCGCCATCGACAACATGATTGGGAAAATCGACTGCCCAGCTCTCGGTGGCGCCGCCTGGCTGCGGGTAGGGCGGCACTGACGGAAATTCGTCGAGAAATTCCTGATAATTATCCGCGGTGGTGGGTTGGGCGTATGCCTGCGGCTGCGCAACGCCGTTAAGGATCACGATGCCGTTCCGCAAATGGATGTGGTCGCCGGGAACTCCAACGAGGCGCTTGACCAGAAAGAAATATTGAGGCTTGCCGTCGGCATCCAGGTCGGGCTCGGGAGAAGGCTTGATGAAGACGACAATGTCGCCGCGCCTGGGCTCACGGTAATGAACGAGTGGCATCCAGTTCGCGGGCGGAGCAAGATTGATGCGATCAACAACCAAGTGATCGCCGACGAGCAGTGTATTTTCCATCGATCCGGAAGGAATAACGAAGTTCTGCGCGATGAAGGTGAGTATGAACAGCCCAACCACCAGGACCGAGCAAATGCTCGCAAGAGCTTCAAAGGGAGTTTCTTCCGCTTTTTCGGGCTCGGGAGCCGGTTCCTGAGGTTTCTGGGCGGGCTCTTTGGGTGTTCGCGCTCTATTTTTCGTCATCCTGCTGCTCTTTGCGGAAGTAGTCCGGCGTCTTAAAGTGGTCGCGGGACCGAATCAATGTACAACGTGGAAAATCCGCTTCCAGCGGGCAAACCCCGTGATACGCTCGGCGAGATCGCGTTCGTGTCCGAGTCTATCATCCACGGGTCGCCGAGAATCCGCCGCGGGTTGCGGAGTGATTTGGGCGATCTGCTGCACGTCAGTAGAGTAGGGGCGCGAAACCGAAAAATAGATCACCAGTGGACGCGCGATGATTGCCTGAGCCGGCACAAAACCCCAGAAGCGGGAATCCAGGCTGCGATTCCGGTTGTCGCCGAGGACGAAATACTCGCCTTGCGGCACCACAAGTTCACCGTCCCGGGTCAGGCTCTCCACTTGGCGCCACCACTCGGGATCGACCTGCATTCGAAAATCCGGATCGCTCAAAATATCGCCGGGGAAATTATCGCGCGCGGAGCTGTGCTGCGCAGTTTCAAATGCCGCGTAAGGCTCGTTGAGGGCCACGCCGTTCACGATGACGTGGCCGCCGGAAATGCGCAGGCGGTCGCCGGGAATGCCTACTACTCTCTTGATGAGCATAGGCGGCTGGGAGTGGTGGAAGACGATGATGTCGCCGCGCTGAACAGGCTGATAGGGCAGTAGCCAGTTGCTGACGCGGCCGGCGGGGGCATAGATCTGTTTATTGCAGAGCAGGAAGTCTCCAACAAGCAGCGTGCGCTCCATGCTTCCAGAGGGAATGAGAAATGGTTGAAGCACAAATGTGAGCACGAACAGCGCGACCACAATGGTTTGCAACAGTGACGCCAGCGCATGCGGAAGCGTTGGCAAATGCGGATGGATATGCACCCACCGTTGCAGAAACGGACCAGGCGCTCGAGCGGGAGTGCTCATTGCGCACCCTCCTGTTCCTCGTCAATGCGCGCCGGAATGCCAGAATCAGCGCTCCGCGGGCCGCCGACTTTATACGAAGCAGGTTTATCGGGAGTCAGCTTGTCCGGCGCAGTCGAACCGGTTCCATTCGACAAAACTTCGAGGGCTCTGCGTGCCGCATCCTGCTCAGCATGCTTTTTGGTGCGTCCCATTCCACGAGCGAGGGGTTTCCCTTTCTGCCCCGCTTCGCCTTTTTGCCGCACCTCGACCAAAAAGCGCTTGTGATGGTCGGGACCGCTCTCGCTCTTTACGCGATAGACCGGCGCACCCGCGCCGGCTGCCTGGAGCCGCTCCTGCAGCGCAGACTTGTAGTTGCCCAGTGCTTCGCCTGAACGCAATTCGACCGCAAGCCGTTCGGCAGCTTCACCCATTACTTTGCCGCGAACGAAGAATCGCACCGGCTCCAGACCTGCATCGAGAAAAAGTGCGCCCATCACAGCTTCCATGGTATTCGAGAGCACGGTGCTTCTGCGGCGCAGACCGCTGCTCTCCTCACCGCGGCTCAGGCGCAGATGCTTGCCCAGGCCAATTTCCTCCGCTACTTTTGCCATGTGTTGGCGGCTGACCAATCCGGAACGAATCCGCGTCAGTTCGCCTTCGCGCCACTCCGGATGCAGCTCGAACAGCGCCTCGGCCACCACAAGACCAAGAACAGCGTCGCCGAGATATTCCAGGCGCTCATTGTCGGCGGGAGCAGACTTCTTGCCGTCGTCCGCCTGCGCAAGCTGGTGGGCCAGCGAACGGTGCGTGAGCGCGCGCACCAGCAGCTCGGGGCTGGCAAACACGTGGCCCAGGGCCGCTTCGAGCTCTTTGACGTCTGCTTTCAATCCTGCCTCGCTGTTAACCGTTGCCCACAGCTTTAGACGCAATTCCCAGACCGCTCGCGGCGCCGAAAATGAACCTGGCAACTTGAGAGATTCGGCGCGACCCTTCAACTTTGGGATATCACGGGGAGCGCTAGCTGAAAATTACTGCGGCTTCGGTGCGCTGTCCTGCGTTGGCGATTCGTGCTTGGCGGTTCCTGCTCCGGCGGGTTTTCCGGGAGCGGGATGCCCGCTGGGCCCGGGTTGCTGAGGTGACGCACCCGGTGCGTCGTCACCTGAATCGTCATCACAATCATGCTCATGACCGCGCTGCACATAGGCCGCTTTCACGCCCCGCTCGGCGGCAAGGCGCGTATCCAGTTGACCGTCGCGGACAGCCAAAGCTTCGTTGTATTCTGCCAGGGCCTCGTCACGCTTGCATTCCAGATCCAGCATCCGGCCCAAATAGATATGTGACCACGCCAGCAATCGCTGTTCCTTGCTGGTCGCAAGGGTCTTCTGGAAGTCATCAATCGCTTCGTCGGGATGGCCGGTCATCAGATCGACGCGGGCCAGAATGAAATGAGCTCGGGCCGCATCGGCTGTGGAGGCAACGGTGTCGCTTTGGCCGGCCAGTGCCTTTTGCGCCATGGCTCTTGCCGCAGCAACATCACCACTGGCCAGCTTTGCCTCTGCGAGGTCGAGTCCTGTCAGCGGGTGCGGTTTGCTTTGCCGCAAAACGTCTTCGTCGCCCACTTGATCGAATTCGATCTGGCGCGCGCGGTGTACCTGTTGATCCACGTCCATGCCGTACACCATCTCGCCGATGGTGTCTTTCAGGCCGGCGGGATCTCTTTCAAATTGCAAAAGCTGTTCATAAAAGTATTGAGTAAGCACGTATCCCTGCCGCATATCGTGTGCGACGGCTGCCAATTTCGCCGCATCCACTTTCTGCTGGTAGAGATCGCGCTGATGCTCGTAGAGCGGCAACTGCGAGCGGTCAACATTCGCCGGAATTTTGTACTCGGGAATTCCCGTATCCATGGTGCGCGCTTCAATAGCCTTGATCAGGCACTCGATGGTCAGGGAAACAGTGTCGGAGCGGAAGCGGAAATCAAGCGGTGCGTCGCGAATTTCCTTGAGAATCGGCTGCTCGCGGTCGATGGCGTTGGACCTTTCGTAAAGCAACGGGTCGATCACGTAGTGCAGGTAGGTGTGGCGCACGTCGGCCATGGGAATTTTTCCATCAACCGGCGAAACAACCACCACGTAGTCGGTGCCGTAGATGCGCGCGTTGACCACGGACGGAGAAAGCTGTGGCTCGACGACTACGATGAATCTGCGGCCATCATAAGTCGAAGCGGGCATCTTGAGGTATAGGTTCACGTTGACGATCATCTGCGAGATTGGATCGTGCAGCTTGTCAACTTCCTCGTCATAGGCATGATGAGAGGTCAGCCAGATTCCGTGAAGGTCGACCGCGGCAGCAAACGCCCGAAGCGCGGGAAGAACCTCCACCACCTGTGTGGAATCGGGAGGCATCTCGGTAAGGTCCGCTGTGACTTCAAGCTCCGGGGGCGGCGTCAGATAAAGCGCCAGCGAGATGTACTGCGAGACGTCGCGTTCCGAACCGGTCATGCGGTGCTGGGCGATGTACAGGCAAAGCGCGTCACGCTTGGTGCGCGCATCCTCACTCTGCGCGAGAGCCTGATTGATCTCGTCCCGAAGGTGCTTGCGGATGGGCCCACTTTCTTCAAGACCCTCATCGTAACCGCAGGTGTTCAACGCTGCCGACATGATAAACACCGCCTCTGAGGGGATAAGCGAGATGGTCGGCCCTGCCGGATCGATGAGCGAGGGCGCTTTTTCCCGCGCATACATCTGGCCCGAGGGGGAGTTCTGGCTGGAAGAGGAGCTGCTGGAGGACTGAGCTTGAGCGGGTGCGGGGAACACTCCGGCCAACAAACATAGAATCGCGGCGGGGATAAAAGCGAAAAAATACAATCGACGAATCATGAGGAAACCCTGCATGCAAGTCTAGTTAGACGCAGCAGCAGGGTCAAACGGAAGGACTGGGTTCGATTAGAGCGGCTCGGCTTATCCCCGCACCGACACGCCGGAGAACGACAGCACCGCCAGGCCGCGGACGGGCTGGCCGAAGAAGCGGGCCGGCTCAAAACGGCTGAACAAGAGCAGGTTCTCTACGTGCGAACGGGTCACGTCGTCGGTGGGGCCGGAAACGATGCGATAGTCGTAGACTTCGCCCGCTTTGTTGACGTAGGCCTCCACCACGACCGGACTGGAGATGGCGCTGGCCTCATTGTTTCCCTGGGCATTGGAGAAATAGAGCAGACGAGGAGCAGTCGCATCGCCCAGAGGTTCGTCGGGTGTTGCCTGAGCTGTCTCCGGCTGGGCGAACATGGTCACCAGCACGACAATCGTTCCCAACAGCAGAACAGCGCTCGCGAAACCTGCGCCCGCCTGCAACAGGAATGGTCCCACAGTGTTCTTCCATGCCAGTTCCCAGGTAGTGAAGATGCTGCGGCGGCTGCGGGCCATTTCCTGGCTAACGGCAACACGAATTCGCAAAGGCAGGTCCGCCGGCTCCGGCGCAGGTCCAAGCGTGGCCAGCGAAGCCTGCAATTGGCGCATCGACTCCCACTCTCGCGCACAATCGCGGCAAACCTCGAGATGTGCGTCGATCTCCTGCATCTCTCGTCCGGTCAAGCGACTGTCTAAATACTCCGTCAATCCATCCCGCACTTCGTTGCAGCCGTTCATCGAGCCTCCTCTCTCAAGGACATCTTCATTCCCGCCGGCGCTAAAGACCGCGACGCCGTCAGCGATGCCTTCAAAAAGGCGCGCCCACGAACCAGTCGCGACTTCACCGTTCCCAGATTGATGCCTTGCATTGCCGCTACTTCCTCGTAGACGAATCCCTCGATGTCGCGCAGGATAAGCGTCGTGCGGAAAGGCTCTGGCACCTCGCGCAGGGCGTGTTCCACTCGCGCGCGATTCTCTTCGTGCAGGGCCATTTCGTAGGGCGACTCTGAAGGATCGACAAGCATGTCCTTCAATTGCACCGGCCGGCCGCTCTCTCCTTGCGCCATCTCCTGCTCCATGGCGATTTCCCGCTGTTGATGCCTGATCCACCAGCGACGCTGGTTCGACGCTTCGCGCAACGCGATCCTGTAGATCCAAGTGCGCAACGAAGAATCACCATGAAATCCGCGGATTCCGCGGAAGACTTTTACGAATACTTCCTGGGTTAGATCGGCAGCGTCAGCTGAGTTGCGCACCGTGCGCGCCAGCAATGAGTAAATTGGCTGATGGTAGTGCGTGATCAGCCAGGCAAACGCTTCCTCGGAGCCGGCTCGCAATTCCTCAACGAGAGCCGCCTCGTCTGATTGAATCGTCAACGTGCCGGCAAAATTGGCACTAGCAAGATTGCCCATGGTGAGGTCCGTCTGCAATTCTCTGTCCTCCCACGTTACCGCAAATCAACCATCCCGTGCACATTCAACCATCGCGAAGCGAAATGAGTACGACCTAAACCGATCATTTGAAGCGACTTGCCGTCGTCTCAAGTGCCGGTTAGCCACCGGAGGCACCTTCATCGCCCATGCGCCTACCCTTGTTAGACACCAGAGCCGTGTGAAGAGTTCCCAGGAGCGGCCGCCAGAGTTTTTCGTGTTACAAAATTTTTGTTGACGGGTTCAACGAGAACCGTGGGGGGTCAGATCGTGAAGACAATCCGGCGGCCTTTTTCGATGCGATCCCAAGCCTTCTCAATCTCTGTTAGTGGAACCGGCTCGACCGCGATCTTAAGAGTGCCCGAAGCAGCCATCGCGAAAAATACGGGAAGCTCGGCGAGGATCCGTTCCAGCCGGGCCGCGCCAAAGCCGCTCCCCAACAGGGTCAAATCGATGCTGCGCAGAGTCGCACCGGGCAAGGTGATCGCCTGGCCTGCGCTGGTTCCCACTTCCACGAGCCGCGTGCTGCGCGTAGCATCGACTTTGAAGCCCTTGGCGAGGGCCTCCAGGAGCAATTCCGTAGGCCGCCCCCAGAGATAATCAACGACCAGATCAATTCCCAAAGCGGCCTGGGCGGCAAAGGCCTCGCGGACCGCATCCTCCGGCTCGCCCAGTGCAATCACCGCATCCACGTCTGCTGTTGCGAGAACTTCAACGTTGCGCCCGGCAGCGATCACTCGCTTCGCTCCCAATTGGCGCGCGGACTGGATGGCGAGCTGGCCGGCGACGCCTGTCGCACCGAGAACAAGCACTGTTTCACCGGGGATAAGGCGAGCTCGCTCCTTGAACATGACCCAGGAGGACATGCCGGGATTGGCAATGGCTGCGGCCTCGATGTCGCTGAGCCCGTCTGGGAGGGGAATGCACATTCGGCGCGGAGCAGCCGCGCGCTCAGCCATCGTTCCCCACGGCTTGCGCGTCAATCCGAAGAAGACCCGGCTGCCATCGTCGAGAGTGCCAACGCCATCGACTCCTGGCACGGCCGGCTCTCGTCCGGTGCCTGCGCTCGCGTAGTGTGTCCCGCTCGCCAGTGCTTTCACGATGGGGTGCAATCCTGCTGCGCGAACCTTGACGGGCACTTCGCCGTCCTGTGCCACGGGTTCCGGGAACGATTGATACCTCGGCGCCTGGCCGGGAGTGTTGACGACAGCGGCTTGCATGGAATTCACCTCCGGGATTGATGACCGCCCAAAAACTAGCGAATGCCCAACAGTTTTTGCGTTTGCAGGCTCAGCCGCCAGCGCGGGTGTTCCAGGCAGTACGCGAGCGCGAGCGTCGTATTCAGTTCGCGTGCCGGACCGTCCATCGGCTGCAGGAAGAAATGCCGGAACTGCAGCTCGGTGAATTGCTCCGGCTCCGCGTCCGTCTGAGGGTAGACCAGCTTCAGCTCGTCTCCGCTCCGCTGCTTCAGCAGAGCGCCGGCCTTTGGACTGACGCAAATCCAATCGAGGCCTTCCGGAGCGACGACGGTTCCGTTAGTCTCAACGGCAATTTCAAAACTGCGTGCGTGCAGCGCATCGATCATCTCCTTATCGATCTGCAGCAGTGGCTCGCCGCCGGTGCAAACGACAAATCGGTTCGAATCCTCAGCGTTTGCAGGCCAATTCCCTTCGATGGCCGCCGCCAGCGCTTCAGCGGAGGCAAAGTTTCCGCCGCCAGTGCCGTTGGTATCGGCAAAATCGGTGTCGCAAAACTTGCAGATGGCCGACGCACGGTCTTTCTCGCGTCCCGACCAGAGATTGCATCCGGCAAATCGGCAAAATACCGCCGGCCGCCCAGTTTGGGCGCCCTCGCCTTGCAGCGTGTAGAAGATTTCTTTGACCGCATAACTCATCGCGACGCCTGCGCTTCATCACGGCTTCGCAGCGGATCTTCAATCCCATTTTCGCGAAAGCCCTTTTGTCTTAAGAGACAAGAATCGCACTGGCCGCAAGGCGTGCCGTTGGCGGTGGGATCATAGCAACTGCTGGTTAAACCGTAATCGACGCCCAGACCGCGCCCCATGCGGATGATCTCCGCTTTGGAAAGCGCGATAAGCGGCGTATGAATTTTGAGCACCTGACGGCCCTCCACACCGGCCTTGGTCGCCAGGTTGGCCATTTTTTCAAATGCGGCAATGTATTCAGGACGGCAATCGGGGTAGCCGGAGTAATCGAGCGCATTCACGCCCAGATAGATATCGTTTGCGCCCAGCACCTCAGCCCACGCCAGCGCATAGGCGAGAAAGATCGTATTGCGCGCGGGTACATACGTAATTGGAATGCTGCCGGCCATCTCCTCCGCCGTGCGGCCCTTCGGAACCGCAACGTCATCAGTGAGAGCCGAGCCTCCAAACGCGCGCAGGTCAATGGCCACCGTGCGGTGCTCCTCGACGCCGATCGATGCGGCAACCCGCTTCGCTGCCTCCAATTCCCATGCGTGACGCTGGCCGTAGGAAAACGAGAGCGCATAAAGCGCGTAGCCTTCGCTCTTAGCGATGGCGAGCACAGTCGCCGAGTCAAGACCTCCGCTCAAAAGGACGACTGCGCGTTTGGATTTGTTTTCCATGGTTCTTCAGTCACCCTTGCGAGAACGTTCGGCCCAGTCGCAGAAAATTGTTATGGCTTCATCGAGATTTCTTGGCCCGCAGTCGACTTTGAATCTCATTTCTTCGCGTTTAGCAAATAACCAATCGTCTTCCGACCTTTCAGTAAGAACTTTCTCAAATTGGTGCTCTTCAAGGTCGGTTTCATTTAGATCAACTTCGAGCGTCCAGCCTGGATTATCGAGTGTATCGATCTTTATGCCGTAGGAGTGCTCCCAAAGACCGTTGCATTGATCGGCATACCACGTCTGGAGTCGCTCAAGACTCGTCATAATCTCTCGCTTTCAGTGATCTACTTCAGATCGCCGCCGCGGCCGATGTCCATCGACGGCGAAATCGGATTGCGCTCGTCAATGTAGGCCTCGATGCATTGGTCCAGGACGCCCTTGGCGTCCAGAATGAACTCGACCGCGTCGCGCGCCGCACCATAACCTCCCGAGTTCGGCGTAACGTAATGCGCCTCGGCCTTCACGCGTTCGCGCGCGTTGGCCACGGCCACCGCGAAACCAACCTCGCGCATGGCGGGCAGGTCGATCACGTCGTCGCCTACGTAGCAGATCTCGTCGAGCGACACCCCTTCTCTCGCAATAACCTCGCGGATCGCCCTCATCTTGAAGGCGCATCCCTGATAGACAAATTCGAGCTTAAGGTCGCGGGCGCGCGTGGCTACCGTCTCGCTGATGCGCTTGGTAATTACTCCGCACTTCATTCCGCCCAGCCGCGCTAGCGAAATCGCTGTGCCGTCGTGCGCGCTGTACCCTTTGGCCTCGACCATCGTCGTGGACTGAACTCCGAACCCGATGTTGTCTTTTCCGCGAAGTTCATCCAATACTCCGCTTTGCGCAACTCCCGGAACAAGCCAGATTGTGCCATCGGTCCATACCCCATCCACATCGAAAAGAATGATCTTGATTTTGCGAGCGCGGTCTTGCGCGGTGAGTGCCATGCTTCGATTTTAGCGGGAGCGCCCAATCATTCGCTCACGAAATAGCACGGATTCACGAGACAATACGAGCGTGGATCGAGATTCTCCCAAGGTTGCGCCGCCTCCGCCAGGACTCGCCCCCGAAGACTATTACTTCGAGGGGCCGTACCTTGTCTTCACTGCCGCGTACCACCTCAAGCGGGGCACTTGCTGCGGATCGGGCTGCCGTCACTGCCCTTATCAGGAGAGGCCTGCCTCGGTGCCTGACCCGAGGCAACCGGAATGAGGTTCAACGGACGCTCAGCGGCGCGAAATTTCTCGCTGGCTGGACGCGCCCCGGCGGTGCTATAACTCCAGACTTGCGAATCCGGGCAGCCTGACCTTTGCGCTGTGAAGGTTTCCCCGTTTCCCCAAGAGCTGCCAAAACGAAAACTAGTTCACAAAATCTGCTCTCGAAAGCAACGGAGGGAAAAAATGGGAATTTTTACGTGGATTCTGGTCGGCCTGGTTGCAGGCTGGCTGACAGGAAAAATCATGAAGGGCTCGGGTTATGGGTTCTTCGTCGATATTCTGTTGGGCATCGCCGGCGCGTTGATCGGCGGCTTTATTGCGAACCACCTCGGGTTGGATGCGCACGGGGGATTCATCCACAGCACGCTCATCGCTCTCGGCGGTGCCATTCTTCTGGTGGTAATCCTACGGCTGATCAAGCGGACTTGACGGCAGGTAGCGGCCTGCCGCTCCTTCCGCCGCGGCACCGGGAGGAGCAGGGCGGCAATGGAATGGGCCGACGCCCGGGGCGATCTTACCCCGCGGAAATTTTATTCCGATCCGCTAGTTGACGATGGTTGCGCCGAAGGCGCCGTTGTAGCTGGCGCGGCCGCCGGCGCAGCAGCGGGCGAAGCGACGACCGGTTCACGCACCAGGACGGCAAAACGCGGAAATGCGAAGCTGCCGGCCGCGTCGTCAATCACGTTTAACTGGCAGACATACGGCCCCGGCTTGAGTCCGCTCAGTGGCACGTCGAGTTCAATTGAGACGGCATCGCGCCCCTCGACGTTGATTGACTTGGCCTGCACGATGGGCGTTTCGTACACCTTGGTTGATCCCTGAATCAGTTCCAGGCTGCTCAGCAGATCGATCGCCGATTTTGCTTCCTTCGGAGCTCCTTCAGCAGCTTTTTCGTGCGCCGGATCGTAGATCTCATAAAGCAAATACATGTGCTGGTCCTGGCGAAAGACGTGGCTGATGTTGGGCACGTATTCCTCGCCGTCTCGCACCAGCGGATCGTCTTTCTTGCTTGGCTGGCGCTGCGAGGCCAGCACGATGGAACTCATCTTCAGCGGAGCCTTCTTGAGATCGGGCAGCGTAACGTCGGCAATGAACGAGCCCATTCGCCCGGTCTGGTTTTCGCGCACTACGAACTTGAGTTCATACTTGCCCGGCGGCAAGTTAAAGCTGGTGGTGTACTGGATATTTTTCTGCCTCGCCTGAAGCGATGGGTCAAGGTTAAGTTTGACCGTATCGCGAATGCGTCCCACTGGTTGCTGAGTTTGGTCGAGCACCGCGCCGATGATGTCGAGCGTGGCCTTGTCCTTGTCGCCGCCCTTCACAAATGGGATCTGTGAGCCGGGCACAACAAGCGAAACCGGCATGAAGAAGCGATTTTCATCGAGACGGAAATACATGGCGTTCATGTAGACCGCCATGTCGGTGGCAGGCAGATCGCTGGAAAGCTGATCCTGGAGCTCCTGCTCGCGGTCCTCCTTGCCGGAGTGCTTGAAGTCCGCGGGCGCGTAGTATCCGGGGCGGTAGTCGAGTTTGACGCCGGGCCGATCGATTTTAACCGTCAGCTTGCGGTACTTACCATTGCGCGCGGGATTCGTAGAATGAAAGCCGATAGCGTAATAGGCGGAATTATCTTTCTGCACCTGCGCAAAGGCCGGGGCGAAGTCGTTGGAGTCAAAGAAGGCCTTGCCGCCTGTATCGCTGGAAAGCGTGGCCATCACTTCCTGGCTCTGGAAATTCGCGTTCATATTCGCCGTAAGCGCGCCCCCGTTGAATCCGCTTTGGCCCCGCAAACTGCCGGTAGAGGCGTCGCCCAGCGGCGTAACGGCCTGCAAGCCGCGCGTGTCCACGCTGTAAATCGCCAGGTCGGCGCGCACTGCCGCGTTGATAGCCGATCTCAACGATGCTTCGTTTTCGATTCCGTCGCGAGAGATTCCCCCGGAGAAATAAAGCAGCGACTTCTTCTCATTGATTTTTGCGAGGGATTGGGAGATGCTGCGCACCGCGAAAAGCTCGCGGTCCGTGTTCAGGTCGTTGTATTCACTCTCGTCGGGTGTGTACGCGGTCGTGTCTTCCACCTGGTTGGTGTTGGAGGTTGCGCCCTGCGCAAATCCCCGGCCCTCGGTTCCGTTGTAAGCGCCAACCTCGCTGATGAGCGCATTCTTGTCGGCGGTAAAATCCTGATCGACGTTGAGCGTGTCGCCCAGCGAGACCAGCGCCACAAGATCGGCCGGCTGCATTTTGGTCGTAAGAAAGGCCTGTGCCGCGTCGACGCTACGTTCAAGATCTTCAGGCTGCATCGAGGTCAAGTCGAAGAACATCACGATCAGACGGTGGTTGCGCAGCTCCTCTGGTTTGGCAACAACAACCGCCTTCGATCCTGTAGGGCCGGTAGCCAGCCCGCTCACTGTGGCCTCCTTGAGCGGCGTGGCCATGTCTACGCTCTCAAAGTCAAAGCTGTCGATCTGCTGTTCTTTTCCGTTTTCTAGAATCTTGAAGTCGCTTTGCTTCAGGCCTCTGATCGGCTCACCGGTCTTTGCATCGCGTACGATCACGTTGGTTAAAACGAGTTCGGCGTTTTCTCTGAGCGTAAACCCGCCCTGCGGTGTGGACGAGATTTGCGTTGCCTGGGGATTATCCGTAGCCGAATTGCCGGACGTTGAATCCGAGGTTTGTGCAGGGATCGGCGGCGCTCCGGGTGCCAAAAGCGCCAGCAGCCCCAGAACCGCACTCAATTTCTGCACCAAACCCGTCATAATTCTCTTTCGCTCGCCGCCCGCAGACTTACTGCACTTCAGAATCTGAATCTTGCTAAAAACTGGAACGACCGCATCGCACCCGCCGAAGTCACTTCGCCGAATGTCGGCGAGCCCTCGGTCGTGTTCACGCCCGAGTACTGAACCGTGTTGAAAACGTTGTTGATGGTGGCGCGAATCTCCATGCTGCGCGTGTCTCCGAGGTCCATCGTCTTCGACAGCGACATGTTATTCGTGACTGTGCCTGGCCCTTCAATCGAATTGCGTGGGGCGTTGCCAAAGTAGTCGCAGTATCCTGGAGTATTGCTCGGAGTCGAGTATGCCGCGGTATTGAACCACTCGCGCAAGTGACCGCCGCCGGCAGTGACCGGTTGACCTGTCAGATTCGGCCGCAAACCGCTCGTGTTCCCGCATTCAACGCTCTGCGATGTTGGCTCGAATCCGGGCGAGAGCCACGTTCCTGTGGCGAAGTTGAAGCTGCCGGAAACGGAAAAGCCTTCCAGAATATGCGAGCCTGCGCCGGACGTGACCCAGAGTTTATCTGGCCCAAAGGGCAGCTCGAACAAATACGTCCCGCTCACTTGATGGCGAATATCGAGGACCGAGTGCCCTTCCTGACCGGCAAGATTCGGCCACTCCTGGATGACGGATGCAGAGATGCCATTGATTGACGATGCATCGTCGATCGAATGACCGTACTGATAGTTGGCCCCCATGGAGATGCCCTTGGTTAGCCGTTTATTCACCCGCACCGTTCCTGCGTTCATCTTGTAGTAGGCCCCTGCTTCTTCGTAGTTGAAGAGCAGATCCGAGGAATCTGTGGCTGTGCTGGATGGCAGTGCGCGCGGCGCGAGCTTGACGTCAAGATGATTCGATCTCGATCCGTTGTAGCCGACATTCATCACGATTCCCCAGGGCAGCGTCTTTTGAATGTCGAGATTCCATGCCATCACGTAAGGCAATCCGTAATTCGGATTGAGTGCATAATTTCCGACTATCGCCGGGGCGGGAAATCCGCTGGCCAGAGTGAAGCAAGTCATCGGCACAGTCTGCGCGCAAGTTGAACTCGCCGTGTTGCCCACGGCTTCCTGATTGGTCTGCTCGTCAGTAAAGGGAGGTTGATGCGCCATGTTGGTTGCAAACGTTGCGTATTCACCTACGTTATAGTTCGATCCAAAGCCGGCTCGCACAACCATCTGCTTCATCTTCGGTACGCGCCAGGCCAGCCCAACACGCGGCTGGAACGCCTTATGCCAGGGAAACGCCAATGAGTCAGGCAGCCCATTCATTCCGGCGGTTTGCTCGGTTTCGCTGCTGAATTCGCCTTCCGGATTGGTGGCCACGTCAGCCAGATGGTTGTACTTCTCGGTGTAGGGCGCGAAGAATTCCCAGCGGACACCGAGATTAAGCGTTAACGAAGGCAGTAGCCGCCAGTCGTCCGTCGCATATGCGTCGTAGACGTTATCGCGGAGATAGCTCTTTGCCTCCGACGAGTTGAGCGTTGTGGACTGAGGCAATCCGAGCAGAAAATCCGCGATCGACGAACCAGTGTTTGGGTCCTGCGCAGGATCCTCAGTAAACAAGCCAGTGAATGCAAAGTTCCCTGTGGCATTCGAGCCGGCCAGAAAGTCGCGGTGCACACGCCTGTAGTCACCGCCGAAACGCAAGTTGTGCTTGCCGTGAATCCAGCTCAGGACCTCGCTGAAGGCGATGGTCTGCGCGATAGAGAAGCTCGGCTGCGTTTCACTCAGACCCTGAATTCCGTTGCTAAGCGAAATATCGGGGATGCCGTAATTGAGCGGCACGTTGTTCGGGACCGTTACGTCTGCGGCCGCCGCCGGATTGCTGGCAGTATTCGTGAAAAAGTTAATGGTGTGGCTATTGCTGCGGTTCCAGTTGACATTCGAGATGCTGGTGAAGCGATGGTATCCAACCGTGTAGCCGGCCTGCAGAGAGTAAGAACTAGACGCGCTCTTGCCGCCGAGATCCGGAATCAGATTCACCAAATCCGAGGCCGAGTGGGACCAGTTGTAGTTGAGATTGATGCTCTGGCGAAGGCCCTGCGTCTGCGAGCCCCCACGTCTACCGCTGCCTGCTCCACCGCGACCGCCGGGCTGCGTGGCGTTAGCGCCGAGGCTGCGGTTATAACGAATGCCAGCCTGGGTGCTGTTCGACTGCGCAGTGGTGAGTAGGTGGTAGTTGTAGCCATTGATGGTGCTGCCGGCAGGGAGATTCGGCTCAGGAAAATAGCTCAAGAGCGCCGCTGATTGTGGAGAGATCGATTGCCCTGCGGCTCCCGTGGCTGGAATCACGTTGGGCGTCGCGTTGTAGATGAATTGCTGGCCGGTAACGGGATCGTAGATTGGCGGCAATCCCGCGGCCGAAAAATCGCCAGTGCGCTCGGCGTCGGTGGGAACAGTGGCGTAGAAATCATCGGGATTCGACGAGCGGGAGCCGCTGAGCGTTAGAAAAACGGTGTCCTTGCCGCTGGGCTTGGTTAAGTGCGGAATATACGGCGCGCTCATGAATGACAGCGTAAAGTGATTGGTCCCGTTGACGGGTTGGTTCTGTTCCTGGCCCAGCAATGCGAATGGCTGCGCGTTGAAGTACGAAGTCGTTCCGTTCCAGGCGATGGAGCCGTGCGGCTGCCCGGGATTGAAGTTGCGGAAGTTTCCCCGTCCGCCGCCTCCCCCACCACCACCGCCTCTTCCGCCAAAACCGCCACCCCCACCGCCGCCGAATCCTCCGCCGTTTCCGCCAAAGGCCCCGCCAAATCCGCCGCCACCGCCGTATCCGCCGAATAGGCCGCCCTGGCCAGCGTCGCCGCCTTGCCCATTCAATCCGCCCTGTGCCTGACCCGGTGCTTGGCCCGACTGCACCGCATCGCGCACCCGGTCCGGATCAAGGCCCGCCATCGCGCTCACTTGCCCAGCCTGCCCGGTGATCGCCACCGACTCATCACTGAAATCTGAGTTGCCGGCGATCGATGGCAAAGCTGCGCCGCTGGCTCCCGCAGTTCCCGATCCAGTGTCGGTGTCTGCAGTCAGCGCAGTCGTCAGGCTTAAATTCTCGGGCGAGTTCCCTGCCATTTGGCGAACCGCTGCAGCAGCATTTCCCTGCTGATTGGCTTGTTGCTGGTCGAGTTGCTGATCGAGGGCAGCCTGCCGCGAAGCAAGAATCAATTCAAAGTTCACTAATTGGTCGTGGCTGGCGGCGTTGAGGATCGCTTCCTGCGAGCCCTGCGCGAAAGCGGCGAACTGCGTGCGAATAACGTAACGGCCATTTTGAGGGATGTTCAACTGCCACGAGCCGGTAATGTCGGTTGTGGTGGAGTAGCGTTTGCCGGTGAGCGTGTTCTGAGCGACAACCGTAACGCCGGGCAACGCTATGGTGCCGCTCTTGATAACTCCATGCAGCCTGCCGCCCGCTATGGTTACAGGCGCGGCCGGCGCGGAAGAAGCCGCAGGAGCGGAAGTTGCATTTGGCTGAGCTTGATCAGTGGGAGTTTGCGAAGCCGGAGCCTGGGGCCATGCCGCGAGACAAGCGGCCAAAACATACCCCGCCCCTCCCGCACGCATGATTACAGCCTGCCGCATTGCGTTCCCCGACCTCTCTTAACAGTACTCAGTCTGACGGGCCATGCCGCGTAAAGGTTTACGGATGCGGCGGCGCGAGCCAATTCGGTACGGATGCCTGCGTGGTTGATCACTTGACTGCGAAGCAGAGTTTTGCACTTGCACTCCCTCGCTGCCGCATGTTAACTATCAAGCTAATAGTTCTTTGATTGCTACCGCGCTAGTAAACGTCGGCAGACAACAGACAGGGATTGAAAAATGAGCATAAAGATCGGCACCACGATTCGCGCTTACCGCCTGCAAAAAGGTTTATCGCAGGGAGATATCGAAAAGAAGACCGGGCTGTTGCGCTGCTATCTCTCCCGTGTAGAAAACGGTCACACCGTGCCCTCGCTGGACACGCTGGCCAAGATTGCTCACGCGCTCGACCTGCCGATCGCGCAGTTCTTCGCCAGCGACACGCTCGCTCGCCAAATGAACACTCAGAATCTCACCGATGACGAGTTGCGCTTCCTCACCCAGCTTCGCCGCTACTCCACAAATCTGAATGAGAGCGATCGCAAGCTGCTTCTGGCTATGGTGAAGAAGTTTTCCGCCACGGCGACGCGGTAGGTAGCTCGGCCGGCCTCAACTCTGCGGCGGCGGTATGTGGGCCACATAGAACCCGAACAACACCAACAAGAGCACTACTAGCCCAACCGTCAATTGCAGCTTGAACTGAAAATCGCTGCGCGGCGAGCCGATGCGCGGCACCATGGGAACTGCGAAAAGCAGGCCGCAAAGGAAACCGCCGATGTGCGCCGAATTGTCGACTTCGACGCCGGTAAATCCGCTTCCGAAGTTGATGGAAAGACCGATCACTAGATTGATCGCAGCGAAGTAGATGACGGACTTTCGCAACTTTCGAACTTCGTCCGGTGGCACGGGTAACAGTTTTGACCTCAGCAGCACGATCAGCGCTCCGGCAATGCCGAAGACCGCGCCTGAGGCTCCAGCGCCCGCCTGAAAAATTAGCGCCCCCGAGGCATCGTGAACTGGAAACATCCAGTTCTTGGCCGTAGAGAGCAGGTTTCCGGCGGCGCCGGTAAGAATGTAGACCGCGAACAAGCCGAAAGATCCCATCAGAGGCTCGGCCAGTAGTCCCAGGTTCCACAGGCACCACATGTTTGTAGCCAGGTGGAGAATTCCCACGTGTACGAACATCGCAGTGACGATGCGCCACCACTCCCCGTTGACGAGCACGTTGTTGGGTCTGTCCGCGCCCCAGAACATCAATTGGTCAAGAGTCGGCATCCAGAAGCTTGAGCCGCGGGCTACCATGGCTAGAAAGACGCCGCAATTAATTCCCAGCAGCAGATATGTTGCGGGCGCTGTGGCCCACGCTGGACGGCGGCGCCGCGGCGAAGGCGGGGCGTACCCGCTAGCAGGAGGAAGGATCTCGGGCTGGGGCGTCGAGGGATAACTACCCATATCTCCACTCTAAAGCATTTTTATTAAAGCATTCTTGCTCGCTCGTCCCCAGATTGAACGGCGGATTGTAGATTCGGCATGAGGAATGCAGCAATGCTGTGGCCTGCACGGATAGGCTCTTCCATCCATAGTCCGGGGCCCGACACTCAATATAGTCTGGCAATGTAGTCTGGAATTTGTTCCGTGCACGGCGGTCAATCGGAACAGCAATGCAATTCCGCGCGGATTGTGGGACCAGAAACGAAATAAGGAGCGAAGTTTGAGTTCGGAAATCGATGCAAGCAGAACTGGCCGAATTGAAAATGGCGCGAAGCCCATTCGTCGCGCCTTGCTGAGCGTAACCGATAAGACCGGGCTGGTGGAGTTCGCTCAGGCACTGACGGGATTTGGCGTCGAATTGATTTCGACCGGTGGCACAGCAAAGGCGCTGCGTGAATCCGGCCTCGCGGTCAAGGACATCAGCGAGCTGACCGATTTCCCCGAGATGCTCGACGGCCGCGTAAAGACGCTGCACCCGCGGGTCCATGGAGGCCTGCTCTACATTCGCGGCAACGCGGAACACGAGGCCGCTGTGGCCGCTCACGGCATTCAACCCATCGACATGGTGGTCGTGAATCTCTACGCATTCGAGAAGACGGCGGCGCAGCCGGGCGTTGCCTTCGGTCACCTCATCGATCACATCGATATCGGCGGCCCGTCCATGGTGCGTTCCGCGGCAAAGAATTTTGAGGATGTAGCGATCGTGACTCGCGCGGCAGAATACCCGGCGCTCATTGAAGAGCTGAAGAGTAACGGCGGCAGTCTTACGCGCGCGACGCGCTGGCGTCTGGCGAAGCAGGCATTCGCGCTGACAGCTGCCTACGATGCCGCAATCGCAAACACGCTGGACCGGATCGCTGATGCCCCTGCTCCAGCCCTCCCTGCCTCGCCGGATAAAACACACTTCCCCACCACGCTGCGCATCAACCTGCCGCTGGCCCAATCACTGCGCTACGGCGAGAATCCGCATCAACGCGCCGCGCTGTACGCTGATCGCTCCGGCCGCGGCATTGCCGGCGCGACGCAGTTGCAAGGCAAGGAACTGAGCTTCAACAACCTCGTCGATCTGGATGCCTGCTGGGAGCTGGCGCAGGAGTTTGAAGAGCCTGACGTCATCATCGTCAAGCACACGAATCCTTGCGGCGCGGCCATAGGCGCGACAATTCTCGATGCATATCAAAAAGCCTTGGCCGCTGATCCGGTCTCAGCCTTCGGCGGCGTCATCGGCATCAACCGCGAAGTGGATGGCCGCGCGGCGGAAGAGATCGCCAAATTGTTTGTTGAAGCGATCGCCGCGCCGGGTTTCTCGCCCGAAGCACGGGAGCGTTTTTCCGCGAAGAAGAATCTGCGCCTCGTGGAGGTTCGCGCCGCAGAGCCGAGACCTGTGGTTAAGCAAGTTTCGGGAGGGCTGCTGCTGCAAGACGCCGATACCGGCCGCGTGACGGAATCGGAGTTGAAGGTGGTCACATGGCGGCCACCCTCAGCCGAGGAGTTGCGCAGCCTGCTCTTTGCCTGGCGCATATGCAAGCACGTCAAATCGAACGCCATAGTCTACGCCCGAGACGGGCAGACCTTGGGGGTGGGCGCGGGACAGACGAGCCGGGTTGATGCGGCGAAATTCGGCGCAATGAAAGCCGTGCTTTCGCTCCAGGGGTGCGTTGCAGCATCCGACGCGTTTTTCCCCTTCCCCGACGGCCTCGAGGCTGTTGCCCAGGCAGGCGCCACCGCTGTCATTCAGCCCGGCGGATCAGTGAACGACGACAAAGTGATTGCTGCGGCCGACAAACTAGGCCTCGCCATGGTCTTTACGGGGATCAGGCACTTCCGGCACTGACCGGAAAAATGGCCGTATCAAACAAGTGACCCCGCCGGCGGCCTTGTATTTGCGGCGCAGACGCCAGCGGCGAGCCGCGTCCCACTTTAGTGTCCGGAAAATCCCGCAATCTGCCGCGCTTTTGCGACTAATGACGGGTAAAATCGTCTGTAAGAGTAGGCACGCGCGTTCGAAATACGCTGCCTGCGCCGCGTTTTCTTGTTTGTGAGCTTTGCGGCTGAGAGATGATGGAATTTCCTTAATGATGACAAAAGACCTTCGAAAATCGACCTGTGCGCCCCGGAGCGCGACTTGGATTGCCGCAGCTGCACTCATCTTGCTGCCCCTCGCACCAATCTGTGCCCAGAATTCTCCTGCAAACAGCACATCGGCAAGCCCGGCGAATGGCCAGCAGTCTCTGCCGAGCGTCGCCCCGGCCCAGGTTGCTCCAGTGGAAACGGCGAAGGCAGACTCAAGCGCGATTGCGGTTAGCACGGAGTCCGACTCCGCAGTCGCCGGAGAAACGAGCCGCGCTCAGGCGTACTTTCATCTGGCCCTCGCCAGTGTGTACGAGGATGACGCTGTCTCAGAAGGCCACACGGATGAAATAAACCAGGCGATTGAGCAGTACAAACTTGCGCTCGATGCCGATCCCGACTCGGCCGAGCTGAGCGACGATTTGGCAGGTCTCTATTTCCGCGCTGACCGCGTGCACGATGCCGAGACCGCAGCGCACACAACGTTGAAATCTCATCCCGACGACATTGACGCGCACCGGCTGCTGGGCCGAATTTATCTCCGGCAACTGGGCGAGGGTCAAAACGGAGGAGCACCGGCGGCGAACTCCGCCACCGTCCTTGACCAGGCCATTGCGGAATTTGCAAAGATTGTCGCGCTGCAGCCCAGGAGCGTTGAAGACCACATGGTGCTGGGGCGGCTTTACACCGTCAAGCACCAGCCGGAAAAGGCGGAGGCCGAATTCAAGACTGCACAGGCCATCGAACCCGAGTCAGAAGAGGTAGTGCTGAACCTTGCCCGGCTGTATGCCGAGAGCGGGGACTTGCAGCATGCAGTGAAAGCAATTGAGGCAGTTCCCGAGGATGGACGAACGCCCAAGATGGAGTTCACTCTGGGCGCGCTCTACGATCAGCTGAAACAGTCGAAGGATGCCATTGCCGCCTATAAGCGCGCAGACGATCTGGAGCCCGGCGACCTTCAGACTCTGGATGCGCTGGCCTCGGCGCTACTAAGCGACAACCAGCTTGACGAGGCACTCAAGCAGTATCAGGCGCTTGCTGAGGCCGACCCTGAAAATACTGAAGCGCTGGTTCACATCGGCGAGATCCTTCGTCGCCAGGGCAAATACGAAGATGCGTTGGCCAGCATTCGCAAGGCGCGTAAAATCGATCCGACTTCATTGGAAGCAGGCTTTAATGAAGGGCTGCTTCTCGATGTTTTGGGCCGCTTCGACGACGCCGTTCAGACTTATCAGGAGATGGTCGACGCTACCTCGCACGCCAACGGCGCTTACACAGAGGAGGAGAAGAACAACCGGGCGATCTTCCTCGACCACCTTGGCGCGATTTACCTCGAGGAGAACAAAACCGAACCAGCCCTCGCCGCCTACCAGAAGATGATCGATATGGGCGGAAGCTTCGCCTCGCGCGGCTACCAGGGGCAAGTGGACGCGTACCACTCTGCCCACGAATATGACAAAGCCATCGATGTCTCGCGCAAGGCAGTGGCCGCGGATCCCAAAGATCGTGATCTGAAGCTGATGCTTGCCACAGAACTGGCCGACCAGAATCATCCCGATGAGGGCCTGGCAATGGCCAAGAGCCTGCTTGACGGCGCCACGCCGGACCAGCAGCGCGGCGTTTGGGTTGCCATCGCCCAGATGGATGTCCGCCTGAAACGCTGGAAGGATGCCGAGGATGCGCTGGACCAGGTCGAGCCGCTGGCGACCAAGAAGGAAGACCGCACTTACCTGTTCTTCCTTCGCGGCGAGTGGGCAGAGCGGCAGAAGCACGAGGACCAGGCCGAGGGGTTTTTCCGCCAGGCATTGAATCTGGATCCGGAAAATACCATGACGCTCAACTATCTCGGTTACATGTGGGCCGATAAGGGCATCAAGCTGCCCGATGCGCTCAAGTTGATTCGCAAGGCTGTCGAACTTGAGCCCATGAACGGCGCGTATCTTGATTCGCTGGGTTGGGTCTACTTCAAGATGGGCGAATACGAACTCGCCGAGGACAACCTTCGCCAGGCCGTGAATCGCGATCAGAGCGATCCGACTGTGCACATGCATCTGGGCGATCTTTACGAAAAGACCGGGCGAATCCGGTTGGCCGCAGCGCAGTGGCAGCTTTCACTCGATAACTTCGCCAAGTCGTCAGCCGCCGATATCGAACTTGGTGACGTGGAGAGGGTCCAGAAGAAACTCGAAGGCGCCCGCGTCAGGTTAGCCAAAGAGGACAGTTCGGCGGGGCAGGCCAAACCGGAATAAACCAAGAAACAACCCGGTTGCGGAACCTGTTGCGGAACTTCGTGCGGAAGTCGACTCCTCACCACGAACGGCGATTATTCGCGCCGGCGATTGCGATGCATTGCTACGCAAATCCCTCCTCGCTTCGGACGGGGACAATTGCGGTTACGCAGTCTCCATTCCGGGCCCACACCTCCCTTATTTGCGGTATAACCAGACCTGAGGAGCGAGCTTCGCGGTCGCGCAGAGAGGGCTGGTTCGGATGACTGTACTCAGAATCGAATCGGACGCCGTTTTGCCCGCTGGAATCGCTGTCGGTGGTGCTGACAGCACGCTGACGCGCAGACTTCATCCCGAGCCACCGCATGCCTATCGCACGCCATTTGCACGCGACGCCGCCCGCGTCCTCCACTCGCGTGCTTTTCGCCGTCTTGCCGGCAAAACACAGGTCTTCACACGCCTGCCCGCGGAAGGGCTATCCGACCATTTCCGCAGCCGGCTCACCCACACTCTCGAAGTCACCCAAATCTCGCGCACCGTGGTCGCAGCATTGGGATTGAATGTAGAACTTGCAGAAGCGCTCGCTCTTGCCCACGACGTCGGGCATCCTCCCTTTGGCCACGCGGGCGAGAAAGCACTCGACCAAGCCCTCCGCGTGCATGGCCTCAGCTTTAATCACAACCTTCATGCTCTGCGCATCGTGACCTGGTTTGAGGAGCGCTATCCGGCGTTTCGCGGGCTCAATCTTACCCTCGCCGTCCGCGAGGGCGTCGTGAAGCACTCGCGCGACTATTCCGCCGAGGACCATCCCGAACTCGCCGAATATTTTCTCGATCGATTTCCGCCGCTTGAGGCCCAGCTTATTGATTTGGCGGATGAGATCGCCTATCTCACCGCCGATCTGGACGACGGGCTGGACTCTGGCATCCTTGCGCTCGATCAGGTTCGCAACGCGGCGCCGCTTTTCCGCGGCTTTCACGATGCCACGAGGGCGACCTTTCCCAACGCTCCGCCTCGCTTGGCGGCTTACGAGGCCCTGCGACGTGTTCTGAACGCATGGGTCACCGACCTAATCGAGGAAGTTCGTAACCGCGTGAACGCGCTTGGCGCTACAACTCTTTATGAGATTAGGAGCGCCCCGCAAAGGCTCGTGGCACTCAGCGCGCAAATGGAATCTGAACGCACCGCCGTCAAAGAATTCCTGTACGCGAACCTTTACAACACGCACGCCCAGGAAGAGGAACATGCGCGCGCCCAGGAAGTGGTCCGCGATCTTTTCGGCCTCTTAATGTCCGATCCCAAGTTGATGCCGCAGGATCACCAGGCGCAAATTCCCACCGAGGGGCTGGCCCGAACCGTGGCCGACTATATTGCCGGAATGACTGACAGCTACATTGTGCAGTTGTGGCAGCGGAGCGGGGGCCGCTGAGTCACTGCACCTTGCCCAGCGGTCGAATGCGCCGGAGATCGAGGGCGCACAGAACGGCATTCTGAGCATTCAAACGCAGATTATCGGTCGCGGCCCACAGCCAGAATCGCGAGGCTTGATTGGAGTTGCGGCCCAGCGGCTCCGGCCGTAGCCGCACCAGGATGTCGTTCTGACCTGTTGCGGCCAGATTCGACGGCGAATCTGTATCTTCGAGCACCAACTCGATGTGCTCGCCGGTCAGCGCCTCTTCGAGAGCCACGATCTCCACCGGCCGCTCCAGTTCCACCGCAATCGAGAAAGTGTGGCCGTGAAAGACCGGCGCATGAATCACCTGCACAGCCAACGACGGACCGCGACCGGCGGTCAGCACTTCGTAGTGGCGGCGAATGCGCGCCTCCACATCAGAAAGGCTCACCTTGGAGCTCTCTCCCATGCCGCCGAGCAGGTTGTATGCCACCTGGGCGTCGTAAATTGCCCTCGGCATGGACTGAAAGCTGAGGAGGCTTACGGTTTGCTGGTGCAGCTCATCCATAGCCGCGCGGCCGAATTCGCTAGCCGGCTCTATTACTGTGGCCGCGGCAAAGCGCACTGGTACGGCCTGCTGCAACCGCTGGAGTAGCAGCGCAAGCGCAATGACGGCAGGGTGTGCGGGCACCACTGCCGGCGTGAAGAGATCGACGGTCGAAGCTTCTGCGCCCAACCACGGCGCTCGAACCACTACGCCAGCTTCCCGATCCAATGCTGCTGTGAGATCCAGAACGGTCGATCCGGCGCGCAAGGCCTGCTGCCAGTGCAGCCGCGTGAGACTTTCGCTGCCGCAGAAAAATGTGAAGTCCGTGTGGTCGAACGCATCGGCGCTGATCGGCTTGATGAATGTGACTTCGTCACCGACCTGGTCCAACTGACCCTGCGCGTTTGCCTCGTCGAGCAGTGAAAAGGTGGCCGAAGCCAGGGGCGATTCGGAAAGGACTTCCTTCAACTCGCGGCCCACCAGGCTCGAAGCACCGGCAATGGCAATCTTGTACACGGGAATCCTTTAGCTTGCTTCGAAGTTTGACTACGGTCTGGATGAGCCGGGCTCTGCTGCCGCCGGCGAGGGGGCGGCTGGATCGAGCGGCCTTCTGCGCCGCCGCCTCGACCAGCCGTACGCAGCGCGCGCCCAAATCCCGGAGAACATATAGGCCAATGCAAGCGGAAACATGACGACGTTGGAGTACCGCAGCACGATGTAGGCGACGACCGCCAGCAGCACCAGCAACTGGAAGGGATGGCGACGGGAAAAGTTGATTTCCTTCGCGGACCAGAACCGCCAGGTGCTGACCATCAGGAACGCGGTGAGGCCAACAAGAATCAGCCAGGGAACGGCAACCCACCACTCCTCGACCGGATAGGCATTGAAGAAATGAACGGAGGCGGCCAGCAGGCCAGCCGCTGCGGGAATCGGCATGCCCACGAAGTATTTTCGGTCTGGACGGCCCGGGTTTCGCGGCTGAGCGTCGGGGCTGATGTTGAAGCGCGCCAGGCGCGAAGCGCCGCCCAGAAGAAAAAGAAAACAGATGAAGGCCCCCGCCTGCATAAGGTGCTGCCGCAATTGTGCATTCATGGAATCCGGAAGGAAATGGAATCCCCAGACGAACGCCAGCAAGCTGGGCGCCATGCCAAACGTGATCACATCGGCCAGTGAATCCAGCTCTCTGCCGAAGTCACTCGCGGTATTGGTCATGCGCGCGATGCGGCCATCGAGCGCGTCGAAAGGAATTGCAAAAAGAATCGCGATCGCCGCCCAGTCCAGATGCATGTGCGCCTGGCCGCTGCCATCCAGGGCCGCGATGGTCTGCGTGACGGAGAAGTAACCGGCACCCAGGCTGCCGGCGGTAAAGAACGAAGGCAGCAGGTACATGCCTCGCCGCAGACGCGGATGGGGTTTGCCTGTGGTCCGATCTGGCACGAAGGAATTCACGAGTTTTCTCCGCGGGGCATTGAGGCCAGAACGCTGGCCCCGCCCTTGACCCGTTCTCCCACCTTCACGCGCAACGCCGCGTTGGCCGGAATCACGACATCAACACGGGAGCCGAACTTGATGAGCCCCACACGCTGCCCGCGCTCAACAGATTGGCCTTCGTTGCAGCGAAATACGATGCGGCGCGCCAAAAGCCCGGCGATCTGTTTGAAAGTGACTTCGAATCCAGCGTCCGCGCCCTGGCCGCGCACGGTCACCGTGTTCTGCTCGTTGCGCTCCGCCGAGGCTGGATTCATGGCGTTCAGAAACTTGCCCTTTTGATAGCGCACACGGCTCAGGACACCGCCAATCGGCGCGCGATTCACGTGCACATTAAAGACATTCAGAAAAATGCTGATCCGCTGGCGGGGTCCTTCGGGAGTCGTGATCGAGACCGTTTCGGTCACCACGCCGTCGCCAGGTGAAACGATCAAGCCCTCGCCCGAAGGAATCGCGCGTTGAGGATCGCGAAAGAACCACAGAAAAAAGGCCGCCAGGAGGATCGGCGCCACACCCCAAATCCAATTTCCGGTGAGCCACTTGAGCAATGCGGCTACTGCCAGCATGCTAAGCCCGTAGATGTAACCGTCGCGAACCATGGTTCTCAACGATTATACGGTCAATGAAGAGACGAAACCTCTGCGTCAGGATAACGCAGAACAGGGTATCACACCCCACGCTGCCCAACGGTTGCGCTGGGCAAGCGAGCCGCAAAAGCCTAATACCTGAAGACCTAAGCCACTGCGAGACTGCGGCGCTCCAGCGCGAAGATCAGGTCTTTAGCGTGCAGCTTGAGCTTTTTCAAGCGCACTTCTTCAAGTTGTTCATCTTCGGAAAGGTAAGGCTTTTGAAGCAACTCTTCCAGGCGCTGAGCGTAGCGGTGATGTTCTGCGTGCAGGCGATCAATCTCTCCGCTCAGCGTGGAACCTTGTACTTCGTCCATCAAGCACCTCCGGTTCGGCGATTCGGATTGGCGGTGCCGAGCCGCCGATTTTCTTCGGACACTTACATATATCGCCGTTTTGGGTGAATCGGCAAGCCAGAAAAACACAAAAAGTTAGATCGCCCTGTGAATATCGACGCGAACATTGGATTCCGGCGCCGCCGGCCACGCCTCAGTGGAGGTCGAGTCGCATGAGCGCTGCATCCTCAATAGGGTCAGTGTAGTAGGCCCGACGAAGGCCGGTTTGGCCGAAGCCGGCGCAACGGTAAAACGCCAGTGCCGCGTGGTTCGACGCGCGCACCTCAAGGGTCATCTCAAGCACGCCCTCTGGGCGCAATTCATTGACCAGGGCGTCGAAAAGCATGCGACCAAGACCGCGCCGCTGGCTCCCGGCGGCCACGGCGATTGATTCCAGTTCTGCTTGCGGCGGCAACAGGCTTGCCACTGTAAATCCCTCAACCCGGCTCGAAGCGGCCGGGGCCGGCCCGGCAGCAACCAGGGCAATCCGGCGGGGCGTCGATTCGGGATTCAATGCGTCGAGATAAGCTGATTCCGGCCAGTGCGGCGCTTCCGGTAAACTCGCCGCAATCTCGAGGACTCGACCTACATCGGCAGCGGTCATGCGCCGAATCTGCACGTTTTCACCGAGCTGCTTCATGCGCTTTCTGACGCCGCGGCTGCCAACCTGCCGTCGACTTCCGCGCCAAAGATCTCCGCATCCGACCGGCGCAGATAATGGCCATCAAGCGGGGCCACGTCGGCGAAGATTCCGGCGGCAAGCCGCGCCTCTCCCATGCGGAGCACGTCCGCAGCGAGCGGGGACGGCGTTGCCACTGGTTGGGTCCCCGGCCATGCAGCAGCTAAAAGAGCCGCTGTTTCTTCGTCGCACACTGCCACTCGAAGCGGCTCGGGACAAATCGCTGCTAGTTCTCTTGGGCCGGCGAGAATTTCGATCGCCTTGGAATCCATGCGCTCCAGCCTCAGAAAGATCTCGCCCCGATGCGCATCGAGCGCCGAGGAAGGTACGCCGGACTTGCGCGAAAGCACTTCGAGGCGCGAGAACGCGACCACCGGAATCTCCGACCCTTCAACCAGCCCCTTTACCGCGCTCAAACCTACGCGAACTCCCGTAAAGCTCCCCGGCCCGTTGACGGCAACAATCCCGCCGAGTTCTCGGAGCTCGATCCCAGCCGATCGCAGCAATTCGGCCACGGCAGCCACCAGCGTCGTCGAGTAGGTCCGCGAAGCAAGCTCGATTTGCCCGAGAATCTCCAGATCGCGGCCCGGCAGACTGCCCAAAGCCACTGAACCCGTAGGGCCGCATGTATCTATGGCGAGAATCGGCTGTCCAAAGGACACAAGGCTACCTCAGACTCTAAACCGCGGCCAGCGCCTGGTCGAGGTCGGCGATCAGGTCTTCTTTGTCCTCAATGCCGATTGAGAGCCGGATGCGTCCTTCGTTGATGCCCATCGACCGGCGCACTTCGTCGCTGACCGAAGCATGCGTAGTGGTGGCCGAGTGCGACGCCAGAGATTCGACACCGCCGAGCGATTCCGCGCTGATGAAAACCTTGATCGCCTTCAGGAATCGCGCCGCTTCGTCGCGCGACTTGAGCTCGAAGCTCATCATCGATCCGAAGCCTGTCTGCTGCTTCACTGCAAGGTCGTATTGCGGATGCGTCTTCAAGCCCGGATAAGCCAGCTTGCTCACCTTCCGGTGCGTGGAAAGAAACTCCGCCACTGCGCGGCCATTTTCTTCGTGCTGCTTGATCCGCAGCGGCAGCGTCTTGATGCCGCGCAGCACGAGGAAGCATTCGAAGGGCGACATCACACCGCCGGCCGCTTTCTGGATCAGCAGAAAACGCTCTTTGTGCTCGGGCTTTGACCCGATCAGCGCGCCGCCGAGTCCGTCGGAGTGGCCGTTCAGATATTTGGTGGTCGAATGCATGACGATATCCGCGCCCAGCTCCAAGGGGCGCTGCAACGCAGGCGACAGAAAGGTGTTGTCCACGCTGACCTCGACGCCGTGAGCATGAGCGATCTTCGCCACGCCGGCAATGTCAGTCAGCACCATCAACGGATTGCTAGGCGTTTCAATGTGCACGAGCTTCGTTTTCGGCTTGATCGCCGCTTCCACTGCCGCCAGATCGCTCGTATCCACATACTCGATCTGGATGCCGTAACCACTCACAATCTGATCGAACAAGCGCACTGTGCCGGCATAAACGTCGCGCGAGCAGATGAGATGATCGCCCGCGCGCAGCATCGCCACGAGCGCGGAAATGGCAGCCATTCCGGTGGTGAACGCATGCCCGCACGTTCCGCCTTCCAGCGCGGCCAAAGCCGTCTCCAGGCGGTCGCGCGTGGGGTTGCCGGCGCGCGAGTAGTCCCAACCCCGATCGGTGCCGATACCGGTGAGTTCGAAAGTCGAAGAAAGATAGACGGGCACATTCACAGCGCCGGTAAGAGGGTCGGGGTGTTGCCCGGCGTGAACGGCAAGGGTCGAATACTTGTATTGAGACATGATGTAGCTTCTAGCTCCTGGCGTTTAACTATTAGCTTATCGCGGGGAGTAGTGTGGCCTGTCAGCGAATGCATTAGATGACGATAACCGCACACTGAAATGCATTAAAGGCCGTCAAACTGCGACCGACAGAGCGCTCTACTTCTCGATCGACGCGGCTTGTTTCGCCGTGCGTACCACCGGGAAGTAGCCAGTGCGGGTGCGAACGGTCAGCTTGCCGCCTCCCTTGGATTCGGCGGTGACTTCCACCCTGCGAAACCCCGGCTCCGTTGTCGGCTTCGTCGAGTGATAGCCCAGCGTGTATTGGCTGCGGATGTCGCGCGCCACCTCGGCGGCAATCTGGTCGATCTGGTCGATCGACTTGGGGAAGAATGCCATGCCGCCCGTCTCCTGGGAGAGCATCTCCAAAGCACGCCGGGCGTGCCGCACTTCGGCACGACTCATTTCGTCTCCGAAGAGGAGTCCGATCGAGTAAATGACGGGGCCAGAGAGTTGTTGCACACGCGCAATCGTCTGCTCCAGGTTTAGTGTCGACGCGTTGTCTTCCCCGTCGGTGATCAGGATGAGCACCTGCTTGGGCCGCTTGGCATCGGCGACCAGCTTGTCTGCCGAAGCCACCACTGCGTCGTAAAGCGCGGTGCCGCCGCGGGAGTCGATGTGCGAAAGCCCGTCGCGCAGCTTGTTGATATTCGATGTGAAGTCGCTATCGATGAACGCCTCATCGGAAAAGTTCACGACGAAAGCTTCATCCTGGGGGTTCGACGCCTCTACCAGGTCGAGCGCGGACTTGTTCACCGAGGGCCGCTTCTTGTACATCGACCCTGAGTTGTCGACCACCAGGCCCATCGAGACGGGCAGATCGGTGTGTTGAAAGCTGATGAGCGTCTGCTTCACTCCGTCTTCGTAGATGGCGAAATCGTCCTTGGTGAGGTTCTCAACGAGATTGGTTCCTTCAACCACGGTGGCATTGAGCACCACTTCCTCAACGTCAGTGTGGAGCAGGTAGCCTTCGCCCTCTTTTTTCAGCGTGCCTGAGGCCGGAGCCGGGGTCACAACGTCGGGCGACCGAACCGGATCGGTATCGACCGCGGGCGTCGGTGAGGGACTCGTCGTTGAAGGCTTATTGAACGCTGGCGCCGGAGTTGTCTGCACGGCGGCCGGTGGCGCGGACGTCTGCTGCGCGGACAATGCAGCCCCGGCAGCAACCAGAATCGCGGTCAGAATCGCGTTATTGCAGAGGCGCATAGTAGCCGGTGCGAGCATAGACCGTGAGTGGAGGCAGGCCCGGAGGCGGATTCACCTTTACCTTCACTTTACGCCACTTGCCATCGCGGGTTAGATCCTTGGGCTTGTAGCCAATTACATATTGGTTGCGCAATTCTGTAGAAATCTTTTCGGCAATATCGCTCATCTCGTCCACATCGTCGACACGAAATAGCCGGCCACCTGTCGCGGAACTGATGTCGTCTAGTAGCTGTGGCCCTGTGCGCTCTTCGGGAGTTGGCGCGTAAGGATCGAAGATGCCAATCGAGTAGATTTCTACGTCTGCTTCGCGCACTCCAGCCCGCACCTCACCCTCGGTGTAGCGCGAGCGGTTGTCGCCGCCGTCAGACACCACCAGCAGCGCCTTCCGCTCATGGTGCGCATCCTTCATTTTGGCGATGCCGTAGTAGATCGCATCCAGCAGCGCAGTGCGGTGAGCCGCTTGAACCGTCGCAAGCCGCGCCTGAATATCCTCAACTGAGCTGGTAAAGTCCTCAATCAGCTCCGGACGGTCATTGAATCCGATGACGAAGAATTCGTCCTGCGGATTGGCAGTTTTTATGAACTGCAGAATCGCTTCGCGAGCGCGAACCAGCTTCGAGTTCATGGAGCCGGAGAGGTCGAAGATAATGCCGATGGAGACCGGCGCGTCTTCTGAGGCGAAGGTTACGATCGGTTGCTCGCCATTGTTCTCATAAACCTGGAAATCCTCCTTTTCCAGGCCGGTGACGAGCCGGTTCAACGGGTCAGTGATCGTGACCGGGACCAGCACCATGTCAACATTCATGCGGATGAATGAGCCGGGGTGGATATGGAGTGATGCTGTGCCGGAATCGGGAGCCGCCTCAGCGCCCTTTGGCTCGCTCGCCGGCGCAGAAGAAGGGGCCAACGGCGGCTCGACATGCACCTTATTCAGTTGATCGTCCTGCGCGCGTGCCTGCGTTAGGCAAAAGACCACGGCCAGCGTGCCAACGCACGCGAATCCGCGAAACCGGACGACAGCGCCCAGCCAATTTGGATTCACGTGCTGGGAATGAGTCTTCATGCGGCACCACGGAAGATTGAAGGCGATATTACCATTATCGGCGCGCCTTTGCTGTCAACAGATTGTCACTCCGGCGTGGCACATTGCAGGATTCACCGCGTCTGGCGGCGATATGCGCTGCGATACAATCGAGGTTGAGCATTCCGGCATTCTCCAGCAGGCACCACGGTTTAAGCGGGGCTCAAATTCTAACATTTTACGGGGAGCAAGACCTTCCTCATGGCTCGTATCTATCCCTTTCGTGCCTGGCGCTACAATCCCTCTTCGGTTCGACTGGAAGATGTGGTCACCCAGCCCTATGACAAGATCTCGCCGGCCATGCAACAGGCGTACTACCAGCGCAGCCCTTTTAACCTGGTTCGCATCATCCTGGGACTGCCTGAGCTATTTGACGCGGAGAAGGGTGAAAACGTCTATACCCGCGCGGCGCATGATTTTCGAGCCTGGCGCGAACAGGGAGTGCTAATCCAGGAAAATGACCCGTGCATATTCGCCTATGCGCAACGTTTCACGGTTCCCGGAACTGAAATTATCAAGGAACGGCGCGGTTTTATTGCCCTGGGCAAGCTCCACGAATACGCCGACCAGGTTGTCTTTCGTCACGAGCAAACGCTTTCAAAGCCCAAGAGCGACCGGCTGAACCTGCTTAAAGCCACGCAGGCGCACTTTGGCCAAATCTTCATGCTTTACTCTGACCCGGCCGGAAGCGTGGAAAAGATTCTCTACGAAGGTAATGGCGCAGCCGACGCAGAAGTCACCGATGAATACGGGGTCTTGCACAGGATCTGGCGCGTGAACAATCCCGCGGCTATCCGTTTGCTTGTAACTGCAATGGGCGACAAAAAGCTGATCATCGCAGACGGACACCACCGCTACGAAACTGCGTTGAAGTATTCCAAAGAACACCAGAACGGAGCCGACCGCAAAAGTACGTCAGGTACACAGCAGCTGCCGCAGCCGGAAGTTCCCGAGGCCGCCGTCATGATGACCTTCGTCAACATGGATTCGGACGAGCTGGTGATTCTGCCAACCCATCGCGTCGTGCACGGTCTCAACAGCTTCTTCGCCACAGCGTTTTTTAAAGCAGCCGAAGCGTACTTCACAGTTGAGGCGCTGCCGCCTTTCGATGCGTCCGCATTCATTGAAGAGTTAAAGCGCGAAAAAGGAACTG
>Ga0182024_10004285_pt1 | contig 33026 bp, 29 predicted proteins | sample P32metaG_FD_120480 | JGI IMG/M metagenome (GOLD analysis project Ga0182024, IMG submission 120480) | Permafrost microbial communities from Stordalen Mire, Sweden - P3-2 metaG (Illumina Assembly) | ecosystem: Environmental > Terrestrial > Soil > Wetlands > Permafrost | place: Sweden: Stordalen... | reverse complement strand
GTTCCATCTCCCCAATCAACAAAGGCGTAAGTGGACGACCCATCGGCATCGCGGCTCCTCCCACTTTATCCGATGCAGCCGCTTCTATAGTTATTCAAAGTATTTAAGACTCAAGACACTAGCTTCGAATGGTATGTCGAGTATTCCATGCCTCTCTCCGCCCTCTTTCCAGTAGGGGGTCGAGACCAGCGATTTTGGAAGCCGGAAGATTGTCGAATGAAAGCATGAACTCCGAGCCCGTAATCGGCTGGCCAGTTCTACTGTCGAACATCCGAATGGCAATTTGGGGAGTTGATTGCGCACTTGCGATTGCGGAAATCAAAAACATCAGAGAGTAGATCATCCAACGTCGGTTGACGGTTTGGATTGCGGACTTGGGGGGCTGTCTCATGTTGCGCTGGTAAACGGTTTACAGCGGATCATAGCACTTGGTTCGATACCCCATTGCGTATCGGTGGTCGATACCGGGCGGATGGTCGTCCAATCGGAAGTTAGTGTGTTGAAGAATCATCTCTGGTGCTTGGGTTATTTCACGATCATCGGCGCCACTCCCGGGCCTTCGGTTAGCTTTGCTTCTGTATCCACGAGGCGCACGTCCCTGCTCTTGGTGCCGGTGACGTTTATTGACGCGATGCGTGACTGGCGAATCAGAACGCCGTCAGCATCGTTCAACTTCAGGACCGGCAGGTCAGAGCCGGGTGCGGCGTCAGTCCTCATGTCATCGAGTTGCAAGTCCTGTACCTGATCCACCGCAAGCCCTGTCTGCCAGGTGGTCGCGTGCGGCTCATCCCAGGATATCTCGACGTCGTTAAGTGCGACGTCGCGCGCATATTTGAGCGTCATGGCCGCGGTGGTGCTTTCATAGGGAGCGTCTGGCCCGTGGGACACAAACAGGCGGACATGGTTGAGGCGAATTCCCTGGAGCCAACTGTCAGGGTGGCCCTGCATCGCGGATGTGCCCTGCCCATGCGCGATGACGTTACTGATGGTCACGTTGCGGATGATGCCTGCAGCCGGTTCGTTGTCGCGCTTGGCGCCGTCGACCTCACTGCGCCGCTTGATGTTGAAGTGAATCGGGTCGCCATCGCCCCACCAGAACCAGTCGAAGCGCCGGGTGTCGATGGTTACGTTCGCAATCACGACGTCTTCCACGATGCCGCCATCGAACACCATGAAGGCCAGTCCGCGGTTTGAGTTGGTGATGACGACATTGCTGATGGTGACGCGGCGAACGGCTTTGCTGTTGCCGTCGCAAAACTTGATCGCGCTCGATGAGGACGACAGACGGCTGTTGGTTACAGTCACATTCTCTGTGGGCAAAACCGGTCCCCACTGATCGGTCGAGTAGAAGACGATCGCGTCATCGCCGGTCTCAATAGTGCAGTTCGAAATATGCACATCCTGGCAGCCGTCCGGATCGATGCCATCGGCCCATACAGCGTCTTTCCGACTTGAGTAGATGTACACCCCATCGATCGTCAGTCGCTTGCATGCGTAAGGATTGATGGTCCAGCTTCGCGACCGCAGGAACTTCAGGCCCGCAATGCGCACGTCGACACAGCGCAGCAGCAGCACCATGCGCGGAAATACAGTCTCCTTCCCAGAGCCGGTGGGAAACGACCGCATCAATGGCTTCCCGGTGGCTTCCATCTGGCGCTGGTTGGGCAGGATGTAGTAGTCCGTGATGGTGTTCAGATGCCACTCATAAGTCGCCTGCCCATCGAGCGTCCCTGCGCCCTCGAGCGCAATATCGTGCAGGTCCTCGCCATAAATCAGCGCGGCCTTCCTTGCGTCGTCGTACTGGCTGCCATCGAGCGTGGCGTAGATCGTCGCGCCCGCCTCCACATACAGTCGGACTCCCGAGCGCAGATGAAGCTGTCCTGACGTGTACTCCCCGGGCGGAACGTAAACCCGGCCTCCGCCCGCCTTGCCGCAGGCATCAATAGCCTTCTGCAGCGCGGGCCGGGCATCGTCGCTCTTGTGACCGGTTGCTCCGTAGTCCTTTACATCGAAGACGCGCTGCGCCGGCGCCGTTTGGCTGACCACAACCATTGCCACTGCGCATGCGAACAGAAGACTGAGCCGGGTCGGAATCATCCCGCTATCATGCATCAATCACACCAGACCGAACAAGGGGGTGTACGCGGGTTAGTGCGGAGGGTCGATTTTGATGCGACACATGACGCGCTCTCCAGAGCGCGTTCAGGAATACCTGTGGCTTTCTATTGACACAGACCTACATGGAGGCCGGTCATCCACTCGAAACCCTGAAGGTCGGGAAGAACACCGTACCCTGCACACCCACACACCCGCGCGCCAATCGCCTAAGAATGGCGAAGAATTGCTTTGGCGGCGGGGCCCAGTATGGTTATTAAGACTATGGCCTAGTCACCTTATTCTTCTCCAATGTAACCGCGGTCTGCGAGAACAGTCTACCGTTGACCCATGCGCCAGTCTTCATGGCGATCAATGTTTTGGACAAGACGATTCCCTGCAAATGCGCGGTTGTTCCAATGTCTACCAGGCCGGCGACCTGCCAGAATACGTTCTTGCTCTGCGCTCCCCCAATCAGGTGAATGTCAATGCCGTCACTTTCTTTGAGATTTCCCGCTATCTGGAAGATCCACACATCGTCTTCACTACCGGAAAGGGTGACATCCGTGGGTATTTTCACACTGGTGCCCCACTTGTAGAGGCCAGGGTCGAGTGTCAGCCCGCCAATATCCCCTCCTCTCAATTCAATGAAATCAGGGTCCTTTCGTCCGGCGGCATCCCTATATGCGGTTTCCATGTCCAGAACAGCCACGGTTAATTTGGCAGGGTCCTTGATCCTGCACGGCTCGGGGCCAGCGGCGTTTACCGAGAAAACACTGCCATCGACTTCCGTACAGGTTAAGAGGAGGGCAGCCCCGGTAATCGGGCTCGTCCCGACATCTCCAGTGACCGCTGAAGTCGGAACGTTAGTGATCCCCGATTTGGTAAGAATCACAAAATCGCCAGCGGATCTAAGATCTACCGACTTTGGACCAGGTCCTGCTGCGAATGCGCTCCCGGCCAGTGCCAGGAGGGAGATTCCGGTGAAAAGCGTATTTTTCGTCATACTTAGCAACTACCACCTTTGCCGCCTTCGCGCTGTCCCATAAGACACTAACGTCATCCTTCACTGGCATCACGTGAATCACGAGCAAATCAGAAGCTGGCTTTAGAACACGCTTCTGTATAATTCCCGAGACTTTCCAAAGGAGTTGCGGCTTTGCCTTTGAAGGGTAAGAAGCCTTCGAGAAACGGACTTCGGCGAGACAGGCACGAGAGCTTCGGCTTGCCTCCGGAGGATCTGCGCGAGTTGCGCGCGCCGAAAACGCCGACGCGAATCCAGCAGTTCATTGACGCGTTGCCGTACCAGTACGCGGACACGGCGTGGTCTCCGCAGCGCGCTTTGCGAGAACGCAAGGGACACTGCCTGGAGGGAGCGATGCTGGCCGCTGCCGCCCTGCGTCTCAACGGCCACCCGCCGCTGCTTATGGATCTGGCGGGCGTACGCGACGACGATCACGTGGTGGCCATTTACCGCGAATCTGGCCTGTGGGGAAGCATTGCCAAGTCGAACTTCGCAGGCCTGCGCTTTCGCGCGCCGATCTACCGCACGCTTCGCGAACTGGCGCTCAGCTACTTTGAGCACTACTACAACCTGCGCGGCGAACGCACTTTACGTTCCTACTCGATACCGGTGAACCTGGCGCGCCTGGACAGCCGGCACTGGATGACCTCAGAGGAAGACGTTTGGTGCGTCCCGGAGCTCCTCATCGCGTCAAGACATTACCCGCTCCTTCCCGCTAAAGTGGCGCGCGCACTGCCCCGTCTCGATCGCCGCAGCTTCGAAGCAGGAATGCACGGCTGGACCAAGCACTGAACAGAGTCGCATGCGACGTGGGGGTTCACTGCTGCATTTGGCCGCAAGCGCTATGTGGCCGGAGGCGGTATGTGCCCGCAGGCGCTGGTGACGGTTGGTCGCCTATTTGGGACTCACCGCTCGGCTAGCCGCGTGAGCCTTTCTTGACCGATCAACTCCGCTCACAACTGTTGCAAACAGGCCGATTCGCGTTTCCAGGGCCAATCCGGCTCGAAAAGAGCATGGCCGATTCCGCAACGATTAATTGGAAAGGTGCAAAAAGGCAATTCCTCCAGCTAGAGCAAAACAGAACACACAGAGCCTTGAGTTGGAGAGATAATGGGATGAGCTTGAGTGTAGTCTGTCTCAAGCGCGGGAAGACTGTCCTGAAAGTTGCGCCCGCCTCTGGAAGCAACGCAGGTCTGCGCGGCTGGTCAAGTTGCGCGGAATGCTCTACGCCGATTCTCTTAGGCGCTCCCTCCGTGATCCTTGATCAGCTCGTTGCGGCTCGCATCCGGCAGCCAAACAGTCTCGAAGGAGGCTCCATGTTATTAAGGGATAAGAACATCTCCACTTTTGACCCTGCTGTCTTTCTCGCCCGCCCCGGCTTTGGTCGAAGAGTGATCGACCTGAATCCGGCGCAGACCTTCTTTACCCAGGGAGATCAGGCAGACTCCGTCTTCTATCTTGAGCATGGCCGGGCAAAGCTTACAGTCGTATCGCACACGGGAAAGGAGGCCACCATCACCTTCTTCGCCGCCGGCGAGTTTGTAGGAGAGGAATCCCTTGCGGCGATTCCGGGTTTGCGCCTGGCCACAGCCACTGCCGTTAACTCATGCAGGGCGCTCAAGATTGACAGGGAAGAGATGATTCGCGAGATGCATGAAGCACCGGCGTTCGCTGATATGTTTTTGAAGTTTCTGCTGGCACGCAGCATGAGAACCCAGGCCGATCTGGTCGATCAGCTCTTCAACTCCAGCGAAAAGCGCCTGGCAAGGATTCTGCTGCTGATGGCGGAGTTTGGCAAACCTGGAGAACGGGAAACCTACATTCCTCCGGTTACGCAGGAGACACTGGCAGAGATGATCGGCACCACACGCTCCCGCGTCAGCTTTTTTATGAATCGCTTTCGCAAGCTCGGCTTTATCAGCTACAACGGCCGCATCCAGGTACATAAGTCCCTGCTCAATGTGGTTCTGCTCGATCAATTGCCCGAGCACAACGCCGAGGAGCCAGGCATTTCAGCGATCGCGTGAGCTTCTGCCTGGCAGCGATTCGCAGGCATCGATGACAAGCGCAAACTTGATGGATATCTCAGGTTATTTTTTCAACAGCTTCTTGATCGCGTGCAGTTCGAGGCGTCGCTTTTGAGAGGTCTTGGGGTAAGCCATCTTCAAACCTCCCAGGGCATCGAGGACGATTTGGGAGACGATGAGCCGTGCATTCTCCTTATCGTCGGCAGGGACGATAAACCACGGCGAATGATGAGTGCTTGTGGCATGAAGGCATTCCTCGTAGGCCTTCATGTACTGCTTCCAGTATTTCCGCTCGTGGATGTCAGCGGTGCTGAATTTCCAGTTCTTTTCCCGCACATCGATGCGCTCAAGGAAGCGCTTTCGTTGCTCTTCATAGGAAAGGTGCAGAAAGATCTTGATGATCTGCGTGCCGTTGCGATAAAGGTGCTTCTCCAGGTCGACAATGGAGTCATACCTCAGCTTCCAAATGTCCTTCTGATTTCGTAACTCCTCGTCAAGTCCCTCGCTGCGGAGGAGTTTCGGATGCACTCGAACAACAAGCACCTCTTCGTAGTAGGAGCGGTTGAAAATGCCGATCCTTCCCCGTTCGGGGAGGCGGCAAGTCGTGCGCCAGAGAAAATCATGTTCGAGCTCTTCGGCACTGGGCTGCTTGAAACTGTAGACCTCGCAGCCTTCCGGATTGACGCCGGACATGACGTGCCGGATGGCTCCATCCTTCCCGGCCCCATCCATTCCCTGAAAGATCAAGAGCAACGCATGCCGATTGGACGCGTAGTGAAGATCCTGCAGCGAGCTCAGCTTCTCCAGTTGCTGATGCAAAAGTTTTTTATAGTCCTTTTTCGACTCGCAATAGGGATCGACGATCGTCGGCCATTTGCCGAGGTCGACCCTCTCGCCAGGCTGTACCCGGTAGGTTTTCGAGTCGATGGCCATCTTTTCCCTTCGGCATTATACGGGCTCCTTCCAAGGGGGCACCTGTTTGAACGCAACAAGACCCCACCGAGACTGGCCATTCGTCAAAGCCGCGCCAATTCAAGGCTGGGGCCTCTGCGAGCTGTCAGTGGGAAATGATGGCGTGGTCCTTGTCATAGGTCTTAACGGTCTTCGAGGCTTTCTCCGCGGCTTTCTCGGCCACGCGGTCGATTTTCTTTTCTGCTGTTGCGTCCGAGACCGTCTCGTTTTCCAGCTTGGTTGCTTCTGCGTTCTCAAATTGTTTTGGCATGGCGGTTTTCTCCTGCTGTCACGATGAACCCTCATCCGATCAAGATTCTGTTCAGTTTTGCTCTCTCGATTTCGATTGTGGCAACACTTTGACGCAAATGCTTCGACGAGACCATGAACCTGGCAGCGATGGGTCATCAAGTCGAGGTTAAGGCCCCGCTGGCTGCATGCGTCTGCGGCCCTCCGCTGATATTTGGAAAGCCGGGGAAGAGCTTGCCTGGCAATCGAAATTGAATTCAAAGCAGGACGCAGTGTGCTATATGGAGCAGACGGCGTAACGCAGGTTCCGTCAACCTAATATCAGTTCGCTGAAGAAGCGCACGGGCGGAAGAGCCCGGCCAATGACGGGGTGACGGATATGGAAGATCCGAGATGCAAGATTGCGGCGAGGGAGATGGAAGGCTCTCTCTGCAAGAGTCTGCACCGTGGCGTGGTAATCGAGACGGAAGACTCTCGATGCAATGGCCTGCAGAACAGAGCGGTTTTCGCGATGGAAGACTCCTGGAGCCAGGGCGTGGCGATTGAGATGGAAGACCCCAGGTGCAGGTACATGCGCACGAATTGGTGAATGGGACTTGAAATGGGTCTCCGGGAACTACACTCTTCGCGATGAACTGGCCGGAGCTGAAACGCACCACCTCATTCAATCGGTGACATACCCCGGGATTTGTAACCTGAAGTGAAGGAGATCAACAGATGCTCATTATCCTGATTATCGTTTTGGTACTCGTATTCGGCGGCGGAGGAGGATACTACGGCTACAGTCGATGGGGCTACGCGGGGGGCGGAGGCATCGGACTGGGAACCATTCTGGTGATCCTGCTGGTGTGCTATCTGCTTGGGGCTTTCAGGTAGATCTGATTGCGCCAAACTCAACGAATTGAACCGCGCAATCAAGCAGACAGCGGGCCAGGTGGCAAAGAATTCCGGCCTGGAAGCGGATGGCAGAGCTTAGGCACGGTTCCACAACATCGCCGGCAGGATTGAAGAGGCCATCGGGATCCAGGCAAGTCGGCATCGAAATCGAACATGAGAGAGGTTGAGCAATATGACGCTATCAGTATTGGAACAAATGGGCGAGCAGATTGATGAAACAGCGCACAAGGTTTCTCGGGCGGCGTCTGCTGTCGCAGATGCGTTTGAGGATGGTGTCATAACCGCGCGGCGCATGGCAAAACGTGGAGAGCACGCCGCTGAAGAGCTTCTCGATGACACCAGAAAGCACGTCCAAAATCGTCCGTTTGAAACAATCGCGGTCACCTTCGCGGCTGGTATTGCAGCTGGAGCAGCGATCGGCTGGATGATAAGGCGAAGATAACCCTGGCGCGAAGGCAGCATTCGGTTGCGTCCAGCGACGTGCTTGAACCTTCTGGCCGCCGCGCTATCACGCCAACCTGATTAACTCACGCGCAGCAGCATCTTCAACGTGTCGCCCGGCGCTTTGGTCATGCGGTCGAACGCGGCCTGCCCCTCCTCGAGCGGCAGCTCCACTGTCCACGGCCGCAGATCGATCTCCCCGTCGACAAGCAGCTTAAGCGCCCGCTCAAAGTCCGGCGGCGAATAGGCAAACGACATCGCCACCCGATGCTCCTTGCGGATGCTGGTTATAAAGTCGATCTCGCTGCGCTCCTCACCCATGCCCAGCAGAACCACCAATCCGCCCGGACGGCACAGATCGAACGCCGCCTGCCGCGCCGGACCCACGCCCGAGGCGTCCAGCACGACATCGAGGCCATGCCCCGCAAACCGCCGTGCTTCTTCGCGACCCTCCTCCGTGCTCACGTTGGCTGCCAGCGTCGCACCCATTCCGCGCGCTGTCTCGAGCCGCACCCCGCTCACATCCTGGACAAGAACCTCGCGTACCCCCAGGCGCCTGGCAGTTAGCAGAGCCAGCGAACCCATGGTTCCTCCGCCTACAATTCCCATGCGGAAGAACGGCAACGGAGCCGCAATCCGGAACAGGTGAACGATGTTGGCGAGCGGCTCGGCCAGCACCGCCTGCGCATCGGTGAGCTTGTCGGGAACCTCATAGACCTGGATCTCCGGAATGCTCACAAACTCCTGATAGCAGCCCGCCGTCTTGTCCAGGCCCAGCAGCCGCCAGCTCACACAAAGGTTCTGCGCCCCGCTCAGGCAGGCTGTGCAACGCCCGCAACTGAACAGCGGATTGGCCACAACGCGCTTGCCATCCGCCACGCGGTGACCCACCAGCTCATGCCCCAGCACCAGGGGTGGAATGCGACGCCGGCTGTGCCCCAGGAACCCGGAAATGTCCGACCCGCAAATTCCCGCCGCCGCAATCGCAATCTCGCATTCCCCCGCCGCCGGCGGCATCCTGGGACGATCTTCCATGGTCACTTCATGAGGTGCCGTATAAACAAGTGCGCGCATCGTTTTCCCATTCTTTCACAGTCTCAAGCGCCCGGAAAGTGATCATGCCGGGCCTGAATCATTTCTTCTCAGTTGATTCTTCCATAAATATAAGCTCCGAAATCAACGGCTCAACCACGTGCATCGCCAGCGTGGTCTCGCCCCGATTCGCTGCCTGGCCCAATTGGTGGTATCGTGAATTCAATCCCAGACCAGCAATAACGGGATTTTTCCCAACAACCAATCAGCTTTCCGGCAGACGTGTCCTTTGCGGCGTTTTCGCCTGATCCATCCCTGCATTCCTTGTTGACGCAATGCACACGTGCCGACGATGCACCTCTAAAATCTTAGCGAAAGGCAATGACAGACCGATGACCCAGCCCCACGATTCAACCGATGCCAGTCTTGTCTTGACTTTGGAAGAGATCACAAGCCTCACCGAGGAGGGGGGCAAGCCCGCCGATACCCTAATGAATGTGGTCGCTTTGATTGCCGCGCGGTTCGGGACCGATGTGTGCTCTGCTTACCTGCTGGAGCCGGACCGATCCAACCTTGTCCTGGCCGCTACCCTTGGCCTTCATCCTCGATGTATCGGCACGTTGCGCATGCCGCTGCAGGAGGGCCTCACCGGCCTGGTGGCGGAGCAGGTACTTCCCGTCGCCGTCGACGATGTCAGGAAGCATCCCCGCTTCAAATTCTTTCGCGATTCTGGGGAAGACGAGTACCGTTCGTTCCTGGGCGTGCCGCTTATCGACCGCGGCGTTTTGCAGGGAGTTCTGGTGGTTCAGACCAAGGACCCGCGCATCTTTCGAGAGAATGAGATTCATATGCTGGTTGAGGCGGCAAGCGAGGTGGCGCCAGTGGTCAGCGAGGCCCGCACCCTCGACCGCTTCATTGGACCCACCCAGGAGCGCCTCTGGTCTCTTGCGCGCAACCTCTGGTGGAGTTGGGATCGCGCATCCGCCAGCTTGTTTCGCGACCTCAATCCAACCCGCTGGCGGCAGCTGAATCAGAATCCCATTTCCATGCTGGCCGAGTTTCGCCTGGAGGAGATTGAGCGCCGCGCGACCGAACTGGGTTTGCACAGCCGCATCAATTACTGCTACCGCCGCCAGCAGGAGTACCTGTTGGCCGACCGAACCTGGGGCGCAACCAACGCCGGCGTGCTTCGGCCCCGGCCGGTTGCTTATTTCTCCGCCGAGTTCGGCTTGCATGAATCGCTGCCCATCTATTCCGGCGGCCTTGGCATTCTGGCCGGAGACCATATCAAAAGCGCATCCGACCTGGATATTCCGCTCATTGGCATCGGCCTGTTTTACGGCCAGGGCTACTTTCTGCAGCGTCTCGATCAAACTGGGTGGCAGCGCGAGGAATATCTCCAGACCGACATCAATCAGTTGCCCATGCAGCCGGCCATCGGCGTCAACGGCGAGCCAGTGGTTATTGAGATCGCAACCCGTGGGAGTTCGATGCGCGCCAAGGTCTGGCGAGTCAAGGTGGGCCGCATCGACCTTCTGCTGCTCGACTCCAACGTAGCCGGGAATGCGCCCGAGGATCTCGATACCACCTCACGCTTGTATGGCGGAGGTGCGCGAACGCGCATCCGTCAGGAACTGCTGCTGGGCGTGGGCGGGTTTCGCGCTCTCAAGGCCATGGGAATCTCTCCGGGCGTTCTCCACCTCAATGAAGGCCACAGCGGCTTCGCGGTCCTCGAAGCCATTCGCAACCGCATGGAAGAAGAAGGCGTTGACTTCGCCACTGCCTCCAGCCAGATTCCCAGGGAGGTGGTCTTTACCACCCACACGCCCGTGCCTGCTGGGCATGACCGCTTCGACGCCGATCTGATTGAAGAGCACCTCGGCCCGCTGCGCGAACAACTCGCGCTGTCTCAGGATGCGCTCATGAGCTATGGCCGCGAGAATCCCGGCCATGACCACGAACAATTCTGCATGACGGTTCTTGGACTGAAACTCTCGCGCCGTGTGAATGCGGTTTCATCTCTGCATGGCGAAGTCTCGAGAGCCATGTGGAAGTGCCTGTATCCGGGCAGGTCAGAAGAAGCAGTGCCCATCGGTCACATCACCAATGGCGTCCACGTCCCATCCTGGCTGGCGCCGCAGATGTACCGCCTCTACGACCGCTATCTTGGGATTGGCTGGCAGAACGATAGCGGCTCCGCCCGAACCTGGGAGGAGATAGAGAAAATCGACGACGGAGAACTCTGGGAGACGCACCTGAGCCTGAAGATCGAACTCCTCGATTTTGTGCGCCGCCGGGCTCAGGAGCAGGCGCTGCGTCGCGGCGAATCGAAGCAAACGATCACGAGCTTGGGAAAAGTTCTCTCGCCGGATGCCTTGACCATCGGCTTCGCACGCCGCTTTGCCACCTATAAGCGAGCCAACCTGCTGCTGGCGGATATTGAGAGACTGGCCTCCATGGTCAACGACCCCAAGCGCCCCGTGCAATTCCTGTTCGCCGGCAAGGCACATCCCCACGATGAACCGGGAAAGAGGGTCCTGCAGCAGATCGCCCAGTTGATGCGCGACTCCAGCTTTTCTCACAAGTTCGTCTTCGTCGAAGACTATGACATCAATGTCGCGCGGTACCTGGTGCAGGGCGTCGATGTCTGGCTCAACAATCCGCGCCGCCCGCTCGAAGCCTCCGGCACAAGCGGCCAGAAAGTCGTGCTCAACGTCGGCTTGAACCTATCAGTGCTGGACGGTTGGTGGGCCGAAGCCTACGACGGCCTCAACGGCTTCGGCATCGGTACCGGCAGAACCCATTCCAACCTGGATGTGCACGACAGCCGCGACGGCGAAGACCTCTACCGCGTGCTCCACGATGAACTCATCCCCCTCTACTATCAGCGCGACCGCGACGGCATTCCCATTGGATGGATCAAACGCATGAAGCGAACCATCCGCACTCTCGGGTGGCGTTTCAATGCGGATCGCATGGTGATGGATTACACCCAGAAGTGCTACATTCCCGCAGCCGGCGGCACCTCAAGCGAAATCCGGGCGCCGTCCTGACAAAAAGTAAAACGCCCCATCCGCTTCGCAGGTTATCGCGGAGAGGGCGGGGCGCAAACCTAACTCGCAAGCTTGCCGGTCTAGCTGCCTTGACCCGCGAAGATCTCTTCCTCGACCTTCGCATGGTCGATCAGCTTCACCGGATAATACGAATTGCGGGTGTACTGCTTCACCATGCGGTTGGTGTTGAAGTACGAGCCGTTGAACGCGAGCGTGTTCCGCATCAGCCGCGCCCATTTTTCCGGCGCATCCCGGTACAGCGGAACCACAGCAGTCTCCAGCTTCTTATAGAGCGAATTGGCTTCTTCCGCGTCGTCGGCGCCGTCCTCGATGGCCCAGCCCGTAATGCCTTCAATCCAGCCTTCAATCCACCAGCCATCCAGAATCGACAGGCTCGGAACTCCATTCAGCGCGGCCTTCATCCCGCTGGTGCCTGAGGCTTCATACGGCCGCTTGGGCGTATTTACCCACACATCCACGCCCGACGTCAGCAGAGCGCCCAGGTCCCATGCATAATTCTCCAGGTACACGATCTTCAGCAAGCTGCTGGAAAACTTCGCCGCATCCGCCACAACCTTCTGGATGAGCGCCTTGCCAGGTTCGTCCTGTGGATGCGCCTTGCCGGCATAGACAATCTGCAATCCGCCTGCCTCGTTGGCAATTTCCACCAGGCGTTCAGGGTCAGTGAACATCAGTGTGGCCCGTTTGTACGTCGCCACCCGCCGCGCAAACCCCAGCGTCAGCACTTTCGGATCCAGCACGTTCCCGGTCCGCGTTCCAATTTCGGCCAGCAAATCTTCTTTGGCCCTTTTGTGCGCGGCAACGATTTCTTTCTCTGGAAGGTCGATTGCGCTGCGCAGATAAAGATTGTCGCGCCGCCAAGCGGGAATGTTCTTATCCAGCATTTGCTGTATGGGTTCAGAGACCCACGTCGGCGCATGCACTCCGTTGGTAATTGAGTCGATTTGAAATTCCGGGAACATGCCCTTCGACACCTTGGCATGTTGCATGGCAACGCCGTTGCAATAGCGCGAAAACTTCAACGCCAGCAGGGTCATGTTGAGCATTCCGTCGCGATAACAACCCAGCTTTTCCAGGCGCGACGTCCGATCCCCGCCCAGAATCCGAATCGTCTGCTCGGTCGAGAAGCGGTCATGACCGGCCGGTACCGGCGTGTGAGTGGTGAACACGCACTTCTGCCGTACCAGCGCCAGGTCAGCTTCCGTGGGAACACCCAGCGGACCGCCGCCCAGCTGGCTTTCAATCAGGGCGAGCGTCAAAAGCGCCGCATGACCCTCATTCATGTGATACACGTTTACACGGTGTCCCAACGCATTCGCAAACCGGACACCGCCCATGCCCAGCACAATCTCCTGCTGCAGCCTATAATTCGTGTCCCCGCCGTAGAGGTGATCCGTGAGCCCGCGATCCCATCCCGAGTTTCCGTCCACATCGGCGTCCAGCAAATAGATGGGCACAACGTGGCCGTAGCGGCCAACAAGATCGTAGCGCCACGCGCGCACCGTAACAATGCGGTCTTCTACGCTCACCGTAATCCGCGCCGGCTCTTCCGTGCAGAAATCCGAAGGATTCCACGGCTGGACCTCCTCGCTCTGCACGCCTCGAGAATCAAGATGCTGCTGAAAATATCCCTTGCGATGTACCAGCGAAAAGGCCACAAGCGGAACTCCCAGGTCGGCCGCCGAGCGCAGAGTATCTCCGGCAAGGACGCCCAGGCCGCCCGAGTATGTAGGCATACCCGGATTGATTGCGATCTCCATTGAGAAATAAGCCACCACGCCTGCGGTGGGGAACGATTCATAGGTAAACGGCTTGGGTGCGATCGGCTGCATTCTTCCTGTCTCCGCGCCGCTTCCATCTTGGGAAGTGACGATCTTCGAATGGAATCCCGAGAGGCCGGTTCTGAAACCGGCATCGTTCCTGCCATCCCGGGTTAAACTTTCACGATAGTACCAAGGATACAATCTCCGGACTCTTGCACGAATGGGCCATTTGTAACCAACGAACATCGGGAATCATGGTACCAACGTGGGATGAGAGCAATTGTTCCACCGTGCGCAAACTGTGCGCCTTAGGATTCTGTAGCATGAAGTATCCGGTCCGAAAAACCACGCCCTCGAGATATTTGAATTGATAAAGAAATCTCTCGAGATATTTGGATAGGCAAAGAAATCTCAAGAATGCACATTTCCATTTTGACATTGACTTGCGAATCTGCGGATGGACGGTTTGCCGTTGCCAGCCGGATAGGCGCGGCAGCCAGGCGAAACCAATCTGGACGACGGAGGAGAGTTGACGGGAGGGGTGTCCGAAAGAGTGTTTCGAAAGGGGCAAATGATGGTTTTTTGGCCCCGCAGGCGACCCAGCCGGGCACGCCCGGGGCTTTGGGATGGGAACGGATGCAAAAAACATCGTGAGCGAAGGAAGTCGGAGTATGTTGGCTCAAAGCCGAAAGGTAAAACGGAAATTCCCGTTTACTTATTTCACATTGACGCGAACAGGGATTGAGCGTATGGTTATAGTCGTTTTTGGGGCCAAAAAGGAAATTCCTGGCTAGTAGATAGACGAACGCAAGCAAAAAACAGGGAAGAGCCGGAGCCCAGCTCTTTGTACAACGACTGTGCATGATGGAGGCAGCATGCAAAATTCGCGGACCCTTGGGCAAACCAATTCGTTCATGAACCCGGGATTTCATCGCATCGCCATGGCGCTGGCTATAGCCGCGGCATCCGGACTTTGGGGATGCGGCGGAAGTTCAACCTCTTCGCCTACTCCTACTCCTCCTTCGATCATTACCGTGACAGTCACACCCAATCCCGCCACGGTGTTAAGGGATGCGACACAAACCTTTACGGCCAAGGTCACCGGGACGACCAACACTGCGGTCACGTGGAGCGTGGAAGAAAGCTCTGGCGGTACGATCGACAGTGCTGGCCTCTACACGCCTCCACAAAATGGGGCTGGCACCTTCCATGTCATAGCGACGAGCCAGGCCAATCCGGCGGGTGGCGCAACCGTAATTGGTGGCGCAGCCGCAGTTACTGTTCCGCTGCCCCAGGTAACGATTGATCCTGCAGTGGTTACACTGCATCCTGGTGGGACGCGGACGTTCGCGGCCACGGTCTCAGGGCTGACCAATACGGCTGTAAATTTCACAATTCAGGAGAGCGCCGGGGGGCTGATAGACAGCGCCGGACTCTATACCGCACCGACTGCCAGCGGTTTCTATCATGTCGTCGCCACCAGTATCGACGAAACGAATGTCACCGCGAGTGCTACCGTTGCCGTGACGACCTCTTCCAGTGGATTTACGCCTACCGGGAGTCTCCACGAGGCGCGGGGCCTGCAGACTGCCACATTGCTACCGGGTAATAAGGTGCTCGTGGCGGATGGATCAAACAGTAGCGCATACACCGAGGCAGCCGGTTACGTGGGCCTCGGTTCGGTCGAAGTGTACGACGCTGGCACGGGCACTTTCACTGAGATCCTTGGAGATAGTGGCCTAGGGACATACGGCCACACCTCGACACGATTGCAGAATGGAAACGATTTGCTAGCCGGGGGCTTTGTAAACTCTGTTTGGGACTACGGACCTAGTAGCTCATACAACCAGGCAGGACTCTACGACTCGGCCACTGGTTTTTTCAGCGGGACTGGCAACATGACGGCCAACCGCGGGGATCATACAGCGACTTTGCTGGCGAACGGCAAAGTCCTGATCGCAGGAGGGGCCGACCAAGATCCAACTGGAACGGGCTTGGCCAGCGCCGAACTCTATGATCCAAGCACTGGCACTTTCACACAAACTGGAAGCATGGTCGTGGGGCGCTTCCTGCACACCGCTACGCTGCTGCAAAACGGGAAAGTGCTCATTGTGGGTGGCGCCCTAACATCTACATCAAACCCGGATGCCACGGCGGAAGTCTACGACCCGGCCACTGGCATCTTCTCTAAGACCGGCGCGATGGCGACGGCCCGCGAACAACATACGGCAACGCTTCTCGCCGACGGCAGGGTGCTGATCGTCGGCGGCGCAACCTCCAGGGGCACAGGCGACTTGCAGGCGACCGCGACTGTGGAAGTTTACGACCCATCGACTGGATCGTTTTCGGTTACCGGATCAATGGCCGCAGCTCGAATTTACCATACGGCGACTCTGTTACCGAGTGGCAAGGTGCTGGTAGCAGGCGGCGGCGACGAAAACTCCACCGCGGAGGTCTACGATTCGGCGACCGGCTCTTTCAGCATCACCGGTGGGATGGAGATCGGGCGCTCGGGACACACCGCAACGCTGCTCCCGAATGGGAGCGTATTGGTTGCGGGCGGCGGAATGTTTGACGGTCTGGCATCCGCGGAGTTGTATCAATGAATACCAGAGGTGTCCGCTGCTTAAGGGAATGTCTGCCTCGCCCGCCACGGTCAGGGGCATGGCTACCATAACGCCAAAGGGGCGGCCCGAAATGCACTTCAGCTTCGTGGTTGTGGACCACGGGAAGGAAATGCTAGCCGTTGAGACGGACGCGGACACGGTTGTCAGCGGTACTCTGGTGAAGGGCGATTAAGTAACGAAGACGGGAGCATCGGCTCGGCGTGCAACTATGTCGAACCTCCGCATCAACTCTGCGCAGACAAACATCTCACCTGCGTGACCCCTCATCTGTGATGGGGTTTTCATCTTCATAGCGTGTCAGCAGCCTGAATGTCGGAAGAGTGCACTACTCGATCCGATTCGCGCCATCTGATGCATGGCAGATATGAAGCTGCGGCACAATCCCGGTCTGCCCCGTGTAGGCCTCGGCCAATCTCTCCACAAACGCCGCCGCCTGGGTTTGTTCAACCAGGTTGATTGTGCATCCGCCAAAACCGCCGCCTGTTAACCGGGCGCCAATCAGGCCCGGCAAATCCTGCGCCAACTCAACCATTGCGTCGGCCTCTTCGCAGCTGGCTTCAAAGTCCTGGCTATAGCTTGCATGCGCTTCTGCCATCAGCCGGCCAAGCTCGGCAAGGTTGTGACTCATCAGCGCTTCGGCTGCCGCGACCGTGCGCGCATTTTCGCTAATCACATGCCGCGCGCGCTTCAGTGAATTCGGCGTCATTTCTGTGCCGTATAGGAAGAGGTCCTCAATCGTGGCATCGCGCAGAAACTTCACCTCCGGCCGGTGTCTGGCGATCACTGCGCATGCTGCTTCAACCTCCGCGCGCCTGGTTGTATACGCGCCTCCGGTGATCTCGTGCTTCACCATCGTGTTGGCAATCACCAGCGCCACGTTGGCTGGAATCGGCGCCAGCTTGAAGCTCAGGTCACGGCAATCCAGCAGCAGCGCATGATCGCGTTTCCCGTTTGCGGAGATGAATTGGTCCATGATGCCGGAGCTGGCGCCCACAAACTCGTTCTCCGCCCGCTGGCAAAGGCGCGCCAGCACTGGCCCCGAATAGTTGACTCCGATCAAGCTTGTTACGGCCAGAGCCGTCGCCACCTCCACCGCAGCGGAACTCGACAACCCTGACCCCAGCGGCACGTCGCCCCAAAGGCTCAGGCTGAATCCCGGAATCGTGTGGCCCTCGCCGGCAAGAATCGAGATGACTCCCAGCGGGTAGTCCGTCCAGTGTTGCGCAGCCTTGGCAGGCAACTCCGCCGCGTCAAAATGCCGCACCTGTCCATAGTTTTCAGAGAAGACCGCAATCTTGCCGTCCGAGCGCGGAGAAACACCCGCAAGCGTGGCAAAATCGATGGCCACCGGCATCACGAACCCTTCCGCATAATCGGTATGCTCGCCGATCAGGTTCACGCGCCCCGGCGCAACAAAGACCGCCGGCTCGGCCTCGAAACGAGCCCGGTGCAAGTCACGAAAGGCCGCGGGATCATGCATCCCGCTTCTCCCTCTGCATGATTTCAATCTCAACATCCATAAACCACGAGAAGCAATCCCCACCAGCAAGCACCCTGGACCATGGCCCGGTATCCGCCAGCGAATCCACAGGCGCCGTCGCAGGCTCCATCGCCACGCACATTTGTTTCGCGCCCGGCCGCTCTGGCCAGCCGCCGTAGCACATCCAAAGGCCCAAATACGGAGTAGCCTCAACATCCAGGCCAACCTTGATCCGCACTCCAGCCTTCGGCCGCTCCAGAGCACACCAGTTTTCCGCTTCCCTAAGGGGCCCGGCAAAAAGCTTGTCGCCAATCTCAGATTCTGCCGACCGGGCCAGGCTCAAATCCCGATGGCTGCCATCGGCCACTGTCGCCACTGGCCAGCTCACTTGGTTTCCACTCTTGCCCAGCCTGTCGCCGCGCGAACCTTCCAGCCGCAGCGTCTCGATCGAATCCGGAAGCACGATCCGGTCTCCCTCCTCGGCAACAAACAGCGGATGCGCCGCCCAGGACCACGGCGCCGGAGAGCTGCCGGTATTGCTGACCGTGTAATCCAGCCGCAGCTCCCAACCCTTTCCGGATTCGGTAAGCGTCATCGTACGCTCCAGCGCCAGCGGCAAAGAGAAGCATTCTCCGCGCAAGGTCTCAGGCCCCTCACCAGCCTCAGCCTCCAACTGATCTCTGAATCGGCCAGTCCCTGGTCCCTGGTCCCTAGTCCCTGGTCCCTGATCCCTGCTTTGCCACTCCACCCGCCACAAATCTCCGTGGTCCGGTATCGATCGAGTTCCACCAGGCGTTTCAATGCTACAGGCCGCAACGGATGGCAGGCACTCATCCCAGCCGCTGGCGTCACTGGCATCGAAACTCATCGTCCGATTGCGCGCTGCGTAGTTTGCCAAAGGGCCCTGCAGCAGCTCCTGTTCGCCAATGCGAATCGAAGCGATCTTGCCCCCAAAATGGGGAAGGATGGTGACGGCGCAGGTCCCCGCCTGAATGAGAACGTTTTCTTTCCCGACCGCACCAATCTTGCCCATTGGAACTTATTCCCCCACGATTTCCAGGGAAGCTGCACTCAACCGCGCCCAAATCCGATCCAGCCATTCAGCGTGCTCAGGCTTCATCAGCACTGAACGCAAGCACGTTACCAGTCCCGCGCTCCCAAACCTCGCCGGCCCAAACCAGGATTCCGGCAATTGTACTAGAGCCAAATGTAAACCCCTCGTGGCACAACCCACAAATATCTTTTGCGCTATTTCTGAGGCTCGCTCCGGGTTCTCCTCTTTCGGCTTCCAGACCACAATATCCAGCTCCGGTGCCCCTGCCGTCAGAGGCTCAAATCGTGCATCCTGCCGCAGCCGCCGGTCCAGTTCCAAAGCTGCCGTCCGGCCGCATGCCAGCCCGCGCGCAAACTCGCCCCCTAGAGTCAAAGGCAAAAGCTGCTGCGTGGCCCACAACGCTACTGCCGCGGCCCCGGCACGGGAGCACTCCAGGCTGATCTCGCCGAGGTGCAACTCCTTTGATGTGAAATACGTATACGGCGATTCATGCTTGTAGAACCGCCCCACCGCCGGGTCCTTGAACAGAACGCATCCGCATCCGTAGGGCTGCAACCCATGCTTGTGGGGATCGATCACCAGCGAGTCCGCCTGCTCGGTGACCGCGTAAGCTTGCTGCGCCGGCACGGCCAGATCATTCGTGATGAGCCGGAAGTAGCCACCGTACGCCGCATCCACATGCACCCTGAAGCCGTAGCGGGCTCTCAGGGCAAGGACCTGGTCCAACGGGTCCACTCCGCCGATGGCTGTGGTGCCAAGCGTCACCACAACGGCGCCAACATCCCCTTTGCCCAGCTCCGTTTCCAGAGCCTCCATGCTCATCCGTCCACGGCTGTCGGACTCGATTTCCGCGAACTCCAGCTTCAGAACGCCGGAAATCCGGCGGTGGGTGTAATGCGCCTGCTCCGACCCCACAATCCGCTTCCCCGGCGCAAGCTGCCCGGCCACCCACAGCGCCTCAAGGTTGGCCAGGGTGCCGCTTGAAGTCAGATGGCCCAAAAAGTCCGACCACCCGAACATCCGTGCAATTTCGCGAACCGCCTCAATCTCCATCTCCGAGCTGGCCCGGCCGCCGTCCCGCGCATGGTTGTTCGGATTGATCTTCATTGCCAGCGCATAGGCTGCCCGCGCCACCGGATGCGGCGGTTTCAGCATCTGTCCCGCATAGAGAGGATGGAAATAGGGATAGTTGTCGCCCAGGCGATGCGCAGTAGCTTCCAGAACCCGAGCCATAGCGGTCGCGGCCGGGTCGGTCTCGGTGGCAGGCTCCGCACAATTGTCTGGCAGGTTGGCGAACTCCGCCTCAAGTTGATTCGTAGCGAGCCGGAGCAGTTCGGGAACAGGATCGTTGAGCATACAGGCCTTTCGAACTGAATTCTACGATTTGTGCAGCTTAGGCCCAGAATCAATCAAGGTTTTCCACACGTAGTTTTCAAACTCGTCAGCGGGGAACACCTCGCGCCGATTGGAGAAGGGAACCTATTCAAGAACAAGAAGATTCCGGCTGTAATTCGCTCCAGCCAAATACTTGATCGCTTTGTCGAACGTGACGAGCGTGCCGTTGTGTTTCACCGCGAGTCCCAGTAAATAGGCATCCGTCACCTGCTGATGACCGAAAAGCCGGGCGGCAAATGGCGCCGTGACAGCAGACCACGATTCGGAGATGGGCCAGTAGCGATAGCCGGGATAGGCGGCAAATGCGGCAAGAATTGCAGTGGCCTGCGCGACCGTGCGGGTTGCACCGCCATAGACCGGATTGGTGGTTACACGAACAAAACCCGCTTCAGTGAGGGGGCAGACTCCCCAGTCCTCTCTCCCCGCGGTATCGAACCAATTCTGTACAGCCGGATAATGCGGGCTGTCTGGATCCGCCAGGAACACCAAAGCATTGAGGTCAAGGAGGTAACGAGTTTTAGTCGAATTCACTCTCAGCCTCTTTGATCATCTGGAGCGTGAGCCCCTTGCCTGTAGGGGGGAAACAAGGCAGGCCGTTGGGCGACCGTCCGATGTCGGGTGCGGGAGGGGTCGCGGCTTCGGCCTTCCGAATCAATTCGCCGATGGCAGCGCCGAGCGTAATGCCTTTCGCGGCGGCGTAGATGGATGCGAACTGATGGACATCCTCGTCGAGTGTGACATTTGTCCTCATACTACAATTATGCACCAAATTTGATGAATGCGCCAAATATGTATATGGTGCATTTATCCGGTTTATGTACCATGGGGTCTCTCAGTGCCAATTAGGCTCGATGACACGATCCAGAGAGCGAACTGAGGCTTGTCCAGCAATCCGTAGTCGAGCAAAATGCGGAGAATTTCCTTGTCCATGCGCAACCGTCATAGCAGAAGGCCATCGCCCGCAAGCGGGTCGGCAATCGATAACGCAACGGGCGCGGGCCAGGCCATCTTCCGACCCGGTCGGAATTCATAAACCGTCTTCTAACACATTGGTAACGCATGGAATGGGACGGGGCGCAAGAATTTATGCATCGTTTTTTGGCACCGATGGTACACTAGCGCCAGCGTTAGAACCGAACCGGGCAGCAGCAGCACTCGCCCCAAACAAGCAAGATTCTGCCAGTGGTCGCTCCGATTCATCCAGCGCAATTCAATCCAGGAAGCACGATCAAATGGAACAAGGTACCGTGAAGTGGTTTAATGACGCGAAAGGCTTCGGCTTCATCTCGCGCCAGAACGGCGAAGATGTCTTCGTGCACTACTCTGCGATCAACTCCAGTGGATTCAAGAGTCTGCAAGAAGGTCAAGCCGTGCAATTCAACGTAGTGAAGGGCCCCAAGGGATGGCAGGCTGCCGACGTGCAGCCGCTCTGAACTTGCAGTTCGGATTCCGGCAGAATCTAGCAAACACTTCCGAACCAACACATGAGGGCTGGGACCAATCCCAGTCCTCCTGCTGTCTGTGGTCTGCTTTGCTTCGTCCGCCCGAGCGCGCTGCTGCTGGACTTGGTTCACCCGCCCGTGGAGGCGGTCCTCACTGCGCTACCATCCAGTCAGAGTCCCCGCATGAAGCAAGGCACAGCCATCATCATCGGAGCAGGGCCCGCAGGCTTGACTGCCGCAATCGAGCTGCAGCGTCAAACCGGAATCAAGCCCATCCTCATTGAGGCCAGCCACGAAATCGGCGGCATCTCCCGGACCGTGCGCTACAAGGGCAACCGGATGGACATCGGCGGCCACCGGTTCTTCTCAAAATCCGACCGCGTCATGTGCTGGTGGCTCGAATTGATGCCCGTAGAAGCCGGAGCCGGCCAGGAGGCAAGTCGAGCCGGGCAGCTGCGCTACCAGGGCCAGCAGCGCGATATTCCCGGGGCCGCTGCGGCTCCCGACCCGGAGACTGAAGATCTGGTTATGCTGGTCCGTCAGCGCAAGAGTCGCATCTACTTCCTGCGCCGCTTCTTCGACTATCCCATCAGCCTCTCCGCAGCCACATTTCGGAATCTCGGCCTGGCACGCACGTTTCGCTGCGGCGTCAGCTACCTGCGTTCCGCCCTCCTGCCTCAGCGCGAGGAGCATTCGCTCGAAGACTTTATCATCAATCGATTTGGCAAGCAGCTGTACCTTACGTTCTTCAAGTCCTACACCGAGAAAGTCTGGGGTGTACCCTGCAACGAGATCAGCGCCGAATGGGGCGCCCAGCGAATCAAGGGTCTCTCGCTCAAAGGCGTGGTGGTGCACTTCATCAAGAAGACCTTCGGCCCCAAACCAACCGGCGATATCGCTCAAAAGCAGACCGAGACCTCGCTCATCGAGAAGTTTCTTTACCCCAAATTCGGCCCCGGCCAGCTTTGGGAACATGCGGCCGACCTGGTGCGCGGCGCCGGCGGGGAGATTCACTTCGGATTCACGATCGACCGAATTCAGATCATGGGCAACACAGTGACGGCCATCGAAGGCGTCAACAAAGGCGGAGAGCGCGTGGCATTCGCCGGCGACTATTTTCTCTCCACCATGCCCGTCCGCGATCTGGTGCGCGCCATCTCCGCGACCGCGCCAAGACTGGTTCCCGCTGAAGTTTCCCAGGTCGCCGAGGGCCTGATGTACCGCGACTTCATCACCGTCGGCCTGCTTGCCTCAAAGCTGGCCGTGAAGGAGAAGGACGGTTCGCCGCTCAAAGACAACTGGATCTATATTCAGGAGCCCGATGTGGTGGTCGGCCGTCTGCAGATCTTCAATAACTGGAGCCCCTGGCTGGTCGGCAGCGCGGACAAGGTCTGGATTGGGCTGGAGTACTTTTGCAACGAGACTGACGATTTATGGAAGCTGTCCGATGAAGAAATGTCGCGCTTCGCCATTGACGAGATTGCAAAGATAGGGATCCTCAAGGCCGAGGATGTCGAGGACTTCCACGTCGTTCGCGTACCCAAAACCTACCCCGCCTACTTCGGCAGCTACGGTCGCTTCGATGTGATCCGCCACTACCTTGACAGCTTTGAGAATCTTTTCCTGGTGGGCCGCAACGGCATGCACAAATACAACAACCAGGATCACTCCATGCTGACGGCCATGACCGCCGTCGAGAACATCGTCAACGGCGTTACGACCAAAGACAACATCTGGGCCATCAACACTGAAATGGAATACCACGAAGAAAAGGCGGCCAAGTAGTCAGCCGCCTTCCATTCAATCGTCCATAACTGTTCGGTTATTAACTTGCACCCTGCCGGTTAGAGTGCGCAGTTCGGCGCGTTGCCCAGAAATGGCCGCTCCCGAGAACTCGATCGGGCCGTCCCATGCCGGAACCAGCAGACCATTGACATCCCCATACAGGAGCCGGCACAGAGCGTTTGCGGGATACCACACTCCACTTTCGTGGGACCGGCGAAAAGAACCTACAAAATAACCGCCAGAATTCAGCGCGCAAAAAGCAGAAGCCGGAAGCGATGGCCTCGAAGGGCAAAGTCGCTTACCGGCGTCCGAATACGGCAATTTGTAAGAGTCCTGTTTCGTGCTCTTTGGCTACGTGCAGAACTCCAAGTACAGCAAGTGTATCCAACCAGTTGAGCTCTTCTCTTTTTTCTCCCGGCCAATCGAACCGGCCTTCGGAGCTCAAGCAAACCAGATTCAGAGATTCCTCATACCCTTACAACAACGGCCATCGCGCCTGAATCCTAGAGCGCCCAACTCGGCGCATTGCCGTGAATCGCCGCTCCAGATCCCGCATCGGAACTGTTCCATTCCGGAACCAGAAAGCCGCCCTTCGGATGTGCTTCCGGCCCCTTCTGGTTGCGATGGTGATGGCGCAGCGTGTTCTGGATCTCTTTCATCGCTTCGATCCGCTCTGTGCGGGATTGCCGCTCCCAAAACATCACGAATCCCTGTCCGCACACGCAGCAATGTGTCTCTGCATTTCCACTCGTACTCTTGCACAAGACTCGCATTTCCGATTGCCTCGGGCTCCCAGCCCCCTAGCCACGAAATTGACCATAGTCCATGGGAACCATGGCTGCAAATTCCCTTTATCGGCAGTTTGCCCGCGCTTCTGAGCCATTGATCCCCCCCACTTTGTGGGATGCCCGCGTCCAGCCGCCTGCTTTTGCCCACCAAATCTGCCTGCCGCTCGACTTCCCACCGGCAATCCTTCTATCCTCATTGTGTTGGCCGTTTCTTTTTCCTCATCTTGCGGCCCCACTGGATTCCCGACCACAATGAGCACGCACACAATCGCTGTTCACCTGCCCGATGGGGCCATTCGTGAAGTGCCCGCCGGCACAACGCCCTTCGACATTGCCAACGCAATCTCTCCGCGCCTCGCCGCCGCTGCTGTCGTCGCCCGGCTAACCCCCATCGCGGCACTGCCGAGTCAGGGTCCGGCAAGCGGCGCCGAATCGGCCGAGGCCGCCATGTACTCTGCCGAAGATTCGGCGGCCGCGCGGCTGGTCGATCTCTCAACCCCGCTCACCGCCGACACGCGCCTGGAGTTGATTAAAGAGACCGACCCTGGAGCCCTCAAAGTTGTGCGCCACTCCGCCGCGCACGTGATGGCCACTGCGGTCCTCGAGCTCTTTCCGGAGACCAAGCTCGGCCACGGCCCCGCCACGGACGCCGGCTTCTTCTACGACTTCTATCGGCCCACAAACTTCACGCCTGAAGACCTTGCAGCCATCGAAGCAAAGATGAAAGAAGTCGTAGCCCGCGACGAGAAATTTCAGCGCGTCTACGAGCCTCGCGAGCAGGCCCTGGAAGAGTTCAACCGCGACGGCGACTTCATGAAGACTCACTTCGTAACCAAGTTCACCGAGCCGGGGTCTGAGGTCAGCTTCTATCGCAACGGCAGCTTCGTCGACTTTTGCCGTGGACCGCATGTGCCTTCGACAGGCCGCGTAAAAGCCTTCAAGGTAATGAGCCTCTCCGGCGCCTACTGGCTCGGAAACGAGAAGAATCCGCAACTGCAGCGCATCTATGGGACAGCTTTTTTCTCCCAGAAGGGTCTCGACGAATACCTCGAACTGCTGGAAGACGCGAAGAAGCGCGATCACCGCAAACTGGGCAAGGAACTAGAGCTTTTTACCGTAAATGAGGATGTAGGGGCCGGGCTGCCTTTATGGCTTCCAAAAGGAGCGACAATCAGGCGGCTTCTTGAGGAATACATCCTCAAGCTCGAACGCGACTCCGGATATGACCATGTCTATACTCCCAGCCTGGCCAAGGTCGATCTTTACATTCGTTCCGGCCATTGGGAGCATTACCACGAGGACATGTTTCCTCCCATGGAGTTGGAGAACGAGCGGATGGTGCTGCGGCCGATGAACTGTCCGCATCACATTCTGATCTACGAGTCGAAACCCAGGAGCTATCGCGACCTGCCTGTAAGACTCGCCGAGTTGGGCACCATGTATCGCTACGAGCGTTCGGGGGTGCTGAGCGGCCTCAGCAGGGTGCGCTGCATGACCCTCAACGACGCGCACATTTTCTGTACGCCCGATCAGATCAAGCAGGAATTCTCCAGCGTGATGAAGCTGGTGGAGCAGGCGTATCGAGATCTCGGCATCACCCGGTACAGCTATCGCCTGTCATTGCGCGACCCCGCCAACAAGGAAAAATACGTCGACAACGACGAGATGTGGACCCTGGGCGAAAACGTACTCCGCGAAGCGCTCGATTCCCTTGGATTACCTTACCGCGAAGCGCGTGGTGAAGCGGCATTCTACGGACCGAAGCTCGACATTCAGCTCGCCGACGTGATGGGCCATGAAGAGACCTACTCGACCATTCAGGTCGATTTTCACCTACCCAGCCAGTTTGGCCTCGAGTACACGGGCGCAGACGGAAAAGAGCACAGGCCCGTGATGATCCATCGCGCCATCGTCAGCACCATGGAGCGGATGGTTTCCTATCTCATCGAGTTGTATGCCGGCGCATTTCCGCTGTGGCTGGCGCCCATTCAGGTCGGCCTTGTCCCCATCAGCGAACGGCATCAGGCCTACGCAGGGAAAGTCGAAGCCGAACTAAAAGCCGCGGGCCTCCGCGTCGAGACCGACGACCGCAACGAAAAGATGAACGCCAAAATCCGCGACTTCGCCAACCAGAAGACCCCCTACATCCTGGTTTTCGGCGACAAGGAAGAAGCCGCCAACTCAGTAAGCGTTCGCACCCGCGGCAAAGGGGATCAGGGGTCAGTGCCGCTGGCCGAATTCATCGCTAAATGCAAGGAACTTGTGGCCTGCCAGTCAATGGAACTCTAGCAAACCAACCTGAATGGGAGGATAATGTCTCCATGGCAGCGCAGCCCACTTTCGATCATCCCGTCTCCGTCGAAGAGTATCTGTCGACGGTCTTCGAGCACGACTGCGAGTATGTGGACGGCGTCATCGAGGAGCGCGACTTGGGCGAGTTCGAGCATGCGTATGTGCAAGGCATCCTGATTGGCCTGTTTCTCCAGAATCGGGCGGCATGGAATGTTTACCCGCTGCCGGAACAACGGGTGCAGACCCAGAAGGCACATTTTCGGGTGCCGGACATAAGCGTCCTGAAAACAGGATCGGTTCGGGAGCCGATCCTCACGCACCCCCCTCTGCTCGTGATCGAGGTTCAATCGCCGGATATTCCATTGCGCAAGACGGCCGAGAAATCCGCGGAGTATCTGGCCTTCGGCATCGGGCACGTCTGGGTCATCGACCCCTACGCGCGCGTCGCCTATCGTGGCACGGCAAATGGCCTGGAGCTGGTACGCTCCGGCGAGCTGGCGATTGCTGGAACGCCAATCTGGGTCAATGTTCAGGAGATTTTCGCCGAACTGGACCGGGTTTAGCGCGTCTCACGCGTTGATCGCCATCCCTTCCACAGCCCCATACGCATCAAGCAGGCTCTCTGCCAGCGTGGGATGCGCGTGGATTGTGAACATCATCTCCTCAACTGTCCCTTCCAGTTCCATCACCGCAACCGCCTCCGCAATCAGTTCCGTAGCCTGCGGGCCAATAATGTGAACGCCGAGAATCTCGCCGTACTTCGCGTCGGAAACAATCTTCACAAACCCGTCGTGGTTGCCTAGGATCGTCGCTTTCGAGTTGCCCACAAACGGAAACTTGCCCACCTTCACGTCATAGCCTTTTTCCTTCGCCTGCGCCTCTGTCAACCCCGCCGACCCGATCTGAGGCTCGCAATAGGTGCAAGATGGAATCCGGTCCTTGCGCACCGGCCGGAATTTGCGTCCGGTAATCTTGGCTACGGCCACCATGCCGCTCATTCCGCCAACATGCGCCAGTTGCGGCAGTCCCGCCACAATATCCCCAATGGCAAAGACACCCTGCTCCGCAGTCTCCTGCGCGCCATCCACTTTCACAAATCCCCGGTCCAACTCAATCTTCGTTTTATCCACGCCCAGGTCCGAGGTCAGCGGCGAGCGTCCCACCGCCACCAGCACCTTCTCGGCCTCTTTCACCTGCGCTTTTCCACTCGCGTCTGTAAATGTGACCCTGACGCCCGTCTCGGTCTTCTCGACCGTCCCAACCTTCGCGCTAGTGTTCACATCGATGCCGCGCTTCTTGTAGAGCCGCGTAAGCTCCTTCGAGATCTCCTCGTCCTCGACCGGGACCATGCGCGGCAGAAACTCGATGATCGTTACATCCGCTCCAAAGGTGCGGAACATGGAGCCGAACTCCACACCCACTGCTCCCGCGCCAATCACCACCAGCGACTTGGGCGCCTGCTCCAGCGCCAGAATCTCGATGTTGGTCAGAATCCGGTCGTCCGCCACAAGGCCCGGCAGCATCTTGGCCTCCGACCCCGTGGCAAGTATCACGTTCTTCGCCTTCAGCTGGCTCACATCCCCGCCTGGCGCGGTTACATCAACCGTATGCACCCCATCCACTGCCGGACCAGTCAGCCGAGCGTACCCTTGCACCCGCGTGACCTTGTGCTTCTTCACCAGAAAGTCGAGGCCCTTGGTGTGCTTCGCGATAACGGCGTTCTTGCGCGTCTGCACCGCCGCCCAGTTCAGCGTCGGCGTCCCTGTGCCTTCAATCCCGAACTCCGCCGCGTGCTGAATATGGTCCCAAATCTCAGCATTGAACAGCAGCGCCTTGGTGGGAATGCAGCCCACGTACAGGCAGGTCCCGCCCAGCTTGTCGCACTTCTCAATCAATGCGACCTTCAGCCCGTATTCCGCGGCGCGAAATGCCGCTGTATACCCGCCCGGCCCGCCGCCAACTATTGCAACGTCGTAAATCGTATCTGGAATCGTATCTGGCACCATGCACTCCATTCCGCGGCGCAACTCAAATCTGCGCAATACACCAACGCTTAGTACTACAGTTGTATTTGCGTTCCATGTCGAGAAAGTGGCAAGAGCCCGCGCCTAAAGGCCGCCTGAATTCGCCACGATTCAGGGGGTTGAAACCCCCTGCTCCCTCCGGAATCTCCGCTCTTCAACTGCAGTAATAGTCTAAATCTCCGCCGCGTCCCGGCACCTTGAGCGCAGTTCCCACTTGCCGCCGGCTCCCATCACAGGAGGCCGGAAGTTGTGGTACTCTGGCCGCACAAGCGTGGAGGCCCCGGTGCGGCAACAAACCCTCATGCTCGCTGCTTTGCTGACGGCTGCGTTTGGCGCCACGCCGGCCCAGCAGGCAGTTGGCGACCATCCTCCCCTGTATCGCGAAAACCACAACCACGTTGCAGGAGTCTTCATCCCTCCTGTTACGGGTTTACCCTTCTCGGCCACCGTGGTCATTTCGAGCGAACGCCCCATGGAACACGGCGATGTGGAGCGGAAACGCACAATTAATCAGATTGCCCGCGACTCAAATGGCCGCATCTACAATGAGCGTCGCCAGCTCGAGCCGGAATCCTTTCACGGTTCGCCGCCGCTCATCGAGGCACACATCTTCGATCCGCGAACCCGTATCAAGACTTTATACGATCCCGTCACCCATATCGCACGCCAGCGAGTCTTGCCCGAGCCGCCCAAGACAGATGATTCGCCCAGCCCCTGGATCAAGGTGGAGGACCTGGGAACCACCATTCTGAACGGCCTTAAAGCAAAAGGAACCCGCCGCACCTTCACCTTCGTGGCCCTGGCCGGCAGCAAGGAAACTCCGGTGGTTGTGGTCGAAGAGAGTTGGTACTCTGAGGATCTGCACATCAACCTGTTGTCGCGATCCATCGATCCCCGCCGCGGCATCGAGATGACCGCCCTCTCCGGGATTCGCCGAGAAGAACCGCCAGGCGACCTTTTCGAAGTTCCCGCAGGCTACAAGACAGTGGACATAACACCGATTCCCGACTCTCCGGGAGTGAGCGGTGGCGCTAATCCTTGAAGCTTCCGGGCAGGCTGGCTTGAACCAAAGCCGCAGCCTCCAGCGCGGTCTCTGCGTCGTCCCCAAACCCCTCAATCCAGTGCACATCCGGCTCCCGCCGAAACCAGGTCATCTGCCGCTTGGCATAGTTGCGGTGGCCCTGTTGCGCCGCCTCTATCGCTGCCGGTTCGGTCAAATTCCCTCTCAAGACGGCGAGCGTCTGGCGGTAACCGAGCGAGTCCAGCGCCTTCACCGGCCCAAACCGATCCAGCAGGCCGCGTGTCTCCTCCACAAGCCCAGCCGCAAACATCGAAGCAGCCCGCCGGTTCAGCCAATCATAAAGCCCTTCGCGGGGCGGAAGTCCCTCGCGTGGCAAAAGCGCACTGCGCGGCGGATTCAGCCCGATCCGCAGCAGCCTGAACCCGGTCAGCGGGTTGCGCGCTCTGGCCTGGTTACTCAGCACCTCAGACAACGGCCTCCGGCCGGCGAGGCAAATCTCGATCGCCCTGATCAGCTTTGCCGCATCGTTCGAATGAATCCGCGCGGCCGAAGCCGGGTCCAGCCTTTGCAGCACCCGGTGCAGCCAGCCCTCATGATGCCGCTCCCGGCTCCGGGTCAGCCGCGCGCGCAAGCCCTCCTGCCGCGCCGGCCCCTCAAACAGCCCCTCCGTCAGCGCGCGCAGGTAAAGCCCTGTCCCGCCGGTCACAATCGGCAGCTTTCCTCGCAGCGCAATGTCCTTGAGCGCTGCCCTCGCCTGCCGACCGAATTCGCCCGCGGTAAAAGGCTGGTCGGGATCGGCCACATCGATCAAGTGATGCCGCACCCTTGCACGCTCCTCGGACGTGGGCTTGGCCGTCCCAATCTCCATGCCGCGATACACTGCCACCGAGTCGCAACTGACAATTTCCCCGCCAAACCGTTCAGCCAAATCCAAGGCCAGCGCTGTCTTCCCGCTCCCCGTCGGCCCCAGCACCACAACCACCAGCGTCTGACTCGCCTTATCCAAAAGTCTGCTGCATGCAATGCTCACGGCCGCCACCAACCCACTGGAAAAATCCATTTGGGATTGGTCCGGAACAGCCAGAAGATCAGAATCGCCACTGCCACCAGCACCAGCCCAATCGCCTGGTTCCGGCGGTAGAGGCGTGTCTGCTCCGCCCGACGCGCAATCTCGGCCTGCTCCTCGAAATACGGCTTGATGCGTGTCTCAACCATGCCGAATCACCGCCTCACAGGTAGGGCGCGCGGAATCTCATCAAGACCTCGACGGATTGAATCGAGTAGATATCCAGGGCGTTCCGCGCCGATCTTTGACCATGTATAGAGTGTTTTTGAGGCCTTCGGGATCGATTTAGACCATTCTTCCGCTGTCCGTGATTTTTTATAAGGTTCATCTTCATTGAGCGGAGGCGAGAGCGCGCCATCTGAACACAAAAAGAGAAGCCAAGTCTCAATACTCCATTTCGGAATCAGTCTCGCTATTGTGTCAGTCGCTGAACTGAATCTTGGCTGGTCCTCGGCCTCCAATGCAGAATCCAGTTCAACCAAATGCTCTTGAACAGTCCCACCGTCTGCATCGAGCAGAACGAACATGCAAGTCGAAGTTTTTCGTGCGTTTCTTGCTCTGCATTTTCTCGCTTGCCGCGCAAAGTTCTTCCGCACCCACTGTTCGCCGCTCCCTTGACCCGAGGGCGAAACCTCGATTCTCATCTGGTGCGAATTGAGTCCGGCGGCGCCCAGAAACCTGAAAATAAACTGCTTCTGTCGCTGATCTTCCACCAGCACAAACACGAAAGATCGATCACTCATTCTCCCATCCCCGTGCAATTAGCTCTGATGGTTGGAGGAGACCGTCTGGATCGGCCTTGAACTTCTCCGTACGCACATAGCCGTTCTCTTCCCGGAAGAAGCGCAGGCCGTATTCCTGCGACCATTGATTCAATATCTCGGGGTGATGGGAGATGAGGATGAGTTGCCCGCCACTGTCCTCGACGGCTTGTTCGGCGGCCAGTAGCCAAGGCTGAATTTCGCGCAAGGAGACAAAGTTGTCCGGCTCATCGAGAATGACCGTCTGGCCCTTGGCAATTACAAAATGGAGGACCATATAGAGACCAATCAGCATGCGCTGTCCTTCGGAAAGCTCAGCAATGGAATAAATCGCCCCTTCTTTTTTCGGCGCATCGAAATGTGCTCGCAATCTTCTCACTCCATCATCCACTGAGGAAAACCGCAGCGACTGGAAGCCGCTCAATGAGTCTTTCAGAGCGACAAGAAAACGGGCATTGTTCTCTGGTTCTACCTGCAAGAGATGGCGATACCACGGCGCCAGGTTTGAAAGATCGTATTCGGGCAATTCATCTTCGCCGTCCGCCGTCTCATCCATTTCGCCCGGATAAGGATCAATTTGAAAGCAGTGGAGTGTCTTCATCCATGCAATAAAACGACCGACATGCACGTTGCTGAATTGTGCCAGGAGCAGCGCGGATTGCTTTGATTCCCACGGGAGGACCGTCGCCTGTGTGCCCTCGTTCGGGAAGAAATGGATATTGCCATTGGCAAATTCGAAAACCGGCGAACCGGAGACAGTCAATCTTTCCACGCTGATGGTAGGGAGCTGGGACTCTGGCGCATATCTGATTTCCAGCCGATATTCAAATGCCTTGTCATCCAGCAGAGCTTCAATTTCGAAGAATTGCTTCGCTTGCAAGGGACGATCTTGCCAGCGGGTTCGTGTCGATTGAGTAAAACGGCTCTCGCCACCCTGAATAAACCACTTCACAAACAACATCGCGTCCAGCAGCGAGGATTTCCCGCTCCCGTTCGCCCCCAGCAGCAGTTGCTTCCGCTCAGGCTTGTACTCGAAGTTCACAAAACACCGGAAATTGTCGATATGCAGGCGTTTCAGCATGGCAGGATTATACGTCGATTCCATCCTCGAATTCCTCTCCGTTTGACTTCCCGCCGCCCTTTTGCTCAGATAACCTTTCAGCATCTTCCAAAATTGGCAGCACGGGAAGCACGGGAAAGTATCCATGAAAGTTTTGATCTTCGGTTCAGGTGGCCGCGAGCACGCGCTGGCCTGGGCGGTAAAACGCAGCCAGAGAGTACAAGAAGTCGTCTGCGCCCCCGGCAACGGCGGCATCGCCCAGATCGCCCGATGCGTGCCTGTGGACCTGAAAGATCTGGACGCCATGGTTCGCGTTGCGCTCGAAGAACAGCCCGCGCTGACCATCGTCGGCCCGGAGCTGCCGCTTTCTCTGGGCATCGTCGACGCGCTTCAGCAGCGCGGCATGCGCGTCTTTGGCCCCACTCGCGCGGCCGCCATGCTCGAATCCAGCAAGGGTTTCGCAAAGCGCTTCCTGCAGCGCCATAACATTCCCACCGCAAACTACGCCGTGTGCGCCACAGCCGAGGAGCTCGAAAAGGCCGTCGAAATCTTCCACCCGCCTATCGTGGTCAAGGCCGACGGTCTGGCCGCCGGCAAGGGCGTGCTTATCTGCCAGTCGCGCCGCACCGCCGTCGAAGCCGCGCAAGGCCTCTTCACCGGCTCGCTGCTCGGAGAGGCC
>Ga0182024_10004284_pt1 | contig 33027 bp, 21 predicted proteins | sample P32metaG_FD_120480 | JGI IMG/M metagenome (GOLD analysis project Ga0182024, IMG submission 120480) | Permafrost microbial communities from Stordalen Mire, Sweden - P3-2 metaG (Illumina Assembly) | ecosystem: Environmental > Terrestrial > Soil > Wetlands > Permafrost | place: Sweden: Stordalen... | reverse complement strand
GCGAGCGATGCCGACAGAGGCTGCCGCCAAGAGCACATACGCGGCCGGGCGTACGCGGCGAAGAATGCTTGCTGCACCACCCTCGGTGCCAAGAATCTGCTCCTTGCCGAGGACCACCTTTTCAAAACGCAGCGAACGGACGTCGGCGGCCCGTCGCCCTAGAAGCGCGGCTTTGTCGCCGACAGAAACCCCGGCGGTTTTCGAGGGCACCACGAACAAGGTGCATGAATCTTTGGCGAAAACATCGGTGACACTGGCGAGAACGAGATACCAGCTGGGATCTGTGGCGTTGATCACCAGAGATAGATCGCCGCTCAATTCATAACCGTCTGCCGATCGCCTGGCACTGAGCAAGCAAGTCGGTTGCTCGGCGAAGATATCGAAAGGAAGCGCCACAAGCTTGAGTTCTTCCATCAATGGCTTGAGAAATTTCTCTTGCTGAGATTCGGTGGCACAGTCGAGCACCGGCAATATGGCCAGGGCGTTAGCTTCCAGCGCGCTGGCGATGCCGGAACAGCCAGCCGCCAACTCTTCGGCGATCACGGCGGCATCCCAGCAACTCAAGCCCATGCCACCCAGGGCGTCAGGCAACTGCAAATTAAAGAGCCCGGATTCGAACGCGCCTTGCCAAACTTCGATCGGCAGTTCGGCCGCTTGATCGAAGCGGTGCGCCTTGGCAGCGAGTTCGCGCTGAGCGAATTGGCGCGCTAACTTTTGATATTCTTTTTGCTCGTCACTGAGAATGAAATCGACCATAAAAGCTCCTGCTCTCTCAAGGTGCGGTTGTGGGCAACCTCCGAACTGTTACTTTCTTATTAGCTAGATACCTTGCGTAAGCTTATGCGACTGCGCGTCTTGTATCTTCAGGCTTGGAACTATTACACCAATTTCGAGACTAAAAAAATCTTCATTTGCCTGGCGCCAAACCGGAATCGTTTGACTTGACCAGGGATTCACAGGTAGTCATGATTAACTCTGGGAGGCGCCCTGGTGCTTGGCCTCCTCTGCCAGGAAAATGACGATGTCTGTTCTCATAGCGCCCTCAATACTGTCGGCTGATTTCTCCAACCTCGGCCATGACATTCAGCGTGTCGAGAAAGCGCACGCTGACTGGATTCACGTCGATGTGATGGACGGCATGTTCGTGCCCAATATTACCATCGGCCCGCCGGTGATTAAAAGTTTGCGCAAACAGACGAAACTGCCGTTCGATGCGCATCTGATGATCGTAGATCCTGACCGCTTTTTGGAAGATTTTGCCGATGCCGGTTGCGATCTGATCACAGTGCACGTCGAAGCCTGCACCCATTTGCAACGAACACTGGCACATATTCGCAAGCTGGGAAAGAAAGCCGGTGTGGCTTTGAATCCGGCTACTCCTCCCGATCACATTCGCTACATTCTCGGCGATCTCGATTTGATCCTGGTGATGACGGTCAACCCCGGCTTCGGTGGGCAGAAGTTCATCAACGCGGTCGTTCCTAAGATCGTCGAAATTAGAAAGATGTTGACCGAGGCCAATTTGTCAAACGTCCGCGTCTCCGTAGATGGTGGCGTCAATTCTACTACGGCAAAAATGGTTTTGCAGGCCGGAGCAGACGTTCTGGTCGCCGGCAACGCCATCTACGGCGCCCCAGATATCGAACGCGCCATTAAGGAATTACGCAACCCTTTTGAATCTAATACCACCCCCGGTACCAATGTCGCTTAAACAGTCCGTATAGCAAGGAGAGCAAATGCCAATGTTTCTTTCGTCCACGAAAAGCAATCTCCCGATGATCGGGGCAGCAGCAGCGGCGATGATTATGCTGCTGGCGCAGCCGGGCTTTTCACGACAGTCAGACGACCCCGATTTCGTCATGGACACATCGCCAATCGAGCGAACCTCTGATGGCTCCGTGACCTCAGAGCAACTGCTCGAACTTGGCACACCGACTGTCGACAGTCTCAAGCTGACGGCTGAGCAATGCGTTCGTTCCGGCAATCTGAACAAGGCGATCATGAATTTCCAGCGCGCCGTTGAGATGGACCCACAAGCCGTAGACACGCGTGCTCAATATGCAGACGCCCTGGAGAAAAAACTCCGCGGGCAGAAGAATCGCGATCCCAAGCTGTTCAACTTCGTGATCAAGCAATGGCTTTTCGTTTACAGAAAATCGGATTTCCTCGATGAAAAACAGCTGAGCAGCAGCCATTTATCCAACCTGACTGGGATCGCTCCCGGTAAATATGAGCGCACGAAAGCCTATCTGGCAAAAGTGCTCATGCCGGAAGATGGCTCCAGGCAAGTGGCGTTCGGCAAACGCATTAAGTCAGACACCGAATAGTCAAAGCGCCAGATCTCTAGTTTGTGGTGCATCTCTGCTGGCAGCACTTCACCAATCAGAATCTCGTTCCAGTTGTCGCCATCGGGCATTAATGCTCGGTTGATGCACCGTCTGTAGTGGCACGGCTCTGCTTCGACCTTTTGGCAATCCATTGACAGAGATGACAAATCATACGCACCAGTCCGACGACCGCTGAGATGATCCCGATAAACATCCAGGTCAGCGCCGAATGCGAATCACGCAAATGATTGCGCACCACGATCATTTCATGGGTAAAATTCGTCTCCGGCAAATAGGGAGCGATTGCAAGCAAGCATCCGATTGCGGTATTGAGGACGCCAAACACGAGCCATGGCCAACCCGGTCGCCAGATCCACAAAAGTGGCCAAAAGCCAATCAGCAACAGGGCATCTCCGAGCCAGACGAACGTGGACCTGGGCGGAAGCAAGCACGTAAGCAAGAAACCGAGCACCCATAGTATCGTCGCTGCCAGCCCAGCCACTTTCGCTGCTTTGGTTTTCTTGGGCTTCGTCACACCTGGATCGGGCGGTGATTCCTTATCTGACATCAGCCGCTCCCGACAAACCGTCAACGATCGCTCTGACAATGTACCTCAGTTCTTCCGGAATGTCTCTCTCCGACCTGATCCGTTGCACCGCAAGTTTAGCAAACTCGACTTTGTTGAAATCGATAGATGCGCGTTGCCGCAGCAACTTATGCGCTGCCTGCGTATTGCGTTTGCCTGATGCATGGCGAGCAAACTCTTCAACGTTGATGGATGCAGCCGAGGCCAGGGAGCCATGCAGATATTGGTTCAAGAGATCCGTAAACAAACTGACGCTGAACGTATCTTCAACCTCGCCAACTTTCAACACGTGAAGTTGATCGCGCTCTCTCAGACCGTCACCAATCATCTCCGACTGCTCTACGGCATCCGCATCGAGCACACAAGCGATCGGAACTGCGACAACTTCTTTGAGTTGCATGAACCTCTTGCACACCTGGTTCGCGCCGCCCGCGGCCAGCAACATCAGTCCACACGACTCCAGCCTGGCTCCCAGTCTTGAAGCTATATGGGGGAAAAGGATCATCTCCGTCGTTCCTTCAACCAACAAAATTCCTGCAGGAAGAAAGTTGCCCGGCAAATCAGCCCGGTGCGTTTGCACTGATTGAGAGAAGATCGAATCGCATTGCAAAAAAAGTTGAGAAAAAGAATCGAGGCTGACACGCTCAAAGCTGGAGAGCAGACTTCTAATCGTTGCGGCACGTGAGTCTCCAACCCAGGGACCCTTCGATTTCAATGTGTGCCAGGGCAGATTGGCGCGCAAGAGAGCGAGGCACCATTTGAGCGCACTGTCGCACAGTCCTTTTGCGCAAGCAAAGCGAACAAACTCGAGTTCAAAGTCGTCCAAATCAGCCAGTTCTGTCAAGCCATGCTGCTTAGCAGCCCATACATCCCAGGCGATATCGCGAATTTTTTGCGCCATACGCTGGCTGAACAATGCCGTAAAAAGTCGATTCGTTATTCGATCAACGCCGGTTGTGGCAAAAGCACTAGCCAGTTGTTCGCTCAGAGAGAACGTGGTGGATTGCTCGCCTGGCTTGCGAGATTTGCTCAGGATTTTTCGAATTTGCGCACTGGTTCTGACTGGTTCATCAAAAGCAAGAAGACGCTGAACGACGGCCCAAAATTGATCGGTTGTGGCGCCGTGCTGAAGCGAGTCGATGGCCAATTACTTTTCCGTGGTTGTGATTTTCGTTTTTCGCAGGCTGCTGTGCACGCCAACTTGAATCGTATCAGAGGTCTTGTAACCAGGCAAAGAAACAGGCTAACGGCATAGTGGAAATTGGCAAAAATACGGCAAGGAATTATTGCGCTTGTAAAGTCGCCAGCCAAAATGTCCCGCCACAATGCCGACATCAGGTTCTTCACTATGTTCCGGCAAACATCTGCACCAGCTGGCAATTGCCACCGCACATTAAATCAGATAATGTAGACGTTCGACCCCAAGCGCGGACACCAATAGTGTTGGTGAATTTCGATCATGTCCACTACGGAACGAGAACTGGTGAACAACCAGGACGATATCATCGTCTCCGGTTCAACGTGGGCAGCAATCTGGCATCTGTCATGGCCAGGGCTGCTGAACATGATCACGATTGCCATCGCCAGCTTCACAGACGTTTGGGTCGCAGGTAAATTAGGGCCTGACGTTCAGGCGGCAATCGGTATTGGCGGTCAGATCTGGTTCTTCATGACCTTTCTGGCGGTGGCACTTTCGGCCGGTACGACGGCTCTGGTCAGCCGATTCTGCGGCGCACGCGATCGCGAGGGGGCAATTGAAGCCTCCAGGCAATCGCTCGTATTCGCATTTCTGTTTGGTTTCGTCTCGACCGCCATCGGCATGGCAGCGGCCCGGCCGCTCTACCACTGGCTGGGCGCCACACCGACAGTGGAGGCACTGGGCTGGGACTACATCAAGTTCGATTTGCTTTCGCAAGTTCCATTCACAACAATCTGGGTGGCACACTCGATCTTTCGAGCCAAAGGCAATCCGCGCGTGCCGCTGGTTGTCTGGCTGGTGATGATGGTTTTGATCATCGCACTCGATATCGGACTTTGTCTGTCGCCATTGCAGCTAGGAGTCGCAGGCATCGGCATCTCCTGGTTCGTCGCTGCGCTCGTCGGACTGACCATAGACTTGATTCTGCTGAAAAGAACAGATCTAGGAGCGTGCGTAGATATGCGCCCGATTCTGCGCCACGGCCTGTCGCGTCAATGGCTTTTAAGGCTGCTCAACATCGGTCTGCCTGCATGCATTCAAGATCTGGCATGGGTTGGTGGCAACTTCGTCTTGATCATCATCTTTGCCCAGACCATTGATCCGACGTCATGCCAAGCTGCATGGGCAGTAGGTTTACGTCTGGAGGAGATGGTAGCAGGAATGCCGGTTTACGCTCTAGCCATGGCGGTTGGCACGATCGTCGGACAAAACCTCGGCGCCCGGCAGCCTGCCCGGGCTGAACGCGCCGGCTGGCAATGCGCTTTGCTGGGCAGTGTCTTTAACGCCTTCATCGGTCTGGTGATGTTCTTCTTTGCTCTGCCCATCGCCCAGCTGATGAGTCATGATGCGACGGTGACGGAATTCACCAAACAATATCTCCAAATTGTTGGAATATCAGAACCGTTCGTGGCCGTGTGGATGATCCTGTTCGGAGCGATGCAAGGTGCCGGATACACGAGATGGCCGATGTGGGCCAGCGCTTTCTGTCTGCTCGTGCTGCGGCTGCCGTTGGCGTGGTACTTGACCGTGCCACTGAAAATGGTGCCGGCTGGAACATGGATGGGAATCACAATTTCGTCGACCATCATCGGCATAGTGGCGATCTGGCGCTTCAAAACCGGCGTCTGGAAAACCCAAAAGGTATGAGGCACAAGACCCGGTCTGGTGCTTCTGCCTTAGGCTTGATTGCACGCAGTTCAACTAATTCAAACCGGCTGAGAATCGACGCTTTTGCTCCGGTCCTGACTCCATGCCTTACCGCGTTTGACCAAACTTGGTTAAAGAAAGTCAATTGCTGAAATCTTCTAAAACCCTGCATCCATCCGGGTTTCCAGTCGTTTGCACCGAGGGTTACTTTTAACCAAATTTGGTTAAACGCGGTAGGGCGAATGTACAACCTCCTCTTCATCCACGTCTCATATCACGCGCAAAGTCACAGCGGATCGTCTAGTGTGCTGAACGCAGGGGACTGGTTCTCGTCCACCGGTAGTACTAACTGGGAAGGGCTTTCGGTGCCCCACATAACCTCAAACTCCGTGCTCAACTGAGTGAAGTTTGGTGCGATAAAGTGATCCTTATCGTGACCGGCAAGAGCTAACCGAATGTGGTGTCCTTTCTTGAATTGATAAGACATGGGAAATAGGTCAAGGTCAACTTTTACAACTTCGCCGGGCATAAGAGCGTGGTAATCCTTCGCTCGAAAGCTTCGAATGGGAACCGCGGTTTTATACAGTTGTGACTCGTCTGAATTGAGGCGGTTACCGCAGAGAATTTCTCCTTCACTGACATAACTAACAAAACCTGAGGGTGACACATCTTCAAGGTAAGCGAAGAGAGTGCAATCTTTGCCGTTCGGTTTGAGAAACACTTTGATTGTTGGGTGTCCGGTCACTCTGGTGTCGGATGTTAACGGTGCAGAATCGAAGACAATCAGCCGTTTGTCCTCAGTTTTTCGATGCGCATAGGGTTCGAGAAGAACATTGCCCAACAAGCAGTCAAATCGCCCCTGGTTGCCACTGCCTGAGAGCGGATCAACCTTGTACAGTTCACCACCTGCGGTGGGAATATCGCTAAGCAACTTATGCCCACTGCCAAAGTAGAAAGTGGTTTGGGTCGTCCTTGGCGGCCAAGTCTGGCTGCCGTGCCACTTTTCTTCGCCAAGCGTGTAGTAATGCACAGGTGCATCTTGATCGAGAGTATGCAAGCCTCTTACGTGCTGATCGAAAAATTTGAGCATCTCTCTGTCAATGCGAAAACGTGAGAATCCACCTCTTGTAAAAGGGCTGATGTTGAAGAAATCGTGGTCCCATGGACCCAGTATCAACTTATTTCCAGGCGTTGTGTAGTTGAGAAAACGTTTGATCGCGGCAGCTTGATTGCCTCCATCCAACCAGCCTGAGCTTGCATAGATAGGAACGTGGGCGGCATCTATCTCCTGCCAATATCCGCTCGGGCTGCCAAGTTCAAGGCCGCGGCTCATAAACTGGTCGCCGTATCTCTCTTTCAATAAGGCAATGCATTGATCAAAAGTAGCTGTGTGTGCATCACTCTCCGCCATGACAAAGTCGTCTCGAAAATTGATTTTGTCTATGGTGCTAAGGTTGTTGTTGCGCTTGTGTTCTTCAAGCGCCTGTTTGAGAAGTTTTCGATCTTTGTCGCCATCGACCGGCTTCATGCCTCGCAAAGCAAACTGATAGTGCCGCAAATTGACAGGCAACTTGTTTTGATCGAAGTTTTTGTTCAGATCGGCCCACTTGTGAATGAATGGTATGAGTGGGATTCCACCTGGCCGCAAGACGTCCGTATAGATATCAAACGAACTGGAAAGAACTGCAGCTGCTTTTACTGCCGGATTTTTGTTGAGCAGTGCGAATTCGGCCATATTGCCGGAATAGGAATGACCGATCAAGCCGATCTTGCCATTGCACCACGGTTGAGCAACAACCCAGTCTAAGATCGCCCTGCTGTCCTGAATGTCAATTGGAGGAAACTCCCATGGCCGATCGCCAAACGAGGCCCCGGCACCACGAGCATCTGCCACGACCCAGGCATAGCCACGAGAAATAAATTCGTACCGATATAAACTCAACGGTTTCGAATAGAGCCAGGTGAGCGGTTTTCTTCCTTCAATGACGCGCCAGTAGCGGCTCTCCTCGACTATGGTCGGCAGCTTTTCGCCAGGCTTTCGCGAGTCCGGCAAGTAGACCTCTACCGCCAATCGGGTGCCATCGCTCATTTTCAGATATTGCGAAAATTGTTTGTAGTGATGCGTCACCGCCGGAGGATGATATACGCTCGGGATGCCTTTTGCTTGATCGGACTTTTTCTGCTGCAAGATGCGAAGGGCAGAAGCTTGTTGCTGATTGCTCATTGGCTGGATCAGCACTAACAAACAGGCGACGAGAAGTTTAGCCAAAGTGCCAATTTTCAAAGAATGGCAGCGGTCGAAGAAACGTGTTACCAAATTCATATCAAGTTCAGGGTTCCCAAAGTATTTTAGATTATATGTGGCTTGGCCGGCTTTTGCTTGTCGCTTGAACTAGTACCCATTCCGTCCGTCTTCCCTGTGGCACGGTCCCGCCCGCCTTGAGTTTCGCACAGCGGGCAAGATGCCCCAGCCCACAGATGAGGTTCCAAGCGTTAATGAAGAACACTTTTAGCCTCTCCCTGGCGGCCGATCGCGCCTCTATCTTACTGCGGCGGCATGCCGAAGCCGGCGACGCGGCGCTTGCTTGCTGTTTCCCAGTAGGCGATGTTGCGGTGATATTCTTGCAGGCTGTTGACACCAAGAGTGCCACCATGTTGCACGGCAGCGATGCCTGCGGCTGTAGCTCGGGCTCCGGCAAGCGTGGTGACGACCGGCACGTTGTAAGTGACTGCAGCCCGGCGGATCAGTTGGTCGTCGTCGCGAGCGGTGCGTCCCGAGGGAATGTTGACGACCAGTTGAATGTCGCCGTTTTTGATCCGGTCGACGAGGTTGGGACGTCCTTCTGAAACTTTATTGACCATCGATACCGGTATGCCACCAGATCTGATGGCAGAGGCGGTCCCGCGCGTGGCCACTAATTCAAAGCCGAGTTGATACAGACTTTGCGCTACCGGCACCACACCCTGCTTGTGCAAATCGCTGACGCTGATGAAAATTCGCCCTTTTGCAGGCAGCCCCTGTCCCGCCGCAATCTGCGCTTTGGCAAATGCCACGCCAAATTGCGAGGCAATGCCCATCACTTCGCCTGTGGACCTCATTTCTGGACCGAGTGAGATCTGTGAACCAGGAAAGCGCTTGAAGGGTATTACCACCGATTTGACTGACACGTGAGGTGGCAGCAGGCGCGGTGAGATGCCCAGTTCAGAAAGGGTCTTTCCAGCCATCACAGCTCCCGCCAGTTTAGCCCAGGGAACGCCGGTCGCTTTGGAAACAAACGGGATGGTCCGGCTTGCACGCGGATTTACTTCAAGCACAAAGAGTTCTTCGCCTTGCAGGGCAAACTGGATATTCATCAACCCAACCACCTTAAGCTCATGTGCGAGATCATTTGTGGCGCGGCGAATCTCCTCCACGGTTTTCAGTGGAATAGTCTGTGTCGGTAAAACACAAGTAGAATCGCCCGAGTGTATACCGGCTTGCTCGACGTGCTCCATGATGCCTGCAACAATAGTGGCTCTGCCGTCAGAAATAGCGTCGACATCGATCTCGACTGCATTTTCGAGGAACTGATCGATCAGCACAGACAAATTCGCTGACGCAGCGAACCCGCGCTGCAACCAGCGTTCGAGCTCGTCTTGATTGTAGATGATCTCCATGGCTTTCCCACCGAGCACATAGCTCGGCCGAACCAATACCGGATAACCGACTTTGTTTGCCGCTTGAATCGCCTCTTCTGCGTTGTTGGCGATGCCGCCGGCTGGCTGTTTCAACTTCAACTTGCGAATCAACTCGCCGAAGCGCGCTCGATCTTCGGCCACATCGATCGATTCCGGCGAAGTGCCGAGGATTTTGAAACCTCTTTTCTCCAGACCTTTGGCCAACTTGAGAGGCGTTTGCCCGCCCATCTGAACGATAATCCCTTCCGGCTTTTCGACCAGGGCAATATTGGTCACATCTTCCAGGGTTACTGGCTCAAAATAAAGCCGGTCGGAAACATCGTAGTCGGTCGATACAGTCTCTGGATTCGAGTTGACCATAACGGTTTCGTAACCCAGCTCTCGCAAGGCCATGGTGGCATGCACACAGCAATAATCAAATTCAATGCCTTGGCCAATGCGATTCGGTCCACCACCAAGGATCAGAATACGCGGCTTATCAGAAGGCGGCACCTCCGACTCTTCATCATAAGTCGAATACATATAAGGAGTAGTGGCGACAAACTCGGCAGCGCACGTATCGATCATCTTATATGAAGCGTTTACGCCGAGTTTCAGGCGCAAATGGAAAACGTCGTCTTCGCTGACCTTGCCGCCGATCAAATTGGCAATCTGCAAATCACCGTATCCACGCTGCTTCAACAGCCGCAATGTGCCGGCATCGAAATCATCGAGCGACTTTATGTTTTGCGATATCGCTTTGTTGATGTCATAAAGCTCTTTCAGATTGTCGAGAAACCAGGGATCGATCGCACTCAGTTCTTGCACTTCATCGACAGAAATACCGGCGTCGAGCGCGCCGAATATATCAGTCAGGCGATGGTGGCTGGGAACAGACAGCCTTCTGCGCCATTCCCAGAAGTCAGCCTTGGCTCGCGCTGCCACCACACCGAATCCGGACAGCCCCAGTTCAAGTCCGCGAAGCGCTTTCTGCATCGATTCCTGGAAGGTGCGGCCGACAGCCATCACCTCGCCAACCGATTTCATTTGCGTGGTCAAAGTGGTATCAGTGCCGCGAAACTTATCGAAATTAAAGCGAGGGATCTTGGTCACGACATAATCCAAAACCGGCTCGAAAGACGCAGGCGTGGTGCCTGTGATGTCGTTGGCAATCTCGTCGAGCGTCAAGCCGACCGCCAACTTGGCTGCGATTTTGGCGATCGGATATCCGGTCGCCTTACTGGCCAGTGCAGATGAACGCGAGACACGCGGATTCATCTCGATCACGACAATTCTTCCGTTGAGCGGGCTGACACCGAATTGAATGTTAGACCCGCCGGTGTCGACGCCGATCGCCCGGATAATTCTGACCGAAGCATCTCGCAGCGCCTGATACTCTTTGTCGGAAAGTGTCTGCACCGGTGCGATCGTTATCGAGTCGCCGGTATGGACTCCCATCGGATCGAAATTTTCGATCGAACAAATAATCACGACATTGTCGGCGCAATCGCGCATCACTTCCAGCTCGATCTCCTTCCAACCAAGCACGCTTTCCTCCATGAGGATTTCACTGACGGGGCTTGCGTTCAACCCTGCCTGAGCGATATCGTCAAGCTCTTCCTGGTTGTAAGCGATGCCACCGCCAAAGCCACCAAGTGTGAAGGCGGGCCGAATAATGATCGGAAATCCGATCCTCGGCGCCACTTCGCGCACATCGTTAAGATTGTGAGCGATGCCTGAGTTCGGCACTTCCAATCCGATTTCCAGCATCTTTTTCTTAAATAGCTCGCGGTCCTCGGCCAGTTTAATCGCCTCTACTTTGGCCCCGATTAATTCGACGTTGTACTGACTCAGCACTCCGGAATCCGACAGTTCCACCGCCACGTTCAGAGCAGTTTGCCCGCCCATGGTGGGCAGCAACGCCTGGGGTCGTTCGCGCTTAATTACTTCGGCGGCAATCTCTGCTGTGATCGGCTCTATATAAGTTCGATCGGCAACTTCGGGGTCGGTCATGATTGTGGCGGGATTGGAATTAATCAAGACGACTTCGTAGCCTTCGTCTCGAAGTGCCTTACAAGCCTGGCTTCCCGAGTAATCGAATTCGCAGGCTTGACCAATTACGATCGGACCTGCGCCCAGTACCAGGATTTTACTTATGTCGGTGCGTTTGGCCATGACTTCCTTGCGATTTTGATTCTTTGTCGCTGCGTCGGATCTCAGAACGAGTTTAACGCTGCACAAATTCGGCGCGCGAAGACCCGCTGCTTACGCCACAAGTTTACACGCATGGCAGCGGATCTTGGCTGTCAGAAGCGGCGCATTGCGATTTTTGAATCTGGCGACAGGCACCCAGACCGCCCCTCAATGCCGGGCTGGCTGCCGGCGCTCCCGGGAGCCTCTGTGCAAGCAGCTTCGTGGCTGACTGCACTGGTACGGCCGCAGAACCGGTCGCTCTCGCGAGCTAATGGATACAACTGCAAGTTTAATCTTTAGAACTCGTTGACGCAGCAGTCGGAGGGAATGAAGTGACCCAGTAGCAGGCTGGTATGAGGAGATCACGTGAAGAAATTGATCGGTTCAAATAGACCGCCATATCGCATGGTTTGGTTACTCTCGGCCAGCTGCGTATTAACCCTCAGTGCCTGCGGTCGTTTCTCATTTAACGAAAAAGAGCAACATCTATATGACTGTGCTTCACGTGTGCAATCACTTGCTAGCAACCCCCAGGCGAAAATGGCTTTGATCCAGAGCAAAATGTCCTCCCAAATGATGGACAAAACTTTCGGCATGATCGGTGAGGTGCGAGAGCAAGCGCGCGCTCAACCAAACTTGCCCGCAGCGCCAGCGTGGCGACGGCGCACAGCGACCGGCGGCAGCATCGCCGCACCGGCTGCACAGCAACTTGTCTCGCAATATCCTCAAGCCGATGCCAACAGCCCTGCCGATAAAAAGTCGCCCGAGCCTGCCGTTGACAGTGCCACTGAAGCGGATCAGGCCCAGATGGCACAGCTGCAGGCAGCACACGAAAAACAGTTGCAGGCGTTTAAGACAAAATTTAGCGCCCTGGCTGATATGGGCTCAATGCAAACCAAGCTCCAGGAAGCAATGACAAAGGACATGACCGCGTCAGACCTGGCCAGAGGCATTGCTGAACAAGACCGGATGATGCGCGGCATGAAGGACAAGATGGCAAAACTGGGGCCGGACGCTGCCCCCCAGCTGGCATTGTCTATGATTGATGTCACCATCAATCAGGCGATGCCCACGCACATCTACTATGTAACGCCAGAATTGCCCTGGTCGATAACCGTTTCCGGAGATGATGCCAAGCACAAAATCATCTGCAAGGGTTTTGGCGATGACCTGCACATACCGAAATTTACTGATGAATACGACATGACCTGGAAATAACCGGAAACTGTTGTCGCCCCTTTGGGGTGACATTGCGGCGGCGCGGAACACAAGGTTTGAAAATTTTTTGCCATGGGCATATTGCTGGATTTTCTCCTCTCATAGCGAGCAGTGGTAGATAAAAACCGCTCAGATTGGGTTTCAAAGGTGAAGGTTCGTTGGTAAATGTCAGAAGGGGGGCAGTCATTTTCTGGGGACCGACTGCCACAGATGGACAGAAAAATTTGACTTCGGCCTGATCCGGAGACAATTTTTTTTGGAGGGACCATGTTCAGCACATCAGTGCCCAAGATCCTAATTGCAGTTTCGCTCGCCCTGACTACATTTGCCGCATCGCTGAGCACAGCCTTACCGGCGAGCGCACAGGTAGAAAGGAACGACGACTCCAAACCTATTAAAGACGTGCCAGGATATTGTTGGCAGGATTCGTCACAGCAACCACGAGCTGTGGCGATCGCTGTTCACGGCTTGACCATGCATGGTGGCGTGTTCGATACCATGGCCCGCCGGCTGGCCTCGGAAGGAACGATCGTGTACGCGCAGGACATGCGTGGATTCGGGCGCTGGATCACGGACAAAGATTTTTCCAGCAAGGTCAAAGATCCATATCTCGTCGATTACGAACAGAGCTACTCTGACTTGATCGCGCTGATCAAATCGACTAAAGAACGTTATCCCGATCTGCCGCTGTTCTGCATTGGCGAAAGCCTCGGCGCCGACATGGTGCTGCGCGCCGCCAGCGATGTGCCCGGTTTGATCGACGGCATCGTCCTGTCGGCTCCGGCGATCAAGCATCGATCGTTCATAGTGCCACTGATATCACACACGGGACCGTTTTTGAGGAAACCGAATCGCTGCATAGATCTGATTCCCTGGATTATGAAACTGGCGTCGGACGATCCTCACGTGGCTGAAGGTGCTGTAGATGATCCGCTGGTGCGCAAGCACCTCAGTGCGTTCGAGCTGCTGCGTTCCTCAGTCACGGTCAAACCGGCGCTCGAGTACGCCAGGAAAATCCCGGCCACGATGCCCGTCCTCGTAATTCAAGGAAGCGCCGACAAGATGGTGCAGTCGCACGCGGTGATGGATTTGCTCTGCCATCTGAAATCGAACGACCAAACGGTTAAGTGGTTCACCAATCGCGGACATCTGCTTCTGGAAACAAGCTACATACGACCTGACACTTTAGAGACAGTCGATAACTGGTTGTACATGCACGTGAAGAAGACCGAACTGGTGCAAGCCGAAACACAAACCGCGCGCATGCAATTAGACAACGGTCAGTCAGGTATGCCAACCGAATTCGCTCAAGATTAGTTTCTCTCCACACCTGGCCAGGTCAGTTCAAACCAGAGGATCGAGCTTTTCCCAACTTCAGTTTGCGGTCTGATACTTTAAAGTATCATGCCGGGATAAGAACCCTGGCACCATCTATGGTATCGAAATTTGATCTATGGCAAGACCGAGTTCAATGCCCGATCTGCTGGATTAGCGGAGCTGGCTGGAATGAATTCGCCGCCGGTATCGGCGCGGCAAAACCAGGCACAAAGCGGGACGTAGGCGCCACCGTATTCGGTGCCAGGGCGAAGCGCAGATTGAACGGCAGTTGCCCGCGCATACCGAAAAGCGGTGTGTTACCCGCCACTATGGTGGCAGTCGAACCAGGCTCGTAAGTCGGTCCGAGAAGGCGTCTGATCGCTTCCACCGGAGTGGTATCAACATGCCGCGATCCGGCATCACTCATATCGACAATCCCGGCCACTCGCCACCGCCCATCGAAATCCCGCTTGAGAAACGGTCCCCCTGAATTGCCGCCTTGAGCCGACATGTTGCTTTCATCGATCGGACGTTTGGGGTCCTCTCCCGGCATCAATCCGCCATCAACACGCGCTAACAGCTGAGAAAGCTGCAGCCGCTGACTGAATGTGCCGGGCGAAAAATACAATGTCGGGGAACCTTCCGGATAACCGAAAGCGGCCACCCTTTCTCCTTGCAGTATGTCGCTGGAAGCAGCCAGTTCCAACGGTTTGAACTGCTGCTGGCGATTGGGTGAATCGATCTGCAAAAGAGCCAGATCGGAATCCGCCAAAGTTCTGATCACATGAGCGGGATAGGATTGGCTGCCTATCTGCACTTGCAGCGATTGCGAATTTTGCACGACATGCAGGTCGGTGACCACCTGCCCACTTTGGGTGGCGACAAAGCCGGAGCCAAAAGCTCTGCGGTCCCAGGTGTGAGTGGTGGCAGGATTTCTGGTGTTGGTAATCCTCACCACACTTTGCGGCATATTGTTGTACGCATCTGCCAACAGAGAGTCGGCAGGAACCTGCTTCGACAGCGTCAGCGAGTCGTTGCCGAGCACCTGAGTCGGAATCGACTCAAGTCCCTGCGGATTCGAAATGCCAGTCGGAGGGGCCACGGATTATGCAATCTCCAGGCACAGAAGGATATGTGAAGGTCCGATGATTCCTCACGAATCTATACGCGCGCCGTCGAAAATTCCCTGGTGGAATTACGAATTAACCTGACTATTAATCTGTAGCGTTACTATTCAGCGCTGACTTTGAGGCCCATACCGTGATAGATGCCGGAATAGCGCAGGTAATTTTGCCAGCCGCGATCGATCTTGTTGCGATCGTCGGCGGTGACCGGGCGAACAATCTTTGCGGGAACGCCCATAACGAGACTGTTTGGCGGAATCTCGCTGCCGGGTGTTACGACCGCACCAGCGGCAATGATAGATCCCGAGCCGACTGTTGCACCATCGAGCACGACAGCACCCATCGAAATCAAGCAGTCGCTCTCGATCTTGCAACCATGCAAAATTGCACCGTGTCCAACAGTGACACGCTCACCCACGATCAGAGCATTTCGATTAGTGACATGCAGGAGACAACCATCTTGAATGTTAGTGTTCTTGCCGATCTCGATCTTGTTGATGTCACCGCGCACCACGCAGTGAAACCATACACTCGCCCCCTCAGCGATTTTAGTTCTGCCGATCACAACTGCGGTCGGCGCTAAGAACGCAGTTTCATGCACTTCTGGCTGATAGTTCTCGTAAGGAAAAAGCATGGTTCAAAAGTCCGATCGGTCCATACGTGCGCAGATGACGCCGAAACGCACAGGCATTAGCGCACCTGCAGAAGTCTACCACCGCTCCGGCCCCGATTCTGTGGGCCAGTTAATGAAGAACTACATATATGTCCCTCTGGCAAGCTTTTAAGAAGCCAAGATGTTAAAATTAATCCCTGGTAGGGGAGGAGAGCCCAATGATGCCGGTTTACGATCAGCCCATGCGGAAGTTGCTAGGAGTCCTGTCGCCCACTATTTCTTGGTTAAATGAGAAAGGATCGGTCGACGTAAGCTCCGTTCCGGACAATCATTTAGAGGCTATCAAACAGCTAGAGCGCATAGGCGTCGTCCACAAGCGCAACAATCGTTGTTACGAGCTTCAGAAGATCAGATTAAAGAAGTTGATGGGCAATCTTGGTATCGAGACGCTAGTAGCAGGCGTCGATATCGACCCAAAGCTGCAAGTGGACCCGACGCTCAACTGATGACGGACTGAAACTGTCTGGTCCACGCTGATATTTGATAAAAATGCTTTGTCCGGTTCCCATTTGCACATTTGATGGAAGGGAACCCGATGAGTCTTGAGGAAATTACCAGACGAACGTGCCGGTCGCTCGAGTGGGATCGACTGCGGTCTTTTCTGGCAAACGAAGCGGAAACAGACTCGGGCAAGCACGCTTGCCTGCAAGTAGAGCCGCAAGAGGCACGCACTCTTGTCGAGCAGCTTTTGGCAGAAACGCAGGAAGCGGTGAGCCTGTTCCAAGCCCGCTCCGCTCTAAGCGTCGCCGGATTGCCACAGATGACCGAAGTGTTGGCCCGCATGCAAACAGGCGCCGCATTGAACGGCAAAGAGTTGATCGCAGTACAAAGAACATTGGCTATTGCCAGGCAACTGAAAGCGTCTCTGGCGCTGATGGCAACAGAGTCTTTTCCGCGCTTGAGCAGCTTTGCCCCTAGAGTTCACTCGGTCGATAATATTGCTCGCGCAATTGAAGAGGCGCTCGATCATGCCGGAGAGGTCAAAGACGAGGCCAGCAGCACATTGCGCTCTCTGCGGCGGGACGTGCATCGCATCGATAACAGCATCAAAGATGAATTGATCAGAATCATTCATTCATCCACCCTTTCGAAAGCCTTGCAAGAACTGATTTACACGCAACGCAACGGCAGATATGTTCTGCCTGTAAACGCCAACATGCGCTCACAGATCAACGGCATCGTTCACGACAGCTCCGCCACCGGCTTGACTGTCTATCTTGAACCGATGGCCGTTGTCGAGCTGGCTAACAAAATGCGCATCAAAGAAGCGGATATCGAGCACGAGATCGCTCGCATTCTTCAAGAGTTGACGACGCTTGCAGCCCGACATCATGAGGAGATCGAATCATCGTTCAACGCCGCTGTCGAGTTGGATTTGATCATGGCGCGGGCAAAACTGGCGTTGCGCTACGGCGGGCACATGCCTGAATTGAGCCAGGATCGGCATTTCTCCTATGTTCAAGCGAGACATCCTTTATTGGTGTTGCAAAATTCAGTCGTCGACGTCGTCGCCAATGACATTATCCTCGGTGGCAGCGGCAAACATGGCAATACCCTGATTATTACCGGTCCCAATACAGGTGGCAAAACGGTTCTGCTCAAAACCGTCGGCATCTTCGCGCTGATGATCAGAGCCGGTATGTTGCCGGCGGCAAAGCCGGGATCGATCGCTGCCTTATTTCCTGTTGTCTGCGCAGATATAGGAGATGAACAGTCTCTAGAGCAGAGTCTGTCTACATTCTCTTCTCATATGAAAAATATTGTCGAAATCGTCAACAATGCACAAGACGGCATGCTGGTCCTGCTCGACGAAATAGGAGCGGGCACAGATCCCAGAGAGGGAGCGGCTCTAGCGCGCGCGGTCCTGGAAGCGCTAACCGCATCTGGTGCCGTGACAATCACCACCACGCACTACGGTGAACTAAAAACCCTCGCCTATAGCGAAGAGCTGTTCGTCAACGGCAGCCTCGATTTCGATCAAGCTACCCTGTCGCCGACATATCGCTTGCGCCTCGGTGTGCCCGGCAGCTCGCAAGCGACCACGATCGCCAAACGGCTCGGATTGAACGATCAAATCGTCGCGCGCGCGCGCGAACTAATGCTGACAAAAGAAGAAGATCTGCAAAAGGTCGTGCAACAGCTAGAGCAAAAGCTGAAGCAAGTCGATCAGCGAGAGCAAGAGGCCCAGCTAGAGCTGACACAGGCGCGCGCCCTAAAACAAGAAGCGGACTGGCAACTGAGCAAACTGTCGGCTGAGGCTGATAAGAAAAAGGCGTCGTTGACTGCGGAGATAGAAGAAGAGTTCAAACTGTCGCGCGATTACATTCGCCACCTGATCGCCGATCTGCAGAAACAGCCCAATATGAACAAGGCGCAAAAAGCGCAGGCGGATATAGAGAAACTGAAGAAAGAGCTCGGCTGGATCGGCGGAGCATCCCCGGCAGAGGCTGCGAAATCACCAAACATCCGCGTTGGACAAACTGTGCGCGTCCGCTCGCTGGGACAAATCGGCATCGTGGAAGACGTTCCTCTAAACGAAGATCGAGGCGGATCGGTTTCGGTGCGCGCCGGCAGTGTCAAAATCAAAGTGCCGCTTTCAGACCTGGAAGTGGTTCAGGGCACCGCCGGGGCGGCGTCCAAACGTTTCGAGCAAAAGAGAACGGCCGCCAAGACCGCGCCGGCGCGCTCGACGGCAGGACCGAATCCTTTCGTCAGAACAGCCGGCAATACGCTAGATCTGCGCGGGCGCCGCGTCGACGACGCCATGATCGAGCTGGAGCGATTCCTGGATCAAAGCATGATGGCCGGGGTGGCCGTAGCGATGATCATCCACGGGCACGGCACCGGGGCGGTGCGAAATGCCGTGCGCGAATATTTGAGCCAATCAACTTATGCCGGTGCGTTCCGCCCTGGGGAAAGCTTCGAGGGCGGCGACGGCGTCACTCTCGTCGACCTGCGCTGAGTCCATTGCGCGCTGCCTTTTTTCGTATTTTCCCCACTCAGATCGGATTGGTCTGTCCAAAACCTGGTGGCTGTCGTATAGAAGTGATCGATCGGCCTCGTACTTGATTAATTCTTGCGCCTCGAGCTGCCACCCTACGTGGTTTTCCCACATACAAACTAGGGAATGATAATTAAGCTAGGACTTGTCGCCGCCAATCCATGAGCACTTTTGAGGGAATCAGAAGATGGCACCACCAGTGAGAACCACACCCGACGCTCCGGACAGCCGGAACACGGCGACAGCTGGCAATCCAGACCTGGCTGCGCAGCAGTGGGACCGCAATGTAGCGGCGATACGCCCCACCGGTGCCACCGGCGGCGCGCAAGATCTGGCCACTTGCTATCACCAAGTTTTCGATAATTTGCAACAAGCTGAAACCATCGTCGAGACGCGTGGAATGCAGGCAGCACTGGGCAAATACACCGCCGCGCAAGGAGCTGCCGACGCGGTGCCGCGCCAACAGTTCGAACGGCAACTGATGCAGGTGGAACAGACCCTCAAACACGGCGGGCTCAATCCTCAGCAAGAACGACAATTACAACAACAAGCGATGGACCTTGATTCGGTCATCCGCGCTTCCGTGTTCGCCAGAGCCAACCTCGGCATGTTGTGCTTGAGAAATGGGCACAACCAGGACGGCGTCCGCCTGTTGCTCGAAGCCTCCGACATGGATCGCAAGATCTGGCAAGACTACGCCCAGATGGGCATCGACCCGCGTCAGGTGGCGTCGAATCAGGACAGATCCGTCCTGCCAATGATGAAAGACGATCCGAATTTCCAAAAACACCTCGCCAGCGCACTGGCTGACGGAGCCAGACTGACCGGCGGTGACAGTTCGCAAGTTAGGCAGGCACTGATAAACGGTTTGAACGGTCAACCTGGTGATGCCACCGCAGGCCAAGTCGGTCCGGGCCGCTTCACTCCGGTGGTGAACGGGCAAACGCCATGGCAAAGAGCAGAAGCTCTGGCCAACCAGGTCACCGGTCCTCTGCAGCCGCAAGATCTCACCTCTCTCAAGCAGTCGTTCGTTCCGATTATTCAAGCATCAGATCAAGGCGAGTCTCCGCGCCTGCAAACGATGGTTGCCTTGGAAGAGAAATTACGCACCGGTGGAACACAGCCACCACAGCCACCTACCCCGGATTCTGTCCTCGGCATCTATGGGAGGATTAAAGCGCAAGTCGATCAAAACGACGCGCAACTCAACGCCGCCATCGATCGCCAGACAAACCTCAGCCCTGCCCAGAAGACTCAGGCTCAACAGATCGTCCAACAGCTGGAGCACGCCTCAACTGCCGGCGAGCGCCAGAAGCTGGAAGATAAGCTGTTCAGTTTAGTGCCGTCCACGCGTGACGCGCTGATCCAACGCGATCAATTGATGGGACCGGCCAGCCAGGCCAATCCGAATGGAACCGGGCTGCTGGACAAGCTGTATGTCATGAACCAGTTGAAAGATCAGGCTCAAGCGGAACGCAACCAGTCTGCGATGACGCGTTTTGCCTGCGCCGAAGCCCTCAGCAGAGCGGGCGATCCGGCCACCGCGCGAGCAGTAATGGCCGAAGCGTTGTTGAAGAACGTAATTCCTGAGACGGCCAACATGATGCAGCGCGAAGCTGCACGCTTGGGCGTTACACAACCAGATATCGATGCCGCCAAGCAGAGATTAGCGCAAGCGCAAGCAGCGAACCCGGGCGATGGCACCACCGGTGGTGCACAGCGCGTCCAGGGACCACCAGGAAATCCGGGCGACGCCACCATCCGCACTCAGGCAGTCGGACCAGTAGCACCGGGCGATGCCACCGCCGGCAATCCAGATACGAGAGCGATGGCCGCGGCCAACACCGTACTAAGCGACTCTCCCGCTTTGCAGACTTTGCAGCGCGCGCAACAAGCATTCGATGCGAACCCGGACAAGAAAGCCGCTCTGGCAGCGCAAGAAGCCAACTTCAAACAAGCGCAAGACCTGGCTGAAGCGACTTACGCTCAACAGTATCCGAGATTAGCGGGGATCGAGCAGCAGATTCAAGCGGCCTTTCCGGCAGCAGCACAGGCCGAGTACAAGCAGCTCAACGGACAAAATGGTCAGCCAGGGCAGATCCAGGTTGCCGTCTCGCAATTGCCGCCGGCTGACCAAGCGACGTTCACAGCGATAAGCAAGGGACAGACGACGCAAGAGCAAGCGCAGGCTTTCCTCGATGCTCATCCGGACATCAAAGCGATGATCGCGCGCTCGACGCAGTTGACGCAGCCGATCGTACCACTGTTGCTGGAAGAAGCTAAGATCAGCCAGGCGATGAACGACAAAGTGGCCACGGCAACGATGTACGCCAGAGCCCTGGCATTAGCAGCTCAAGTCCCAGGCACCGCGCCCGCTGATAAGCAAGCGCTGCTGCAGAAGGGACACGATGTATTCATCAAGGGCTTCAATGGCGTTCCGCAGGATCAACAAACTAGTTTCTTGCAAGATCAATTTGTGAAAGCGGTGGCAGTCACAGTCGGCGCCATTCAAGACAACACCGCCGCCGCACAGCCGGGCACACCTGGTGCTCCTGGCGACGTTCGCACTCAACCGGCAGCCGGCGATCAAACGCAAAGACCTTTCCAATCGTCGGGCGATCCGGTCGTCGATAACCTGGCGCAGACCAAGCCTTACGGCACACTGTTGCAAAATGCCCACATGCTGATCCAGCAGAACAAGGGCGATATCAAGGCAGCAGAGCCGTATTACAAAGCGGCAATTATGATCGCCGATTCGCAAGATCCAGCGCAGCTGAGCACGATCCTGCAACAAAAACTGACCGATCTGAACAATCCAAATATTCCTGCAGCGCAGCGCCAGCAAGATCATATCGACGCCATCGGTATCATCGGCATGCTTCGCACTCGTGTCGACGCACACGAAGAATATGCGCAAATGCTGATGTCCGCTCATCGCTTCAAAGATGCGCAAGATCAGCTGGAGATCGCGAAAAACGCCGCCACATTCGATCCTGCCCATCCGGAGAAGAGCAACTTCCCGTCCAATTTGATCCAACAAGAAATCGTCGCCATTCAGAAAGATCTGAACAATACAGGAATTCCAGAAGATGTTCGCGGACAACTGAGCGCGGAAGCAGCAAGGTTGCAGTCTACCTCTCAATATCCGATCGCCATTCGCGAAGAGTTGGCGCAGTTCTATCTGGCCGGCGGCAAGAATCCGAACGGCGAATCGATCGGAACGCCTATGATCGTTGGTTATAACGCCAACGGCCAGCCGCTGCCGCCGAAGAACTTCGACACCAAAATCCTCGATCCGCAGAAAGCATCGGACCTGATTAATGAAGCCCTGGCTCTGCAAACGTCGATCAACAGCGCCGATATCGTCAATCATCCGGAACTCGATCAAAATCTGGCGGCGTTGCGTGTGGCGGTGATCAATAACGCTCCGGCGTCGTTGAAGGAAGCTCTCGAAAAATCCAGCCATTATTGGCAGAATGCCTCTTCCACCTTCTGGTCGACAGCAGTCGGTCTGGCAGTTGCCGGTACCGCGCTTTATTTAACTGCCAAAGGCGACGCTGGCGCGTTCGAACAGCTGAACGCGGGCAGACTGGCACTAGCAGGTATTGGAGGCTTCACCGCCGCGTCCGCCACGAATTACGGCATCCAAAAAATGTACTTCCACCGCGACGACTGGACTCCTCAGGACTCCTTGTTGCAGGGCGGCGGCACCTTCCTGGCTGCAGGTGGATTGCTGCTCACGCGCAATGCGGTGCTCGGAGCCAAAGCAGCCAATTATACCGCTGAGACGGTAACCGCCCTGGCACCGAGGCTGACCGGCGCAGGTATGGGACTGGCGCCAGAAGCTGTCACGCTCGGCAACCTTGCCATTCAGTCCGAAGGATTGGCCGGACAACTAGGCAAAGTGAACGAGTTAGTTGCTGGCCTGACGAAGGCCACCCCAACACTGCAAAGAGCGGACGCTCTAGCCAAGCCTCTATCGGAAATTATCGCCGCGGGCGGCGAAAACGCCAAGTTGGCTGAAGGATTGCAACAAGCTCTGGGCATCGACGCCAAGATTTCGCTAGGCAGAGCGGCCCAAATTGCCACGGGCAACGGTCTGCAAAGAAGCAGCCAGCTGGGTGGCTTGATCAGAGACTACGGTCAGGCAGCCAACTACACTGACCTCAGCATTCTCGCCAAGAACCAGGCCAAACTATCGGAACTGGTCGCTGCAGCGGGTGGAGATTCAACCAAGCTGGCACAACTGGTGAAAGCCGAACCGACGCTTGCAGGCCTGACGGCTAGAACCGCAGAAGATGCGACGTTGCTGGCAAAAGCAGCGGAAGATACAAATCTGGCGCGAAATGTGGGAGAGATTTGGGGCACCGACAACATGCGCCGCATGGGCATGGTCTTCAAGCTGGCACCAAAAGAACTGGCTGGAACCAGAATATTGGGTACCGGCGTCGAGGCGGACGCAGCCTTGAAAGTGCTCAACCCGCCTCTGGCCGCAGCGGCAGAAAATACCGCAGTGCAAGGCGGCAGGCTGGCTCGCACCTGGGCTAGAGTCACAAACAGCGCCAGCGAAACATGGGGCGCAGTCAGGTCCGCTCCAGGCAACACCTGGAACTGGGCCCGCAACGCAGACTATGGACAGCTCCTTCCCTGGAAGCCGATGTCGGCAGAAGTCCTGCCCACCAACGGTGCCAGGATGTTGACGAGAATGCAGGCAGGCACCGCGGCCGGACTGACCTTCAACCTTGGCAGTGGCTATGTCCACGCTCAGACCAACTACAACAAGGGTGACACGACGGTCACTCCGTGGGAAGCGATGAAAGACCAACTGAAAATCTTTGATCCCAACTCTACGATTCCGTTCACCACCATCCATACCGGAATCAACTTCCAGAACGTCGTGCTCCAGTCAATGATGTTCGCGCCAATGCTCGGCGGACTGAAAGTCGGCACACCAATGGCGCGCAGCATGGGAGAAGCATGGCAGGCAGCTCGATTCGCCAATGCCAAACCATTTGTCCTTCCAGCCGCCATCGGCGCCGGGACAGGTTTGTATACCTACAGCGAAACAAAAAATCCATACCTCTCAATCGGGGCAGCAGGCGCTGGCTTCTTCGGCAGCAGATTATTGCCTCTAGGTCCCGCCACCGAAGCGCTCAAGGTGCTGCCCACGAACTTGTATCATGGCGTCTTCAATGTCCTTAATCCGGCCGAGACGGCAACGCTCAGTCAAACCCTGCGACAGACTATTTATCCAACAGCTGCATACATGCAGAGCTTTGAAGTACTCGGAGGAGCTCTCACCATTCCGCAGCAGAGACCGTGGCGCGACGCTTTGGAAGAGATCGGCAGACCGATCACCAACGAAACCAATTACGTAGCGCCGACCTTCAATGCCAATGGCGAAATCGTCGATGCCAATGCTCCAGCGCAGCCGCAACGGCAGCCAGTTCAGCCGGTGCAACCGCAGCCTTCCGCCGCCCAACGATCGCTCAATGTTCCGGTTGCGCCAACCGATGGGCAGCCCCAACCGGATCCCAATAATCTCAACCCGGACTTGACCGGCGGAATCCGCTAAAGGAGAGTTCTCGGCAGGCGCCAGTGAATGCCGCAATCAATGCAAAATACGGCGGCCTCCGGGCCGCCTGAAGCGTTATGAGGGGGATTTATGCTATTGCCGGTCTGAGCAATATGCTGAAAGATAGAAGAACACTTGTCGAAAAGTAATCAGAAGCGTGTAGATACAATGACAGCGAATCTCCAAACCCACTTCAATCATCAATCCGCTGCAAGGCAATCCGCTTCTGTCGAGGTTTTTAGCAGAAATGGCTGACAATACCAATCCACCAGCAAGACGCACCGGCACAGAAACAGTTGTGGCTGGTACTGGGGCTGCTGAGGCCGATCAGAACTTCCTGCAGGCGATTGACTATTACCATGGCGCCTCCCCACAGGTGGCCGCCGGCAGAACGGAAGTGCCCCGAACACCTGCAGAAGTAACGACAACTGTGGCGGCGGCCCGCCCGAATGACGGCAGAATCGAGCGCACATCTGCCGCTGACGCAGGGCCGCGAACTGCCGTTGACCAGGCTTTTGAATACTCTAAGACCGGACTGGCTGCGGCCATTGAGCTTAGATCGCTCCTGGCGCAAAAACTGCCGGACACTGACGTCGTCAATGATGGCACCGGACCGAAGACGGTCAAAGCCCTGCGCGAAGAGCTGCAAAAGATTACTCGCGACAATATGGAAGCGGCAATCAAGACAGCCAGAATCGACGATCCGCAGGCTGACGCTCAGGCAGCCGCGCGCATGGATGCTTTCACCAGAGAGCCGAACAAAGACGCGTTGCGTCAATCGCTTTGTCGGGAATTCGGCATCGATCCCAAGCAGGCATCGATCCAGAAAATCGAGGAGATGCAGCAGGCCGCTACTGGCGAAACAAAAGACCACTTGAGACAGCTGGCTGGTTTGGAAAAAGAATATCAAAAACTGCAGGCCGATGCTTTGGCACCGTCTGTGGTGCGGATCCAATATGCGGACATTCTCGCATCTGGTTTGCTCAATCCGGATCCCGCCGGCGCTTTAAGAGGCGATGTGCCGATTAACGACGTCAATTCGGCCTACAATCTGGTCGCTCAAGCCGGCAGTCACGACAGAAGCGGCGAACTGCGCAACAGCGATGACTTTCGCGCCTTAGCCTCTCTAGTACGCACACAAATGGCAGATGCGCAACTGGTGGTTCCCGGACAAAATACAGTTGCTAGACACGACGCAACCACACCACAACCAGACGCGACTGCTGTCAGACAACAAGGACCAACTGTTAGACCACAAGGGACAGATGCGGCCACTGTCAGACCACAAGGCACAGATGCAACCACTGTCAGACCAGGGGCAGACGCAACCACATCTGGTGGCGGGCCCGCTGCTGCCAATCCTGATGCGCCTAAGATGAAGACAATGCTCGATGCCCTGAACGAAGCCGGAAACCTGGAAAAGGCCGGAAAACCTGGCGATGCCGAAAAAGCATACATAGCTGCTCTGGCAGTAGCCGACGATCTGGCAAAAACCAAGCTGCCACTCTACCTCAAGGATCTGGATAATCAGAAGGATTCCACCATCCAGCAGCAGTGGCTGGGAACAATCATCGGCGTAGAGACAGCAAGACAACAATATGCCAGCTTCCTTGAAACTCAAGGTCGTAACGCAGAAGCATTGACGCTGCTTACGCAGATCAGGGGCGAAACACCAACGCTGGTTCAAAACAACCAGACCTTCAACCAGCTAATGAACATTGCCCTCAATGGTGGCAAGCAAGGCGGCGACGATCCAAATGTCCACTTGATCAATGTGCAAAAAGGCATCGATTCGAAGAATTACGACCAAGCGTTCGCCGAAGTAAATGCCGCCAAGAATGCACTGGGGTCGATGAACATTGACGAAATCAAGAAAAATGTCACCGCTTTGCAAACGCAAAAAGATGAGCGTCAAAAGGAGCTAGATCAGCTCAAACAAAATCAAACAATGAATCAAGCAGAAAAAGAAGCTCGTCAGGAGTTGCTCACCAACCAACTGGCGACCACCACAGCCTTGCTCAACCTTGAGCAGAATAAGGTGACCATGAAGGATCAGCTGGTCTACCTCGAAGGTTATGTGGACTATCTGCGCAATCAGCCTGCGGCAGCTCATGCCAAATTGCTCGAGTTCCAGAATACCGACTTGTACAGGAGCATGAGCGGTGCCCAGAGAACCGCATACAACGTTGACCCACTGCTTGATGCGACAAAGGAAAAAAGCTGGCTGCAACGGAATCTCGGCTGGGTGGCCCCGGTGATTGCTGGTGTAGTAGCCGCTGGCGCCTTCGCCGCTACTATTTGGAGCGGACCTGGCTCGATCGCCGCAGCCAGCGCCACCTATCTCGCGGTTGCCGGCGGCATCGGTCTGGTAGCTGGAACATCCGCCTACGTAGGCACTACTGCGATTGCGGGCGAAAAGATTACCGGCAGGACAGTCGTCGATGGCCTGAAATACAGCGCCCTGGGTATCAGCATGGTCGCGGCTCCTGGCTTGGCTGCTAAATACGGTCTGGAGATTGGCGCACCGCTGGCCCTGGGCAGATTTGCTGCGCCAGCCGCCAACTTCACCAACCTGGCCATCAGAGGAGCAATAGTTTCGGTGCCCCACGCACTAATACAGGGCACAGAAGACGTTGTCATCGACGGCAAGCCAATCGGCTCAACCGCCTTGAGTACTGTCGAGAGCGCCGCGCTCGGCTCACTGGGCGGGCCCAAGTGGGCAGCCGGCACGGCCATGATCGGACCGCTAATTCAAGGTGGCGCGCAAAATTATCACGACATCCATGATTGGATTCATGGACCGCTCGATCCTCATGGCGATCAAGTGCAGATCTCGCAGCGGAACTTTGTCATACCAGTGCGTGTCAACGCGCCGGACGCCTCGCAATTGAGAACCAACCAGGACCAGGATCCCCCGACCGACGTACCAAACCCTTAAGCCAGGGTACGCAAACCGGGTTCGCCTGGAAACGGCATTCGGTCGTGAATGCCATATACTTGATGCATGCCTTATTTGTCGGTGATCATCCCTGCATTCAATGAAGAGCGGCGCTTGCCGCCGACATTGCAGTCGATCCATGAATATTTGATGCAACGAGGCGTCTCATTTGAGATCTTGATCATTGATGACGGCAGCACCGATCACACAATTGAGACAGTGCAAGAGTTCGGCAAGCATCACGACGGCGTGCGCCTGATTTCCTACGCACCCAATCAAGGCAAAGGCTATGCTGTGCGAACCGGTATGCTGGCTGCTACAGGTGATTATCTGCTGCTTGATGACGCCGATGGCAGCTCACTGATAGAAGAGCTGGAACGGTTGGAGGAAGCCGTTCGCAGCGGCGCAAACATCGCGATAGGCTCGCGCAACATGCCGGAAGTGGGCACGAAAATCGACGCGCTGCAATATCGCAAATACATCGGCAATACCTTCAACACGATCGTGCAATCACTACTGCTGCCTGGAATTCGCGATACTCAATGCGGCTTCAAATTGTACAAACATGAAGCCGCGCAAGATGTCTTCTCGGTCAGTTCGCAAAATGGTTACGCGTTTGACGTCGAAGTTCTTTTCATCGCCAGGATTCGCGGGTACAAAATTACTGAGGTGGCGATCAATTGGCACAACGTCGAGGGTTCTAAGGTCAACGTCGTAGTCGATTCAGCTAAAATGTTCTTAGAAGTTGTGCGCATCGCATTTGGTGCCTTCTTCGGCAGGTATAAAAGGGTAATCTCCCAAGCTGCACATTCACGATCACAACAGCGCAAAGAAGAACTTCCTCCAGCGGAACCTTAATGACAGAGGCAACGGCAAACACAACGCAACTGACGACGGCGGAAAAAGTGACGCTTTTCTTCTTGCCGAACGTCGGTGACATTGTCTTTTTGTTCATGGTGCAGATACCATTGTTCTTGCGATCGAGCTTCGTCTTCGGTGACGGCTCCACAGGATGACATCTGGTCACCGGCGATTGGATTTTGCAAAACCATCGCATTCCTTACCAGGACCTGGTCTCATACACTTTCCCCAATCAAGCTTGGGTCGCTTACGAATGGCTGAGCGACGTAATTGGACTCACCGTTGCAAGACGCGAATTCAGTGGACATTTCCTGGCATGCTCGCCAGTCCGGCAGAAAGCTGAGCGCTCAATTGGGAAACGTCCTGAAAACGATCGGCCGGATTTTTTTCCATAGCTTTATGGACGACGTCCTGCAACCAGTTTGGCACATTGAACTGCGGTGGAATGAGCGGTTGAGGTGCGTGCAGATGCATGGCCATCGTGTCCATGAGACTGGTGCCGTCATATGGTGGCACGCCGGCGAGGCAACAGTACATAATGCAACCTAGTGAATAGACGTCGGAGCGTACATCGATGCGCCGGCCGTGGCACTGCTCAGGGCTCATGTAGAGCGGGCTGCCAAAGACCTCGCCGCTGTGGGTCAGATTTTTCCCTGAATCATCTTCGATTTTGGCGAAACCGAAGTCTACCAGTTTACAAATATACTGGCAGTTCACGTTAGCACTGGGAATGAGCATGATGTTGCCAGGCTTCAGATCACGGTGAATGACTCGATTGGCATGCGCATGGGCCAGTCCGCGACAAAGTTGCGAAAACACGGGGATGGAATCCGGCCAAGGTATCGGCCCGGAATCTCGAATGAATTCGTACAAACTATGTCCTTCTAGATACTCCATCACCATGAACGGTTGGCCGTCGGGCGAGACGCCGAAATCGAACACAGCGACAATGTTTTCGTGGCTTAGCGAGCTGGCCGACTGAGCTTCACGTTGAAACCGCTGAATCGTTTTTGCATCGGATGCATAACGTAAATGCAGCACTTTGAGTGCCACCATTTTATTCATCAGCAGATGTTTAGCCAGATAGACCGTGCTGTTGCCGCCCGCACCCAGCACTTTGGCAATCTGGTACCGATCGGAGAACACCGCTCCCGGTTTGAGCGTGTCTCGCACTCTCAAAAGAGGCGATTGATCGTTCGGACAGCAGGTCAGATCTTCGTCTGAAAATTCACTGGCGCACTCTACACAGATCAGCTTCAAGGCGCGCGGATCGAGCGGTTCCTGGCGAGCCGGGGCAGTTCTGCGCAGTAAAGCTTTGACGCGGGCGAACAACTCTCGCAACTGAAAAGGCTTGCTCAAATAATCATCAGCCCCAGCCTCAAACCCTTCCTCCTTATCTGCAAGCCGCCTGTTGGCGGTGAGGAGCAAGACTGGTGAAACGCCGCCGGCTGCGCGGAAACGTTTCAAAACTTCGACGCCGGTCAGGTCTGTGAGATTCCAATCGAGCGTAATCAAATCGTATTTGCGCGAATCAAGCAAACAAACGGCGGCTTCGCCGGTTGCAGCCGTGTCGACATCATAACTCTCTGCTACCAGCGCATGTTTGAGAATTTCCCGTAGCTGGTCATCGTCTTCCACGATGAGAATCTTTGGCATGGACCTCCAAGATAAGCCTCAAATTCAGCTGCGGAAAAACACTATCTATCTAGGCGAGAAACCGTTGGTGGATGGCGGATTGTACGGGCGCGGCGTCGTAATGGGAACGAACGACTGACTGGGTGTGAAGGTGAAAGTGCTTTGCGTCGGTGTCAACGTAGTGGTTGTTGTGTTGCTAGTTGTCACAGTCGGCAGTGGTTGGCTTATTGTCGGTTGGGGTGTGACTGTGCTCATCACATTAGCAGTGCCAAATCGTGACGGTATCACCTGCGGTGCAGTAACGTTGATCGGAACAAATTGCAATGTCGAAGACACCCCGCTCGTCGGCGGCTGAGGCCCGACCGGAAGATTCTGAATGCTCTGCACATTGACTACGGGATTGCTCGGATTGCCCGGCTGGTTAGGAGTGGTCAAGCCGGGGGTGGTGGAGATGCCAGGATTGGAGCCCTGCGCCAATGCCGCTGAGCCGGCGGCCGATAGATACAATGCGATGCCAGATGCGACGACCAATCTGTTCATGAACTCCCCCTCTAACGTGTATCCTCCAAATTTTACCACCTCAAGCAGGCAGAGGTTCACCGTCTTGCCACTGCCAGACACCGCCTGGGTTGGACAAAACCGCTCAAGGCTACTTCTGCGTCTGCTTCGACGCCGTTTCCGCATTTACTCGTTCAATCACTTGCATGACTTCATTGTGAATCTTGCCGTTGGTGGCGAGGATGTGTCCGGTCTCCAACTTGAGCGGCGAGCCGTCGACATCGGTTGTTAGTCCACCTGCTTCGCGCACGATCAAACTGCCGGCACCGATATCCCAGGGTGCCAACTTAAATTCCCAAAAGCCTTCAAGCCGCCCGCTTGCTACGTAGCACAGGTCCAGCGCCGCTGAACCGTCGCGGCGAACGCCGTGGCACAGATGAGTGATCGCCGCGAATGCGGCGATGTTGTTTTGACTGGCATTGCCGGAGTCCGGTGGAAAGCCTGTCGCCAATAAGCTTTCGTTCACTGTTGGTACTTGAGAAACACTGATCGGTTCGCTGTTGAGAAATGCGCCTTTGCCTTTCTGCGCGGAGAACAGCTCTCCTGAAATCGGATTGAATACCACTCCAACAACCACTTCCGCGTCCACTTCCAGGGCGATAGAAACGGCAAAGAATGGATAACTGTGGGCAAAATTTGTGGTTCCGTCGAGGGGATCGATCAACCATCTGCGCGATGTTTTTTTCTCCGATCCGCCGCCTTCTTCCGCCAGAATGCTGTCATCAGGAAAGTCTGCGCGCAGGATCTCAAGAATCATCTTTTCCGAGGCCTGATCGACATCGGTAACCAGATTGAATGCACCCTTGTAGTCAATTTTGCTGTGCCCAAGCCGTTCTTTGATGTGGCTGCCTGCTTTGGCAGCAGCGCGTTTGGCCGTATCGGCTGCTCTGTCAGTCTGCAATTGAACTCTCCTGAGCGTGCTGCATCTGCAAAAAAATCAGTGTACTCGCGTGCGAAATAAGAATCATTAACAGGCGCGCGCAAGCAGCTTGACGCCTGCTTAATGAAACGACTACCCTTTAATCAGGGGCAACAGCCACTGACACATAGGGACAGGACAGCAGCCAAAGATGTACATGCGCAGCAATTGCCGAAACGCTTTCGACACCCGGATTTCCGGGAGCCGCATGATCATTATCGCGCTGGCAAACTGAAGCTGGCTAGAGGACAGAAATCTGCCGCCAGCGCCACCAGCGTTGGCGATTTTGTTAATAAGCGCCCAAAACGAGCCCCCGCTGGGCTCGCGCCCAAATAAGAGGAACGATTGGAAATGAGCGAAAAAGCCTACAGCGTCAACCTTCCCGAGACAAAATTTCCGATGAAGGCGAACAGCGTCGTTCGTGAAGTCGAAATTCAGAAATTCTGGGAAGACGTGCAGGTCTACGAAAAGAGCATCGAACAGCGCAAGGACAGCGACAAGTTTGTCTTGCACGATGGGCCACCGTATCTGAGCAGCGCCAAGATCCACATCGGCACGGCGCTGAACAAAATTCTCAAAGACATCGTGACGAAATACAAGGCGCAGCGGGGCTTTTATTCTCCATACGTGCCCGGCTACGACAGCCACGGTCTGCCCATTGAAAACGCTGCGCTCAAAGATGTCAAAGGAGGGCGTTCCGCCATCACTCCTCTGGAGCTTCGACGGCGCTGCCGGGACTTTGCGCTCAGCAACTTGAAGGGTCAGGAAGCCAATTTCAAGCGCCTCGGCGTGTGGGGCGACTGGGATCACCCCTACATAACGTTGGACAAACTTTTCGAAGCGGCGCAGATACGCGTGTTCGGCAAGATGGCCGACGCCGGCTATCTCTATAAAGGACTGAAATCCGTGCAGTGGTGCCCGGTCGATGCCACTGCCCTGGCTGAAGCTGAAGTCGAATATGCGGACCACAACTCGAATTCAATCTACGTCAAATTCGAAGTCGATCAAACATCACTAGAAAAATTGCCTGGTTTCGTGCCTAAAAACGCGGTTACATCGTTTGTGATCTGGACGACGACGCCGTGGACCTTGCCTGCCAACCTCGGCGTGGCGCTGCATCCGGAGTTCCAATATGACTTCTTGCAAACCAAGGAGCATGGTGTTTTGGTGGTGGCAGATGCGCTCAAAGATGCATTCTTGCAAACGCTGGGATGGGAGAGCGCTGATGTTCAGGTGCTCGGCTCGGCCACTGGAAAAGAGCTGGAACACATCAAGACGAAGCATCCGTGGATCGATCGGCCCAGCATGGTGATCCTGGGCGAGCACGTCACTGCCGACACCGGCACCGGCGTGGTGCATACGGCACCGGGACACGGTCCGGAAGATTTCGAGATCGGCCATAAGTACAAGCTCGGCGTCATCTCACCGGTAAATGAGCGCGGCATTTTCACGCAAGAGGCAGGGCAATTCGAAGGCATGCGCTTCGACAAAGCCAACGCAGCCATCGTCGATCATCTGAAGTCAGTCAACAAGCTGCTTCATCATTCCATGTATTCGCACAGCTATCCGCACTGTTGGCGGTGTAAGAGTCCATTGATCT
>Ga0182024_10004283_pt1 | contig 33029 bp, 28 predicted proteins | sample P32metaG_FD_120480 | JGI IMG/M metagenome (GOLD analysis project Ga0182024, IMG submission 120480) | Permafrost microbial communities from Stordalen Mire, Sweden - P3-2 metaG (Illumina Assembly) | ecosystem: Environmental > Terrestrial > Soil > Wetlands > Permafrost | place: Sweden: Stordalen... | reverse complement strand
GCCTGAGCCTGGTCGCCGCGGTGGCCGATCTCCATCGCGCGGAACTCGTTTTTGCCGACCGGGCGCCCGGCCTCGCAGTGAGCATCGTCTTTTCGGAACGGGCGGGAACCGCGCGGCCCTTGACGGAAATGCGGGCCGCTGCATCGCGTCGCGTCCCCATGCTTGCAAGCCTTGCGTCGTTGCTCGGATCCGGCCGTCCCGCCGCGACGGCCGGCGAGAAGCCGGGAGTTTGAGTGTGCCGCTCGCCAACACCTCCGCACGCTACGGGGGCGTTGCGATGACCCTTCATTGGCTGATCGCGGGCGCGCTGATCGTCAATATCGGGCTCGGTCTCTATATGTCGGAAGTGCTGTCCGATGGCGATGTTTCGCGCCTCGCGATTCTTCAGCTGCACAAATCCGTGGGCCTGACCGTGCTCCTGCTGAGCGTGGCGCGATTGTCATGGCGTCTCGTCAATCCGGTTCCACCACTTCCCGAATCGATGCCGCCAGCCCTCAGGATTGCGGCGCGCGCATCCCATGTCTTTCTCTATTTTCTGATCGTTGCGATCCCCCTGACGGGATGGGCGCTCGTCTCCTCGTCGCGGACCGCTGCGCCGACCTTCTACTTCGGCATTTTCCACTGGCCGACTATTTCGTTTCTGGCCCAGTTGCCGCGGGCGGAGAAAATTCCGCTGCACCGCGGCTTCGGTTTCGTGCACGTCACGCTTGCCTGGTCGGCGATCGCGCTTGTGCCGTTACATGTCTTCGGCGCCCTGTATCATCATTGGCGCGGCGACGACGTGCTGCGGCGCATGCTGCCGGGGACCGGGATTGCGGGATAGATCCAGAGATGCGCACTGCAACGGGATCGGATGGGGCCGTTGCCTCGATCCGACGCTGTTCAGGTTCGCGCTGGCAGCTCTAGTCCTTTTTGTATTGGGGGGGCTGCCGGCGATCGCACAGACCGATGAGATCCAGGTCTACAACGCCGAGATCGCCGCACCGGGCATGTTCAATCTCACGCTTCACGACAATTACACGCCGGACGGGCGCACGGTGCCGGCGTTCCCGGGCGGCCTGGTGCCGAACCACACGCTGAACGGCGTGCCCGAATGGGCGTATGGCGTGACCGACTGGTTCGAGGCCGGTCTCTACATGCCGCTCTATTCCATCTCGAGCAACGAAGGCGCTGTGTTGAACGGATTTAAATTGCGCGCGCTGTTCGTATCGCCGGATGCGGCCGACCGCAGCTTCTTCTACGGCATCAATTTCGAATTCAGCTACAATGCGAGGCATTGGGATCCCAACCGCTACACCTCCGAAATCCGCCCGATCCTGGGCTGGCGCTTCGGACCGGTTGATCTCATTTTCAATCCGATCCTCGACAATTCGTATCAGGGCGTGTCGCGTCTGGATTTCGCACCGGCGACGCGGCTGGCTTACAATTTTTCGAAAGAATGGGCGGTGGCAGCGGAGGAGTATGACGATTTCGGACCATTGCGCGGATTTCTTCCTGTCAGTCAGCAGAGCCATCAGCTATTCGCCGTCGCGGACTGGAGCGGAGAAGCTCTCAGCGTTGAGGGCGGCATCGGCTTCGGCCTCACCTCCGCCACCGATCACATGGTGCTGAAACTCATCCTTTCGAAAGATCTCAATTAAAGAAGGAAAGATTTAGCGCAGAGGACGCGGAGGATGCGCAGAGGGCGCAGAGGACAGGGATGCGCGCCGAAGGCGCGCGATTCCTTCTTCCCCCGCGTCCACCGCGCATCCTCTGCGTCCTGCGCGCTAGAATCTTTTTGCTTTTAGCAGGCTGTTGAAGAAGTCACCGCTCGTCACTAATCGCGCTACGGCGTCGCTCCACTAGCGCTTCCGCCGCGCGAGCGAATCCGCCACCACCCAGGCGCAGCCGGTCAGAGCGAGATTCAGGGCGTTCTCGGTCCAGTTAAAATATATGGAGTGATCGGCCAGGAGCGTCGGCACGTGCACCAGCGGGGTGAAAGACGCGTACATGACGGTCAGAAGGATCGCGGCGAGGCGGGCCTGCACGCCCGTCAGGATCGCGACGCCCGCCGCGATGTGGCCAATCCCGGTCGCATATGCCCAGAACACCTGGCCAGGCGGCAGCCATGTGGGGACCAGCGGAACGGTCAAGTTCATGTAGAAAAAATGCGCTCCGCCGAACAACACCGCGCAAACCCCGAACGTCACTTGGCCTACGCGCGTGAGCCGTGCGGCCAGGGCCGCATCGATCCTGGCGTTGGCGGCGTAGACGATCAGGCCGGCCGCCGCGATCGCGAGCTGCTCGGCGGTGCCGCTATAGGCGCCGAACTCGGCGGGATGGCGGAGCACCACGCGGCCGCCCATCAACAGGACGACAATGAGCGCGTAGTAAGCAGTGAGCGCCGCGGCGCCCCAGGCCGCGGTCCGGCGCCACTCGACGGCCGCGCCGGCGATGAACATGAACGCGGCGGCGGCATAGGCGAGCGCGGTGCGGTCGGGAAAATCCTTGGGCACCGGCTGCCCCGAGTCGAAGTTTCCCCATGCCAGGCAGACCATGCCCAACGCCATCACGCCCAGGCCGTAGACGCGCCAGCCGAATTCCATCGTCGTTTTTTCTGCGGTCATGTACATTTCCCCCTTCAATTGCGAACGTGCGGGCAGAGCGACGATCAGGCCGAACAATACCATGGCCGCCATGTTCTCGGCGAAGCTCAGCGTGTCACGGTTTTGTGAGTCGGTAAGGCTGGCGGGAGAAAATCCCGCGACGGGATCCGCTGCTAAAGCGCGTTTCGGTCGGAATAAAAATCACCACCCCCGAAATGTCATTCCCACGTTGGCGCTAGGACATCTACACGCCCTCAAAATTTCGTCATGGCCGGGCTTGTCCCGGCCACCCATGAACACGCTTTGTTCCCAGAAAGCGCGCTCTTGCCGAACCGCACCGCCCAACGCTGGCGTTCATGGGTCGCCGGGACAAGCCCGGCGATGACGAATCTTGAGGTAATTCGTGATGTGTAGATACCCTAGCGCTTCGGCGGGAATGACATGTTTTGGTTTTGTATGTGCGGAATATGCTCCGGCATGGACATTTCATCGCAAATCGCCCCGGGGTCGTGCTAGAATTCCTCCACTTGGTGCCGAGTGCCCGAAAAGTGAGAACAACATGAAATCCGATCCATCGCTCTCAGCCTGCCTGTTGAAATCTTCGCTCCTTGCGATCGGTACGGCCGCTTGCGCCCTGGCGCTGGCGGGCCCAGCCTTGGCAAGAATCGTTACGATCGATCCGCCGAATTCGATCGCCACCTATGCGTGGTCGCTCAACGACAAGGGCGAAATGACCGGCTTTTATTTCGACGGAAGCGACGGCACTACAAAGGGCTTTGTGCGCAAGCCGGACGGCATCATCACCACCTTTCAGCATCCCACATCAAAAGTGACGGCCGCTTATGGCATCGACACCAGGGGGCGCGCTGCAGGATATTGGAGCACCGATGACGGGAATTTTCCGGGATTTGTCCGCACACGGAAAGGAACCTTGAAGCCGTTCAGCGTGAGCGAGGCCGTCACCGGCACTTTTCCGGTGAGCATGAACGCCAACAGCTCCATCGCCGGGGAGTATTACGATACCTATGACGTGCCTCACGGATTCCTGAGAACCGCTGACGGAACAATCGCCACCTTCGACGTTTCGGGCGACACCTACGGCACCTTCCCGACCGGGATAAACGCCGGAAACTCGATCGCGGGTCACTACGGGGACAGCAGCGGATTCAATCACGGGTTCCTGCGCACACAGGACGGCGCGATAACGGCCTTCGATGGTGCCAGAAAAGCCAGCGAAACCTTTGCCATGGGGATCAATACCGCGGGAACGATCGCCGGTTATTTTCAGGACTCGAGCGGCGTCACGCATGGATTTGAGCGGGCTTCCGACGGCACGATTTTGAGATTCGATCCGAAGGGCTCGACCGGAACCTTTGCCGAAAGCATCAACGACAATGGCGACATCGCGGGCTATTACGAGGACAGCGGCGGCCTCGCGCACGGCTTTGTACGGTCGAGCGACGGAAGCTTTGCCTCATTCGACCCGCAAGGCTCGACAGGAACCTTCGCCAACTACATCAACGGCAACGGCCATGTCGTTGGCTTTTATACCGATGCAAGTGGCAACTATCACGGCTTCCTGCGCGTCCCGTAAGGCAGGTCACGGCAATACGGGGACCGTTCCGATTGGATGAAATCGCGACCCCACATTGTCATTCTCGCGAAAGCGGGAACCCAGCCAGCGCCCGTCTGCGCGCTGAATGAACGTTTTGCCGCTCGCCCCTGGGTTCCCGCTTTCGCGGGAATGACACGCTGGGGTGCATCTCGCAGGGTTGATCACAAGCCCACGCACATCGAATTCATTTGCCCCACGACCAGTCGGACGGCGCGGCGCGGCAGCCGCCCCTCGCGTATGCGGGGGCGGCTGCCCGGAGCCAGGCGCGGCCGTGCACGAACCGGCCCGTATGGGCGCCGGTCTGTTTGCCGTCCTTGAAAGCGAAGGCGCCATTCACGAGCACATCCTCCACGCCCACGGCCAGCTGATGAGGATGCGCGTACGTCGCGCGATCCACGATCGTGTTGGGATCGAACACGACGATGTCGGCGTAATAACCCGCTTCGAGTAATCCGCGATCGGACAGCGACAGGTTCTGCGCCGGAAAACCCGACAGCCGCCGCACCGCTTCTTGCAGCGTCAGATCGTGGTTCTCACGCACATACTTGCCCAGAAGGCGCGCGAAATTCCCGTAGGCGCGAGGGTGCGGATTGGAGAGCAGGAACACGCCTTCCGGCGCGGGCGCCGCCTCGTCGGAAGCAAAGCTCATCCACGGCAACGCAACTTCGCGCCTTATATTGTCTTCGCTCATCAGGAAATAGGCGACGCCGACCCGCGTGCCGTCTTCGATCACGAGATCGATCGCAGTGTCCTCGGGGCTTTCGTGCCGCGCCTTCGCGACCTCGGCGAGTGTTTTGCCGGTGAGCGGCTTCAGCTTCGGATTCTTGAATGCCAGAAGCAGCGTGCCCTCCGGCCCCGCGCCGGCATAGAGATTCTCCCAGGTCTTGGGATGTGGATCGCGCATCTCCGTTTTCACCTTCGCGCGAATGGCCGGATCCTTCAGCCGCGCGATCCACTTCTCCAGCCCGCCATCCTGCACCCAGGACGGCATCGCCGCATCCAGGCCCGTTGCTCCTGCGGTGTAAGTGTACATGTCGGCGGTGATGCGCACGCCGCGCGTGCGCGCGGCCTCGATCATGCTCACGATCCTGTCGAGCTTCGGCCAGTTGGAGCGTCCGGCCTGCTTGAAGTGATAGATTTCGGCGGGCGCGCCCGAGGCCTGCGCGATATCAATGCTTTCCTGCACCGCCTGTTCCAGCCGGTCGCCCTCGCTGCGGACATGGGCGATGTACATACCGCCGCAGCGCGCCGACACTTTCGCTAATTCTATGAGCTCCGGTGTTTTCGCGTAGGTGTTGGGCGAATAGATGAGCGCATCGGTGAGGCCGAGCGCGCCTTCCTCCATCGCTTGTTTGACGAGACCTTCCATCGCCTCGAGCTGCTGGGGAGAGGGCTGGATATCGGCCTCGCCGAGCAGATTGGTGCGCACTGTGCCCGCGCCGACGAACGAGGTGACATTGGGCGAGATTCCCTTCTTCTGCAGCATGTCGAGATAGCCGCCGAGCGTCGTCCAAGTGATTTCGTATTTGATGTCGCTCTGGCGCGCCTCGCCCAAGCGCTTCATTTCGGGCGTGAGCGGCCCCATTGAGTCCTCGCCCAGCACCTCCAGCGTTACGCCCTGCGCGAGATCGGACAGGCCCCGACCGTCGGCGATCAGGCTCTCCTCGGGATGCGCCAGCATGTTGATGAAGCCCGGCGACACCGCCTTGCCGCGCGCATCGATCTCCGTCCGGCCGCTTCCCGCAAGATGCGGCGCGATCACCACGATGCGATCGCCCCTCACCGCGATGTCGGCGACATACGGTGTCCCGCCCGAACCGTCGTAGATCGTCCCGCCGCGAATGACGACATCGTAGAGCGGCGCCGTGGCCGCGCAGTCCGCCGCCGCAAGCACAAGGATAAAAACAACGGCAAAAAAACGAACCATGGAGCCCCCCAAGCGCACGCGCGTAGCTCTAGGATAACACAGCCCGAGCGACCCCTCACCCATTTTAGAGCGGTTGAGAGGACTTGAACGTTTCCCCTCTCCCACAGGGGGAGAGGGGACTCCACGCGCTTGTTTTCCGGCATTGATGCAGCACCCCGAATTCCCCTCTCCCCTTGTGGGAGAGGGATGCCGATACGTGCAATGATTTCTGGTCCGGCGCGGGTGAGGGGTCTTCGGCCTCTCTTGACGCCGGCATGGACTTCGCAGATGCCATCGCCGCTCTCGAGGATCTGAATCGGGTCGAGGAGTAAGAAATGCCTAAAAGCGATTACACAGCTTTTTCCGCACTCGATCCTTTCTTCGACGTGGTCATGGAGGGCCTCTCGAAATTCGCGGATGGCGAGCACTATTTCGACACCCTCGCCGACGACGTTCTATTCGAGTTCCTCTATGAATTTCCCGGCTGGCCTCGGGTAACGCGCGGACGCGACAATGTCATGGCGCTCTATTCCGGGTACGGCCGAAACATCCGGCTCGATCGAAGCGACTCCCTGATCGTGCATCCTTCCGGCGAGGGCCGGGTCGTAACGCTCGAATACGAAGTGCATGGGAAGGTGCTCGCCACCGGCGTGGCTTACGACAACCGGTTCGTCTCGATCGCTGCGATCGAAAACCGCAAGATCGTGCGCTGGCGGGATTACATGGACTCGCTGGCTGCATGGACAGCGTTGAACAAGTCCGCCTGACCCGATACTACGATAAACGCTGCCGCTTCCCGCGACCGGGCGCTCGCGCCGCGGTCGGGCCGGATCACGCAACCGCCGTTTTCTCGTGCCACATACGTTCATCCACGCCGCGGATGAGAAGGTAAAGTGCGAACACAAGCATGCCGATGAGCATCGGCATCAGGAAAAAATCGGACGCATAGGCCGGTGCGAGGATGAGCACGAACATGCCGGTGACGAAGCAGAGGCCCGCGAGCGCCATCAGCGCGCCCAGCCATTTCGGCAGATAACCCGAAACAAACGTCAGCCGCCCGAGAATGAGCCACGCGACGCCATAAAACAGCGTCGGCACGATTCCGCTGCTGCTGTAGAGCTTGAGCGACAGAACCGAAAGCGCGTTCAATTGGTCGGGCGAAAACGCCTTCAGGTAGTTGGCGCCGCTCAGGATCGGCAACGCTGCAAAGTAAAAGGACTCCGCCGCCGCAAACGCCGCCGTCGCGACGATCCGCAGGAGCAGCGCAACGAGAGCCAGCTCGCGGCCGGCGGGCCTCAGGAGCAGATAGAGAAGCGCCGTCAATGCGGCGTCGCACAACCCTTCCACCACATACCCGCCATAGCCGAACCGGAACAGCGACTGAAGCTGGATGATGTTCTTCGCCGTGGCAGCGGCGTCGCCCGCGACCAGCATTTTCGCTGGAACATAGCCTTCGCCAAAGCTGCCGAACACGAGCGAAATCAGTAGCAGAATGCCTATCCATCGTGCCAGCGTCTGTGGCGGCCAGGGTTTCGTCACGTCCGCACCTTCCTTTTGGAGCAGGATTTTCTTTTAAGCCCTCATGCTGAGCTTGTCGAAGCACTGGCCGCATGGACGGCGTTGAAAAAGTCCGCGGGCTGACGGTGATCCGCTCCGCGGATGGAGGGGTCGAAGTGGACATGCGTGTGCTCACGCCTGCCGCACAAGAAGCGGGCTGTGCGCGGCGATGGCTTCGAAATCGTGGTCCGTGGTCAGCATGGTCAGACGATGCCGGATACACAATTGCGCAAGGAGCGCGTCGATCGTTCCGATCTGAATGCCTGCGCGGCGGCAGAAATTGCGCAGGGGTCGCCGCCTCAACGTGATCGGACCGGCCCGGTACGAGCAGCGGCAACGCGGAGAACCGATCCACAATCTGTATCCTGGCCTTGGGGCCCGCAAAACCCTGAAGCAATTCCTGCAGAACGAGCCCGGTGGAGAAAACGGCTTCTCCGCTTTCGAGGCAGCCGATCAATCGACGCGCCTCTGGCGCCGGCCCGGGCGCGCCGCGCCGCAAGACGAGGGACCACACGCTTGTATCGACAAAAAGGCTCACTTCCGTGAGCGCTCGCGCTTGTAGTCGAAGCTTTCATCGCATTCGAGCTTGCCCATCAGCTCGAGCAGACGCTTCTGCCTGCGCCGGGCGATGAACTCGTGAAGCGCCTTAGTCACCGCCGCTTTTTTCGTGCGCTCGCCGCTCACTTCGAGGGCACGCTCGACCAGTTCGGGATCGAGAGCAAGATTTGTCGCCATGTGTGATCCTCCACACATAAAGCTACACAAGGAAGCGGGCCCGGCCAATGGGCAGGACGTTCGCCTCCGCCCTTGCATCCGGCCTCGATCTCGCGCCCGTTGATTGGATTGAATGATGATTCGGAGTCTGACCCCGAAACACGAGCTTCGCACAAGCGCAATTTCCAACCGAGCAACAAGCGCAGCAGCATTGCCCCAAAGATGTCGTAGTCTGGTTGAACTTGCCGACCGGCATCTATCGCCTCAAGGGCGAGCGCTGGTACGGCAGGACGAAGAGCGGGGCATACGTTTGCGAGAAGGAGGCGGATCAGGCTGGTGATCGTGGGACGCGGAATGGGCAGTAGTAGTTTGGCATTTAGCAGAGTTTCTTGGCCCCGCCTGTTTCTTGGTGTCGCGGTAGCGACCATTCTTGCCACTTGCACAGCAAAGCACGAAGTCACGAGCATATTCGGGGTGGCGATGGGCGACCCACTTTCGTCGCTAAGTAAGCTCAAGCTCGAAAAGAGCGCTCCGCTGTCAAGCTGGTACGCCTTTGAGCCCACCGTGCCGAATAGTGCCTTCTCCCAATGCGAAGCGTTTGTGACCTCCAAGCGCGGGGTTTGTGGGATTTATGCCGAGTCAACGGACGCCAATGATAGCGGAAGGTCCATCGGTGCCGATGAATTTCGAGTATTGTTGAACGCTATGACGGAGAAGTACGGAAAGCCTATCGTCGGCTCGAACGGGTTTTCAGGAGAGTTCGCCAGAAACAACTATTCATGGAACAAAGTAAGGCGCTCCAATGTCCCTCCACCTAATACCGTGGCTGGTATCGCGTTGGCCTATGATCCTGATGCGAAATTGCCCAACATGATAAGCAGTATTTTGCTTAGTTATTTTCCTAGCGACGAGGCGACGGAGGTTTCATACGTCTTTGTGAACTGGAACGATTGCGTAAAAGATGCTCAATCGGCCGGTCTATGATCGTGAGCGATCCAAGAGAAAGATGGACTGACCAATACCTCGGCGCTGATTTGAGTCGCCTTTACCAAAACATGATCGGTGGCAGATGAGAATGCGTTATCAATGGACAATTACCTAACACGCCTTAGGAAGAAACACCCGATATTAGCAGTGCTAGTCGGCGCTATGGTGGCTGGCGCGGCTTTGCTGACTTGGGTTGTTAGCCTTGGAAACAATATTGCGACTGTGTGCGAATGTCCAAGGCTGAACTCCTGATTTATTGCCGGGAGATATATCAACGTGAAGGCATCAAGGCGTTTGCGTTCGATGCGCTGCTCAATCACCGATCACTCTATCGGGCTCTCTACAAGCAGGGTCTTACCCAAGGGAAATTGATCGACGAGCTTGGGCTGTCCGAGGAATACGCAACGTTTAAAGATGCCCAACCGCTTATTCGCGCGGGTGGGGTAACAAGACGTTGGACATGGGCGCGCATCGTTGAGACGGCGAAGGCAGTCACAGCAAGGGAAGGGTTCTTGCCACCGGGTGGGTGGTTTCAAGCCGTTAGGCGCGGACATGATTCGTTTTCCATGGATGAATTATTTCCAGCGCCGCTTGGCGCGGCTGCCAACGTCATCGTTTTGGGAATCCGACGGCAATACCCACAACATTATCGGTTGGCGCAAACATTGGAAATTTTAGATAGTCATCGACAACGGCTATGCCGTTTTTGGAAAGCACGGCCGAAACCTTAGGCATTGCGGGTGGAATTGCGTCGGAATGCGTAATGAAATGCACACCGATCATGGGTGTTCCGCCGACAGGCTGGAACCATCCCGGACCCGTACTTACCGGATTCCAGCCAGCCGTGCGGAAGATTTCGAAAAGGCGCTGCGCGTAGCGGTGCCCTTCGGGAGTTCCTCCCGTGTAGTCAACCACGGCATACGATTGCGGCCCCATTGCCTTCAAGGCGGCTTCAATCTGTCTCGCGTTTTCTTTACTGATCGATCGATCTTGCGGACCAAAATTGTTGATTATCTCATTACGCCCACCACTCATGCCGGGAGCCACGATGTTCCCATTGCCAGTTACGTTTCCAACGGAATTGCTGGACGACGGCGGAGGATTGTGGGTGGTTCCCGGAGGGTTGTCGCGGACGCCAACATCAGAGGACGGCGACGGACGCTCGCACAGCCTAACCCAGCCAAGGGGAACCTGTCCGCTCTGGGACAACAGCGGACAATAATGTCGCTCCTCTGGCCGTCGATACAGAATATCGCGACAAGCATTTGCCCTACCACTCTTTGCCGCATGCGCGCGCAAACGCCGCGAAATCAGGATCGGCAAGTTCAATGCCTTCGCAGAGGGCGCGCAGACTCATTGCCGCGCCGCGTCCATGTGCCGTCGTGCCGGTCACCAGCCATTCGGGATCGGCCGGATCTCACATGGAGCGAAGCGCAGTTCAACACATGCCGGAAGCACGGCGCATGGATGGGTCCGCCCTTGCATCCCGTCCCGATCTCGCGCCTGCTAAGAAAGGCGCAGGCCAGGGCGCGTTCATGACGACACTGGAAGAGACGGCCGCTTCGCGGCGGGGCTTGCGCGCGCGCACGTTCTTTGGCGAGCCGCTCGGGCTTGCCTATCTCGCCTTCACCGAAGCGTGGGAGCGGTTTTCCTATTACGGCATGACGGCGCTGCTCGTGCTTTACATGAGCCAGGCGCTGTTTCTTCCCGGCCATGTCGAGCATGTCGCGGGCTTTGCCGCGTTCCGCTCCGCGCTCGAAGCGGTGTTCGGAAAGATGAGCACGCTCGCGCTCGCCTCCCAGGTGTACGGCCTCTACACCGGCTTCGTCTATTTCACCCCGGTGTTCGGCGGGCTCATCGCGGACCGCTTCATCGGCAGGCGGTGCGCGGTGGTGCTGGGCGCCGTGCTGATGAGCGGTGGCCAGATAGCGATGGCATTCGACTCTTCGTTCCTTGTCGCGCTGGCGCTCCTGGTCATCGGCTGCGGTCTTCTGAAGGGCAACATTTCGGTCCAGGTGGGCGCGCTCTATGCGCCGGACGACAGCGCCGGCCGCACGCGTGGCTTCTCGATCTTCTCGATGGGCATCAATGTCGGCGCGACGGCCGGGCCGCTGGTGTGCGGCCTGCTCGCGCAACTCTATGGGTGGCATGCGGGCTTCGGCCTCGCCGGCGTCTTGATGCTGATCGGGCTTGCGACCTATATCGCGGGCTACCGCACGCTCACTGAAACCACGCCGTCCGCCAACCGCGCGCACCCGGAAGCGAAGATGGATGCGCGGTCGTGGCGCATCGTGGCCGCGCTCCTTCTGGTGATGGCGCTGACGATTTTCGAGTCCGTCGCCTTTTACCAGAATTCGAATATCGGCCTCGTCTGGATCAGCTTCCATGTCGACCTCGGCTTCTTCGGGCTGCAGATTCCCGTCGCCTGGTTCAATTCCATCAATTCCTTCGTCAGCATCGTCTCCGTGCCCGTGCTGATCGCGCTCTGGAAGTGGCAGGCCAGGCGGGGCGGCGAACCTGGCGATATGACGAAAATCGCCGCCGGCGCGGCGATTGCCAGCCTGGCGAATTTGCTGCTTGTGATCGGCTGCGCGGCGTTCGTGCGCGTGCCGGTGCTGTTTCCGATCTTCTACAACGCGCTGCTCGGCGTGGCCTTTCTCTATTACTGGCCAATTTTGCTGGCGCTGGTTTCCCGCGCGGCCCCGCCCGCTATCAAGGCCACCATGATGGGCGTGGCCTTCCTCACGCTGTTCATCTCCAACATCACGCTTGGAAGACTAGGCGCGCTCTACGAGGTGATCGGCCCCACATGGTTCTGGGCGCTACATGCCGCCATCGCTGCCACCGGCGCCGTGCTTGCCCTCGTTCTCGCCAAACCCCTCACGCGAATGCTCGCCCCCCGCTGATACATTTCCTCCCCCAACGTGGGGGAGGTGGCCCGAAGTGCCCGAGGGGGGCGTGACTGCACGCGACGTCCCCCTCCGCCTCGCTGCGCTCGGCACCTCCCCCACGATGGGGGAGGAAAGGGAAATCGGGGGACAGGAGCAATGTTCCTCGCATGTCGCCCCCCGCGCGAATCGCCATGGAGTCAGTGTGTGTTCATGAGCCTGTTGTAGATCGCCACGAACACTCCGTAGAAAAGGGAGAAGCCAGCGCCCACCAGCAGCATGGTCCCTGCTACGCGCAGATAATCAGGGTCGTAAAGCGATTGCATTCCGTAGAGCACGAGTCTCACGGCGGTGAAGATTGCGATCAATCCGGCGAACACCAGAAGCACTTTCAGAAACTCGATGACCATAATTCGCAGCATGCATCGCCTCGAATCATCTGTCCGTCGTTACCACGAACGAGAAGTCCCATTACCCGGAAATCTCACGATCAACCTAGCACACTCGCCCCGTGGTCAAGGACACCCTGATGGGCGTGGCCTGCTGCCTTTTACTGTCGGAGACCGGCGGCCTTTTTAACGCGGAGGACGCGGAGGATGCGCAGGGGACGCAGAGAAATTGGTTGCGCGCATTCGCGCGCCATATTTCTTCCCCCGCGTCCCCCGCGCATCCTCTGCGCACTCTGCGTTAAAACCTTTCTTTTCACACATGATGATGCACCAGCTCCGTGCGGGTGATGCGTTTTTCCAGCGTGCGGAGGAGGACGTAAAAGGCGGGGGTGAGGAAGAGGCCGAAGAAAGTCACGCCGAGCATTCCGAAGAAAACCGTCACGCCCATCGCATGACGCATCTCCGCGCCGGCGCCCGATGAAAGCACCAGCGGCACGACGCCCACGATGAAGGCGAAGGAGGTCATCAGGATCGGCCGCAGCCGGAGACGCGCCGCTTCCATCGCCGCCGCAACCGTTGTGCGCCCCTGAATCTCCAGCTCGCGCGCGAATTCCACGATCAGGATCGCGTTCTTGCAGGCGAGCCCGATCAGCACAAAGAGCCCGATCTGGGTGAAGATGTTGTTGTCGCCGCCAGTGAGCCACACGCCGGTGATCGCGGAGAACAGACACATCGGCACGATGAGGATGATGGCGAGCGGCAGGAACAGGCTCTCATACTGCGCGGCGAGCACGAGGAACACGAGCAGCACGCAGAGCGGGAAAACGAGAAGCGCGGTGTTGCCGGCCAGGATCTGCTGAAAGGTGAGATCGGTCCATTCGAAACCCATGCCCTTCGGCAGATTGTCGTTCAGCAGCTTGGTGACCGCCGCTTGCGCGTGGCCGCTCGAATAGCCGGGCGCCGGCGCGCCGTTGAGATCGGCGGAGCGGAAGCCGTTGTAGCGCATCGAGCTGTCGGGGCCCGCGGATTCGCTCACATCGACGATCGCACCGAGCGGCACCATCTGCCCGTCCGCATTGCGGGTCTTGAGTCTCAAGATGTCTTCGGGCTTGGAGCGGAACGGGGTGTCGGCCTCGGCGATCACCTCATAGGTGCGGCCGAAGCGGTTGAAATCGTCGACATAGATCGAGCCCAGATAGGTCTGCATGGTGTCGAACACATCCTGGACGTCGACGCCGAGCTGCATCGCGCGGGTGCGGTCGAGCTTTGCGGTCAGCTCTGGCACGCCGATGTTGAAGCCGGAGAAGACGCCCGCAAGCTCCGGCGTGTTTGCCGCTTTCGTCTGGATGTCCTTCATCGCGCGGTCGAGCGCCGCGTCGCCCTGGTCGGTGCGGTCCTCCACCTGCAGTTTGAATCCGCCGATCGTGCCCAGCCCCTGCACCGGCGGCGGCGGGAAGATCGCGATCTGCGCGTTGCCGAGCGCGGCGTATTTCTTCTGCAGCGTCTGCGCGATCGCCATGCCGGAGAGATCGGAGGTGCCGCGCTGGTCAAACGGCTTCAGCGTCACGAATACGATGCCGGCCGAGGGGCTGTTGATGAAGCCGTTGATCGACAGTCCGGGGAACGCGACCGCGCTCTGCACGCCAGGCTGTTTCAACGCGATGTCGGACATATTGCGGATCACGGATTCGGTACGGTCGAGCGTCGCGCCTTCGGGCAATTGCGCGAAGCTGACGAGGTAGCCCTTGTCCTGCAGCGGCACAAAGCCCGGCGGCACCAGCTGGAATCCCACATAGGTGAGCGCGAGAAGTCCCGCATAGACGACCATCGCGCCCGATTTGCGCTTCAGGATTCCGCCGACACCCGCGCCGTAGCCATCCGAGCTTCGGTGAAACACCGCGTTGAAGCGCGAGAAGAACGGGCCAAGCACTTTGTCGATCACGCGCGCGAACACGTCTTTCGGCGCGCCGCGCGCCTTGAGCAATGTGGCGGCGAGCGCCGGCGAAAGCGTCAGCGAATTGAAGGCGGAGATCACGGTCGAGAAGGCGATGGTGAGCGCGAACTGGCGGTAGAACTCGCCCGTCAGGCCGCTGATGAAGGCAATGGGCACGAACACGGCGCAGAGTACCAGCGCGATGGCGATGATCGGGCCGGTCACTTCCGACATCGCCTTGAGCGTTGCATCTCTCGGCGCGAGGCCCGCCTCGATATTCCGTTGCGCATTCTCCACCACCACGATCGCGTCGTCGACCACGATGCCGATGGCGAGCACGAGGCCGAAGAGCGACAGCGCATTGATCGAGAAGCCAAACGCGAAGATGAAGGCGAAGGTGCCGACGATGGAGATCGGCACGGCCAGAAGGGGAATGATCGAGGCGCGCCAGGTCTGCAGGAACAGGATCACCACCAGCACGACGAGCGCCACCGCTTCGAGCAGCGTCTGCACCACGGCGCGGATCGAATCGCGCACGAAGACGGTGGGGTCGTAGACGATGCTGTAATCCATCCCTTGCGGGAAATTCTTCTTCAGCTCCTCCATCGTGGCGCGGACGGACTTGGAGATCTGGATGGCGTTGGATCCCGGCGACTGGAAGATCGGAATTGCCACCGCCTGCCGGTTGTCGAGCAGCGAACGCAATCCGTATTCCGACGCCTCGATTTCCACCCGCGCTACGTCGCCCAGCCTCGTCACCACGCCGTTCTCGCGCTTGATGACGATGTTGGCGAACTGTTCGGGATCGGTGAGGCGCCCTTCCACATTGATGGGCAATTGCAAGCGTCCGCTCTGCCCATAGGGCGGACCGTTGATGATGCCGGCGGCGACCTGGACGTTCTGTTTGCGCACCGCATTGACGACGTCGTCCGCGGTGAGGTTGCGTGCGGCGATCTTTTCCGGATCGAGCCAGATGCGCATCGCGTAGTCGCCCGAGCCGAGGAGCTGCACGCTGCCCACCCCCTGGATTTTCGCCAGCTGATCCTTGACGTTCAACACCGCGTAGTTGCGCAGATAGAGCATGTCGTAGCGGCCGTTGGGCGAATTCAGGTGCACCACCATGGTGAGATCGGGCGAGCTCTTGGTGGTGGTGACGCCGAGATTGCGCGTCACGTCGGGCAGGCGCGGCAGCGCCTGGTTGACGCGGTTCTGCACCAGCTGCTGGGCGAGATCGGGATCGGTGCCGAGCTTGAAGGTGACGGTGAGCGTGAGCGTGCCGTCGGATGCCGCCTGCGAGAACATGTAGAGCATGTTCTCCGTGCCGCTGATCTGCTCCTCGAGGGGAGTCGCCACCGTCTCGGCGATGACGCGCGGATTCGCGCCGGGAAACTCCGCCTTGACGATGACGGAGGGCGGCACGACTTCGGGATATTCTGAGATCGGCAGCTGCGTCATCGCGATCAATCCGGCGAGGAAGATCAGAACCGAGATCACCCCGGCGAAGATCGGGCGGTCGATGAAGAACTTTGAGAGGCCCATGGTGCTGCCTTTTTAACGCGGAGTACGCAGAGGATGCGCGGTGGACGCGGAGAAAATGGTTGCGCGCCTTCGGCGCGCGATTCTTCTTCCACGGCGTCCTCTGCGCATCCTCTGCGTCCCCTGCGTTAAATCCTTCTTTTTATTAGTTCAACGCGAGGCGAGTTGGTGCGCGGATGCGTCGGCGAGGTGGCCGGCCACATGCGGGGCGACGGTTGCGCCGGGCGAAACGCGTTGCAATCCGTCGACGATGATTGTCTCTCCGGAATGAAGCCCGGAAACCACGACGCGTTCGCCGTTCACTTCCTGGCCGAGCGCTACTTCGCGGAACAGCGCCTTGTGGGCGTTGCCCACCACAAAGACGAAGCGCTTGCTCTGGTCGTTGCCGATCGCATCTTCGGGCACCAGGATGACCTTGCTGTCGGCGGCGCTTGCGAGTTTCACCGAGACGAACATGCCGGGTACGAGGCGGCCGTCTTCGTTGGCGAAGCGCGCGCGGGCGCGGATGGTGCCTGTGCCGGTGTCGATCTTGTTGTCGAAGCTTTCGATCGCGCCTCTGTAGAGATGGCCCGTATCACCCTGCACGGTCAGCTCGACCGGGATCTTCTGTTCCTGCGACGCGGTCGTCGCGTGCGTGCGCACATTCTTGAGATAGGTCGGCTCGTCGACGTCGAAATCGGCATAAATGCCATTATCGGAAACGATGGTGGTGAGCAGCGGCGCCGTGGGCGAGGTCTGCACGAGATTGCCGATCTGGATTTCCGCGCGGCCCACGCGGCCGGAGATCGGCGCTTTCACGTAAGCATGTTCGACATCGAGCTTCGTCTGCGCGAGGGCGGCCGCTGCCGACTGGATGGACGCATCCGCGACCGCGCTCGCGTTGGCGCGCTGGTCGTAGAGGTCGCGTGCCACCGCCTGCGCGTCCATCAGCCGCTTTGCGCGCTCGAGTTCCGTGCGGGCAAGCCGTGAATTGGTCACGGCGGTCGCGAGGTCCGCCTGCGCTTTGGCGACCGCTGCCTCATAGGTGCGTGGATCGATGACGAGAAGGATGTCGCCGGCGCGCACTTCCTGTCCGTCCTTGAAGCGGATTTCGGTAATGCGTCCGCTGACCTCTGGGCGCACATCGGCCGAATCCACCGCCGTCATGCGGCCCGAAAACTCCGACCACAGGCGCACGGGCTTCGCGCCCACCGCGGCAACCGTGACGGGGACTGGGGCCGGGGCGGCAGCCGCCGGCGCGCCGCCCGCATGCCCGTGCCAGACGGCCAAGCCGAGGCCGGCGGCGACGGCCAATGCGGCAGCACCAAGAAAAGCGCGCGTTTTCAGGGACCTGGTGGTGCTTAAGGGCCTGGAGTTGGCCTCGAATTTCCCGGAATTGACCAGTTCGGCGATGTGAGTCACGACCCTCTCCCTAATTCTGTATCGAACGATACAAATAGGTACTGGACGAGGAGCGTCAAGCCTCTTATGTATCATCCAATACAAAAATAAAAGGGAGGAATTGCAGATGAGGCCGGGCCGCCCCCGGAGCTTTTCCACCGACTCCGCGCTCGACCGCGCGATGACGGTGTTCTGGCGCCAGGGCTACGAAGGCGCCTCGCTCGCCGATTTGACCAAGGCAATGGGCATCAATCCGCCCAGCCTTTATGCGGCTTTCGGCAGCAAGGAAGGACTCTTCCGCGCCGTGCTCGAACGCTACGACGAGCGGCGAAAAGAGTTCATGGACAAGGTGCTCGCCGCGCCCGATGCAAAATCGGTGGCACAGCTATTCCTGGAAGGCGTAGCAGAGTTCGCCTCCGACACGAGCGGGCGCAATCCTCCCGGATGCCTGCTGCTGCAGAGCGGGCTTTCCTGCGGCGACCAGGTGATTCCCGACGAGCTGGCGCGGCATCGCGCCGAAAAGGAGAGGGCGCTGCGCGAGCGGTTTGCGTGCGCAAAGAAGGAGGGCGACCTGTCCTCGAGTGCGGATCCTGCGGCGCTCGCGCGATATCTCGTGGCAATGGCGAACGGCATCTGCGTGCAGGCCGTGGCGGGCGCCAGCGTTGGGGAACTGCGCGAAATCGCGCGCATGGCGCTTGCCGGGTGGCCGGTAGATATGGTAAACAGGGTCCGCAAATCGCCGCGAAAGCGGCAGTTTGCATGCGCATGACATTCGTGCGCGTCGCGCATGCGCAACGGCTCTTGAGGCCGTAACGATCAATAAAAATAAATAAGTGGGGCATTCGAAAGAGGATCGGGCGGGCCGCATGGGGATGCGGGCGCAATCGAGGATGCAATGATCGATTCGTCTATGTCCACGTGGTTTGCGCTCATCATCGCCAGCATGTTCGCAGCAAGCGCCGTCGCGCACCTGCTTGGCCCGCGCTTCATCCTCAAGGCCTATGAGCGCTGGCACTTCCCGCCGAAATTTCACCGCGTCATCGGCATCGTGGAGCTGCTCGCGGCTGCGTTCCTCGCCGAGCCGATCACGCGCATCTGGGGCGTTGCGCTGGCGGGCCTCGTCGTCTTCGTTGCCGTCGTCACGCTTCTCAACAACCGGCAATATGCCTGGTCGCTGCCCGGCATTCTCGTCCTCGCAGCCCTCGTCCCCGCCTCCGTCTCCGGGTTGATCTGACCGCTTCGTTTCCTCCCCCACGTTGGGGGAGGAAAAGAGTACGTGGCGCAAAAGCACGGCCGCGCGCGTTATCGAGTCTCCCGGGTTTCAACCAGACGGAGACTCTCATGCCCGAACCCCAGCGAACGCGCGCAGAAAAACCCTTTCTCACCGATGTGAAGACATTGCGCGAGCGCGCACGCCGGCACCTCGAGACGGGAGACGTGACGCCGACCTATGGTGGCGATGCCGGCAAAACGATCGCAATTCTTCAATCCGTTCTCGCGACCGAGATCGTCTGCGTGCTGCGCTACACGATGCACTCGATCGCCGCGACCGGGATTTCCAGCCAAGGCGTAAAGGCGGAATTCGCGCAGCACGCCAAGGAAGAGCAGGAGCACATGGAGGCCGTTGCCGAACGCATCAATCAGCTCGGCGGCAAGCCGAATTTCAATCCGGAAGGACTCCTCAGCCGCTCTGCGTCGCAATATGCGGAGGGCGAGAATCTCGTCGACATGATCCGCGAAAACCTGATCGCCGAGCGCATCGCGGTCGATCACTACCGCGAGCTGATCCGTTATTTCGGCGACGACGATCCCGCCACGCGCGTCATGCTCGATGGGATTCTCGTCGTCGAGGAAGAGCACGCCAACGACATGCACGACCTCCTCGTCGCCCACGAAGGCCGCCCGATGCTGAAGAGGTAGTTGTTTTTGTACCTCTCACCCAGGCTGAGGCGGTTGAGAGTCCACGCACTCTTCCCCTCTCCCACAAGGGGAGAGGGAACTCCACGCGCCGATTTGCGGCGTAAATGCAGGACTCCGATTCCCCTCTCCCCTTGTGGGAGAGGGACGCGAGACGAGGGTTCTCAACCGCCAGAGCGCGGGTGAGGGGTCGCCGCATCGCGCAAGCTCATTCCGCCGCCTCGGCGGCGACGAGGCGCAGTTCGGCGAGCGTTCCTTCTCCGGGCACGCTCGAGAGATCGAGAGTCGCGCCCATGCGGCGGGCGAGGCCCATGGCGGTCGCAAGACCGAGCCCCATGCCGCCGGGAGATCCGGGGCGCGGAAATCGCAGGAAGGGCTGGCCGGCTTTTGCTCGCTCGGCGGATGAAAACCCGGCGCCCGTGTCGCGCACGCCGATGACGATGCTGCGCGCTTCGGTGCGCATCGCAAGCCGCACCGTGCCGCCCTTGGGCGTATAGGCGAGCGCGTTGTCGAGCAGATGGCCAAGGATGCGCGCGAGCAACGCCGCATCGGCGCGCACAAAACCCGTGTCGGGAATGGAAACGACGAGCTTCACGCCATGGGCATGGGCCGCCGCCGCCAGCTCCTCGAGTTTCGCGCGTGCGATCTGCGCGGCGTCGACGGTTTGCGATCCCGTGAACGGTTTTGGCAGTTCGTAGGGCTGCGCGATGGCCGCGAATTCGAGCACCGAGCCAAGCTTCGCGTTCAACTCCCTTCCGGCCATGCTGATGTCGTGCGCATATTCGGCATATTTCGGATGACCGGGCGTGCCGTACACCCCGACCTCGATGGCCTCCGCAAAGCCGACGATCGCGTTGAGCGGCGTGCGCAATTCGTGACTCACATGTGAGACGAAGCGGGTCTTCGCGCGCTCCGCTTCCGCGGCGCGGCGCTCGGCATCGGCCAGCCGCACGAGCAACCGCGCCTCGTCGGGCCGCGTCGCGCGCAGCTCCCTGACGGCGGCCCAGGCCTTCGCCTGGCGCTCGAACACGCGCACGAACAGGACGGCGAGGGCCGCGCCCGCGAAGGCCGGACCCAGGATGAAGAAGAAATAGAGCGGCAGCGCCCCGTACCAGGCGCCGAGCGCATCTTCGACGCGCACGCTGGCGCCGACGGACAGCGGCCAGCCTTCGACGCGCTGCTGCGAGACGAGGCGGGACTCGCCGTCAAATTCGACGATGCGCGAATCGGTCCGCGCCCCACCGAGCGCGAGCGCGGCGGCGCCGGGCGCCTCCTTCCACGACGCGCCAAGCGCGAGCAATTGGCCCTGCGGGCTTGCGAGGATTCCATCCTGCATACCGGCGGGCGAGAGCAGACGGTGCGGGTCGATCTGCACCGCAACGACGCGGTTTCCTGCGCAAAGAAGATCGCGATGCTGCTTGCGTCGCGTGAAGCAACGATCGCGCGGCCGCCGCGAGCCTGTTCGAGCGTGCCTGTCGCAAGCGGCAGCAAGCCTTGCGGCGCGCCTCTCATTTCCGAAACGATCCGGCCGTTCGCGTCGAGCACCGCGATATTCTTGAGCGCGGCGCCTCCGGCTTCCGACAATGCTGCGGAAGTTTCCGCGCTCGATTCGGCCGAGGCGAACGCAGCGCCGGTTGCCCGGTAGCGGTCGAGCACGGTCGCCAGATCGGTTGCCATTTCCTGCGCCCGGCGTTCGCCGAACGCCGCCGCCTGGGCGAGCGCATGCGCGCGGTCGAGCCGCATCTGGATCATCGCCGCCGAGGCGAAGCTGCCGCAGATGAGAACCAGGCAGACGATGACGGTGAGCCGTACATGGCCCGCCAGTCCGCGCAGCCTGCGGGGGAAAGTCATCGTCCCGATCGGCCTTGCAACGGCATGGCTGTGCGACATGAACCGGGCTTGGCGCCTCAGTGATTCGCGAATCACCAATTATGCGGATTGCCGACTCGCTGTCGAATGCTGGGGCCCCTCACCCGCGACTGAGCCGAGTTCGGCGCACGTGTTCCCCCTCACCCGCACCTGAGCAGAACTCATTGCCCGTATCTGCATTCCTCTCCCACAAGGGGAGAGGGGAAATCGGAGTCTTGCGTCGGCAGCGGGAAATCAGCGCGTGCGGCCCCGTCTCCCCTTGTGGGAGAGGGCTCAAACAGATGGCCTCCACAAGCGTACAGGCGCCGGTGAGGGGGAACTCATGCACCGAAGTCGGGGCGGGTGAGGGGGAACGTCTTCCAAAACCGCCGCGAAACTGCAAACATGGAACGTGAGCGTGGTATCGCCCGGAGGCTTGCACATGAAATACGGCATCGATTTCCGCTATCTGCCCAAGGGCGCGAGCGCCCCTTTGGACAATTCCTATCCTGTGGATGTCGAAGTCGACGAATCCCAGTTTGCGCTCATCCCGGCGCTTGGCGACCACGTCTGCATTCCCGGCGACAATCCGGGCATGCGCAATGTTCCGCTCTTCGGACGCGTGCGGAGCCGGCTGTTCCACTACCGGCTTGGCTATTGCTATGTGACGATCGTGGTTGAGGATTCGGAAGAAGAATTTTCGAAGATCGGCAAGACGTAAATCCTCATCCCAGCATCTTGGTCGCCACTCCGAACAGGTTCGAGGAGCGCTCGGGCATGGCGAGCATGGCTTCGAGTTCTGCACGCATCAGCGCCTGGCGCGCCGCGTCGTAGCGGCGCCAGTTTTCGAAGGCGCCTGCCATGCGTGCGGCGACCTGCGGATTGATCGCGTCGAGGGTGCGCAATGCCTCGCCGACCAGCGCATAGCCTTCCCCGTCGGCGGCGTGAAAGCGCAGATGATTGCCGGAGAACGCGCCCACCAGCGCGCGCACGCGATTGGGATTCCTGATGTCGAAGAAGGGATGCTTCATCAGCGCATGCACGCCGTGAACCGTTCCCGGAAGCGGCGACGACGCCTGCAGGCCGAGCCATTTGTCGAGCACCAACGGGTTGTCCCGGAAGCGGTCGTAAAAATGCGCGAAGGCGATTTCCCTGAGCGGGGAATTCATGCGGGAGAGTTGGGCAAGGCCCGCTATCATATCGGTCATGTTGGACGCGCCGCGGTAATGCGTATCGCTGCGCCGCGCCGCCGCTTCGTCGTCCGCCGCGGTCAGATAGCGCAGGCAGGCATTGCGCAGCGCGCGCCGGCCGGCCGATTCGGCGTCGGGGCTGAACTGTTCCGCCGCATCGTGCGCGCCGTAGATTCTCTCGAACGCGCCGCGGTGCGCCGCTGCAAAGACGCGGATCAAGTCCGTGCGCACAGCGTGGATCGCTTCGGGATCCGCTGGCTGCATCGCGAGCGCGATCTCGCTCTCCAAAGGAGGCGTGAGCATCAGCGCAGCAAAGGCTCGATCCTCATGCGCGCGCTCGAGCACTTCGCCCATGGCGTCGACGAGGATCGGGTCCGGTGTCGAGACACGACCTGAAAGCGCGGCGCCGGCCATTTCGATCAGCACCTCGCGCGCCAGCGCCTGGCCCGATTCCCAGCGATTGAACGCGTCACGGTCGCGCGCCATCAAGGCGGCGCGTCCCGGCCTGTCGGTATTCGTCCTGAACGTCGCGGGCGCCGAGAACCTCCGCCCGATCGAGAGAAGGGGAGGCTCCGGCACATCGACAAACAAGAAGCTCTGTTCGCGCCCGGTAATTTCGAGGACGCGTTCCTCGGGACCCGTCGCGTTCTCGCCGTCGAGCGTCAGGGGCAGCGCGCGCCCGCTCTGTCCCGCAAGGCCAAGCCGCACCGGCATATGCATCGGTTTCTTGTCGGGCTGACCGGGCGTCGGGGCGAGACTCTGCGTCAGCTTGAGTGCGTAGGTTTTCTTTTCGGAGTCGTACACGCCCTCGGCTTCCACGACCGGCGTGCCGGCCTGCGCATACCAGAGGCGGAACTGGCTGAGATCGCGGCCGCACGCATCCTCAAAACATCTGACCCAATCTTCAACGGTCGCTGCGTGGCCGTCATGGCGGGCGAAATACAGGTCGGTCGCCTTGCGGTAGCCTTCCTCGTCCACCAGCGTCTTCAGCATGCCGATCACTTCGGCGCCTTTTTCGTAGACCGTCGCCGTGTAGAAATTGTCGATGGTGATGTAGGCCTGCGGCTGCACGGGATGGGCCAGTGGCCCCGCATCCTCTTGGAACTGGCGCATGCGCAGCGCGCGCACGTCGTCGATGCGCTTCACCGCCGGCGAGCGCATCGCGGCCGAAAAGCTCTGGTCGCGGAAGACCGTGAGCCCCTCCTTCAACGACAGCTGGAACCAGTCCCGGCAGGTGACGCGGTTGCCGGTCCAGTTGTGGAAATATTCGTGGGCGACGACGCCTTCGATGCGCGCGTAATCGTCATCCGTCGCGGTCTCCGGACTCGCAAGTAGGACCTTGTCGTTGAAAATGTTGAGGCCCTTGTTCTCCATCGCACCGAAATTGAACGCCGACACGACAACGATCATGAAAATGTCGAGATCGTATTCACGGCCGTAGGCTTCCTCGTCCCAGCGCATGGCGCGCTTCAGGCTGTCCATCGCATAGAGCGCGCGGGGCTCGTTGCCGTGCTCGACATAGATGCGCAGCGCGACCCGCCGGCCCGACATGGTCGTGAACTCGTCCGCGATATGGCCGAGATCGCCTGCCACCAGCGCGAAGAGATAGCAAGGCTTGGGGAAGGGATCGCGCCAGACCGCGAAATGCCGTCCTCCGGGAAGATCGCCATGCTCGACGGGATTGCCGTTCGAGAGCAGCACCGGGAGCGCGCCCTTCGCAGCCTCGATACGCGTCGTGTAGACGGTGAGGACGTCCGGCCGATCGGGAAAATAGGTGATGCGGCGGAAACCTTCGGCCTCGCATTGCGTGCAGAAAATGCCCTTCGCGACGTAAAGCCCTTCAAGCTCCGTGTTGCGGGCGGGCGCGATCTCGGTCGCGATTTCGAGCCCAAAGCGCGCGGGCGCAGCGTGGATGGTGAGCGTTTCGGGGCCGAGCGCAAATTCGTCGGCTCCGAGTGCGCGGCCGTCCAGTTTGAGCGACAGGAGTTTCAGGTGCTCGCCGTTCAGGATAAGCGGCGCAGGCTCGGGCGTTGCGCGCTCGACCTGCATGCGCGCCACCACGCGCGTTGCCTCCGGATCGAGCGCGAAGTCGAGCGCGATCTCGCGGATTCGATAGTCGAATGGCTTGTAATCCTTCAGGCGGACGGCGCGCGGCTCTTCGGTGCGCATGTGGGCCCTCAATGCGACGGGCCGCCGTCTTAGGGCATTTTTGGCAGGAACGGAACCGCGAGACTTTAGGCTTCGATCTTGTCCACGTTCGCAAGAATATCCTGCGCCTGGTGCGCGAGATCTGCGAGCGCGACCGGCATCTCCTCGCCGGACTTGCGCGCCCATTGGACCAGTTCCTGCGCGAAGTTTTCGAGCAGGGGTACGCTGGCGATGAGGCGGGCCTGGCGCTCGATGCGGAGAGGATCAAGATCGTACTCCGCACCCGGGACGCGCCAGCCGCCCCACTCGGCCTGCCCCGTGATAACGATCGGATAGGTGCCCGGGATGGGATGGCGTGCGCAATCTTCCGACGGCTGCCATTTATTCCGGGCGCGCATGACGCGCCAATTCTCGTCGCCGCGATGGCCATTCTCCGCCAGCGGTTGTTCGGCCTGCAATTCGTCGGCGGCAAATTCGCGGCCTAATCCCACATCATAGTAAACGCGCAAAGGTTCATCGATACCCTTCGCCCAATGCGGCACCACGCGCTCGATAAGCGCCCATGTGCCCACCGGCTTCACGTAAACGCGCTGGTTCTTGTGGAAATTCGCCTTGGCCATCCGAGCCAAAATCCTTTTTCGACCTCCTTAGGATAAAGAGGCGCCCTTAAATGGTGGTTAAGACGATCCGTCCGGTTGGAACGTTTGGACAGATAAAGGCTCCCGCTGACAGGAGAATCCGCACCCGGTTGGCGGCTGCGCGCAGGGACTCTATCGTGCCGCCTGGAAGGAAGGCTGCCCGATGAACTTCGATTTTTCGGAAGATCAGAAGCTTTTGCGCGAGCAGGCCCGCAAGCTTCTTGCGGACAAATGTCCGCCCAGAACCATCCGCGCGGTGCTCGAGGGCGACGCCGGATACGATGCCGCCTTGTGGAAGAGCATTGCCGAGATGGGCTGGCTCGGAACGGCCATCCCCGAAGCCTATGGCGGGCTTGGCCTTGGCGCGCTCGAACTGTGCGTCATCGCGGAGGAACTCGGCCGCGTGCTCGCGCCGGTGCCGTTTTCGTCCACGATCTGCCTGTTTGCACAAGCTCTGCTTCTTGCCGGAAGTGAGGAACAAAAGCAGCGGCTGCTGCCTGGAATCGCGTCAGGCGCGGTCATCGGCACTTTCGCGCGCGTTGAGGCGCCCGGGGGCGTCACTCCCAGATCGATCCGCGCCAGCTTCCGAGCCGGCAGATTGTCGGGTGCGAAAACCGCGGTGGCGGACGGTATGGAGGCGCATTTCACTGTCGCGCTCGTGCGCACGAGTGAGGAAGCCGGCGAGCGCGGGCTTTCGCTTGCGCTCGTCGATCTCAACTCAGAGCGCGTTCGAAGGCAGAAGCTCGACAGCATCGATCCCTCGCGCAAGCATGCGCAATTCACTTTCGATCATGTGGCCGCCGAGCTGCTGGGGTCCGTGGGCGAAGGGTGGGAGATTGCGCGCCAGGTGCTTGATCGCGCCGCGGTTCTCATGGCCTTCGAGCAGGTCGGCGGCGCCGATGCCTGCCTTGCAATGGCAAAGGACTACGCACGCACGCGCCACGCCTTCGGGCGCGCGATCGGCTCGTTCCAGGCGATCAAGCACAAGCTCGCCGACATCTATATCGGCAACGAGCTCGCGCGCTCGAACGCCTATTATGGCGCCTGGGCGCTATCGACGAACGCGCGCGAGCTTCCGCTCGCTGCCGCCGCCGCCCGCATCTCCGCAACGCAAGCTTTCGATTTCGCGGCGAATGAAAGCGTGCAGGTGCATGGCGGAATCGGTTTCACCTGGGAAGCCGATTGCCATCTGTTCCAGAAACGGGCGCGCGAACTCGCGCTTGCGCTCGGTCCGCAGCGCGTGTGGAAGGATCGCCTTGTGACCGAGCTCGAACGCAGCAACGCAGCCTGACTAAAGGAGACGGGCGATGGATTTTGAAGATACACCGGAGGAAGCCGCGTTCCGCGCCGAGGTGCATGCCTGGCTCGCGGACAACGCCACGCCCGCGCGCAATGACCAAGCCGACTATCTGGGGCTCGGCGATTCGCGCGACGTCATGGCGGGGGCCAAAGCCTGGCAGGCAAAGAAGGCGGCGAAGGGCTACGCGCGAATCGCCTGGCCGAAAGAAGCGGGTGGACTCGGCGGCACCGCGATTCAGCAAGCGATTTACAATCAGGAAGAAGCGAAATTCGACGTGCCCGACACGCGTATGTTTGCCATCGGTCTGGGCATGTGCATTCCGACGCTGATGGCCTATGCCTCGAAGGACGTCGGCGCGCGCTATGTCGCGCCCGCGCTTGCCGGCGAGGAAATCTGGTGCCAGCTGTTCTCCGAACCGGCCGCCGGCTCGGACGTCGCGGGTCTGCGCACGCGTGCCGAGAAGCACGGCGCCGACTGGATCGTCAGCGGCCAGAAGATCTGGACTTCGGGCGCGCATTTCTCTGACTACGGATTGTTGCTGGCACGCACCGATTTCGATGCGCTCAAGCATAAGGGTCTGACGATGTTCTTCCTATCGATGCGCTCCCCTGGCGTCGAGATCCGGCCGATCCGCCAGGCTTCGGGAGGCGCGAATTTCAACGAAGTGTTTTTCACCGATGTGCGCATTCCCGACGCGCAGCGCCTGGGCGAAGTCGGGCAGGGCTGGACGGTCGCGCTGACGACGCTCATGCATGAGCGTCTCGCGGTGGGCGGCGGACTTGGCGGCGGCCTCGACGTGAAGGAGTTGCTCACGCTCGTGCGCGAGCTCGAACTCGAAGACGGTCCCGCGCTCAAGAACGCCCACGTGCGCGAACGCATCGCCGACTGGTACGTGCGCTCCGCCGGTCTCAAATACACCACCTACCGTACCATGACGGCGCTTTCGCGCGGGCAGCAGCCCGGCCCCGAAGCTTCGATCGCGAAAATCGTGGTGGCGAGCAAGCTACAGGAACTTTGTGCCTTTGCGATGGAGCTCGAAGGCGAGGCAGGAGCGCTCAAGGGCGAGGATGCGCCCGCGCACGGTGCTTTCCAGCTCGGCTGGATGAGCGCGCCCGGACTGCGCATCGCGGGCGGCACCGACGAGATCCTCCGCAACATCATCGCGGAACGGGTCCTTGGTCTGCCGCCGGATATCCGCGTGGACAAGGACGTGCCGTTCAACAAGGTGCCGGGAGCACGGTGAACGCGTTGTCTCGCGAGCCGTCGCCGATCCTTTCGCCCTGCATTCAGGTCTGCGCGATCGATCCTGCGACAGGTTTGTGCGCGGGCTGCGGCCGCACGCTCGACGAAATCGCGCGCTGGTCATCGATGAGCGAGCAGGAGCGCGCCCGCGTCATGCAACAATTGCCCGCGCGCAAAACCGAACTTGTACGATGAAGTGGTCCTGCCGGAGGGAACGATTCGTTTCACGTGACCATTCTTTGCGATAGGAATTCCGCACGAACGTTCCAATGAGATGCCCATGCCGCAATTGCCCCGCTCCGATCTCAAGCCGAACACTTACGAATACGAAACCGAACCGCTCGTCACCCCCAATGGGTTTCGCGAGTACGACGCCCGCTGGCTCTTCGGCAAGGAGATCAACCTTCTGGGCGTCGAGGCGCTGGGGCTCGGGCTCGGCACCTATTTTCACGAGCGCGGCGTGGTTCCCAGGGTCGCGGTCGGCCACGATTACCGGTCGTATTCCCTCTCGATCAAGCAGGCGCTCACCGTCGGGCTGATGCGCGCCGGTTGCGAAGTCGTCGATATCGGCATGGTGACGACGCCCGTCGCCTACTTCGCGCAGTTCGCGCTCGATGCGCCCTGTGTCGCGATGGTGACGGCGAGCCACAACGAGAACGGCTGGACCGGCGTCAAGATGGGGGCGGAGCGTCCGCTCACCTTTGGGCCTGACGAGATGCTGCGCCTGAAGGACATCGTGCTCGGCGGCAAGAGTGTGCCGCGCGCGGGCGGCGGCTTTTCGCGCGTAAGCGACATCCGCGCGCGCTATCTCGAAGCGGTGACCGAGGGACACAAGCTGTCGCGGCCGATGCGCGTTGCGGTCGCCTGCGGTAACGGCACGGCGGGCGCCTACGCGCCCGAGGCTTTGCGTCGCGTCGGCGCGGAGGTGATCGAGGTCGATTGCGCGCTCGACTACACTTTCCCCAACTACAATCCCAACACCGAAGACATGAAGATGCTGCACGCGATGGCCGACGCCGTGCGCGCGCACCGTGCAGAGATATGCCTCGGCTTCGATGGCGACGGCGACCGCTGCGGCGTCGTCGACGACGGGGGCGAGGAAATCTTCGCCGACAAGGTCGGCGTTCTGCTCGCGCGCGATCTCTCCGCACGGCACGAGCACGCAAAATTTGTCGTCGACGTGAAGTCCACAAGCCTGTTCGAAACCGATCCCGTGCTGAAGGCACGCGGCGTCGTTACCGACTATTGGAAAACCGGCCATTCCTATATCAAGCGCCGCACCGCGGAGTTGCATGCGCTGGCCGGCTTCGAGAAGAGCGGCCACTATTTCTTCAACCCGCCGGTGGGCCGCGGCTATGACGACGGCATCGTTGCGGCAATCGCCGTGCTTGAGATGCTCGACCGCGCCGGCGGAAAGAAGATGTCGGAACTGGTCGCCGGCCTGCCCAAGACCTGGGGCACGCCCACCATGGCGCCCTATTGTCCCGACGAGAAAAAGTACGAGGTCGTCGAGTCGATGACCGCGGAATATGAAGGGCTGAAGGCGCGGGGCGAAAAACTGCTCGGCCAGAACATTGCCCGCATCGTGACGGTCAATGGCGTTCGCGTGGCGCTGGAAGACGGCACCTGGGGACTCGTCCGGGCCTCCTCCAACAAGCCCTCTCTGGTCGTCGTCGTGGAGAGTCCAACGTCGGGGGCAAACATGCGCGCCATGTTCCACGATCTCGACACGCGCCTTTCCCGGCACCCCGAGGTCGGTGAGTACGACCAGAAGATTTGAGTGGCGCGCAGCGAGTCTTCAGGTGAACGCATCCCACAGCATGCGCACGGTGATGATCGCAATGAGGGCCGCAAAGACAAGGTGCAGGCGCTTCATGTCGATCATGTGCGCAAGCGCAGCGCCGGCCGGTTCCGCCGCAAGGAGCGCCGGCGCGATGAGCACCAACCCGGGCAGGCTGACATAGCCGAGCGACCACGGCGGCAAGGCCGTTGCGTGCAGCCCCGCAACGACTGCGCCGAGCGCAGCGGGAAGCGCGACGATGGCGCCTAATGCGGACGCATTGCCCACGGTCACTTCGGCCCGCGCGCCGTACGAGATGAGAGATGTTGAAGCGAGAGTCGCGCCGCCCATTCCGGTCGTAGCCGATGCGCCGCCGATCAAAGCGGGCAGCACGAGTCCATGGATGCGCTCGGAAAAATGCGCCGCGACACGGCGATCGTGGCCGCCCAGCGCAAGAAAGACTGCGACCGGCAGCGCGAGAAGCGCGAAGATGATTGTAAGCGTCCGTTCGCCTGCGGTCGCGAACACCACGCTTCCGATCACCGTCCCCGCAAGCAGCGGTACGGCCCAGCGGTGCACGAGCGCTCCGTCGATTCCACCACTGTTGTGGTGGGCGCGGACGGATACGAGCGAGGCGGGAATGAGGGCGGCCAGCGACGTGCCGATCGCGACATGCATGCGCACGCTTTGGTCGACACCGAGCGTTGCCATGACGTGATAGAGCACCGGAACCACCACGATGCCGCCGCCGACGCCCAGGATGCCCGCCACGAGTCCGCCCACTACGCCCGCAATGACGAGTCCGAGCGCCAGCACGCCGAGATCGCCCGAAGACGTCGTGTGCAGGATGTCCACGGGCTACGCCGCCACGCTCAAGGCCTGCAGCGAAACATGCGCCAGAGCCGCGCGCAGGACGCCTACGTGGGCCCCCGCACGCGTCGCGTGTTCGCTCAGATGGCGCCGGAAAAGCCGGGCGCCAGGCCTGCCGTTGAACAGGCCGAGCATGTGCCGCGTCATTGCGTTGAGGCGCACGCCATCACCCAGCCGCCGCTCGACATAAACGACATAGGCCTCCACGACTTCATCCAGATCGCGCTCTGGACCAGCGAAGAATCGCGTATCGGCGCCCGCGAGTATCGCCGGCGATTGATACGCCGCGCGGCCCATCATGACTCCGTCCACGAAATCCAGATGCCGCGCCGCGTCATCGAGCGTCGCGATGCCGCCGTTGAGGATGATCGTCAGATTCGGATTCCCGTGTTTCACCCGATGGACGAAGTCATGGTCGAGCGGCGGGACATCGCGATTCTCCTTCGGCGACAATCCCTTGAGCCACGCCTTGCGCGCATGCACGATAAAGGTCGACACGCCTTCAGAGACTGACGCTGCGATAAGCGCGCGCAGGCTTTGCTCGGGATCCTGCTCATCCACGCCGAGCCGGCACTTGACAGTCACCGGAATGCTCACCGCTTCGCGCATGGCTGCGGCACATTTGGCAACAAGCGCGGGTTCGCGCATGAGACAAGCGCCGAAGCGCCTCGATTGCACGCGATCCGAGGGGCAGCCGATATTCAGATTGATCTCGTCATAGCCAAAATCTTCGGCGATCCGCGAAGCTTCGGCCAGACGCGCGGGTTCGGCGCCGCCAAGCTGCAGCGCCACCGGATGTTCGAACGGGTCGAAGCCGATCAGCCGCGCGCGATCCCCGCGGAGGACCGCCTCGGCGGTGACCATTTCGGTGTAGAGCCGCGCGTGGCGCGTCAAAAGGCGGTGGAGATACCGGCAATGCCGGTCCGTCCACTCCATCATGGGGGCGACGCAGAAGATTTTCTCTTGTCTTTTCAGTTGATTAGTGTTCATATCCATGGACTTAACCGTGAACATGTGCACGCTCGTGTGCACTCAATTTCGCCCAGATACGCCCTGGTTGGATGGCTTACCGCACACGGAGCGCACACGTTGGCCACCTTTGTCAGTCTTCCGTCCGGCAATTGGCGCGTCCAGGTGCGCCGCAAGGGCCGGTACGTCAGTGAGACCTTCCGGCGGCGAAAGGACGCCGAGGAATGGGCTCTCGATAACGAGCGCCGAATCGATCGCGGCGAAGCGCCGCGCCGTGCGGGTTACACCGATCCGACCACCTTCGGACATCTCGTCGATCTCCATCTCTCCGATATGCAAGAAGTTGGCAAGTGTCCCCGAAGGTCCAAGGCCTTCAGCTTGGAGGCGCTGCAAACAAAGTTGGGCAAGGTTCGAATTGCTGACCTGAACAGAGAACGGCTGGTCACGTTCGGCAGAGACCGAGCGCGTGAAGGCGCGGGTCCGGTCACGATTGGTGCTGATTTCGGCTATATAAAAATGATTATCGCGCATGCAGCGGCGGTCCATGGCATCGCCGTTTCTATTGAGCCAGTCGATCTTGCGCGCATTGCGCTCAAACGGCTGGGGCTGATCGGAAAAGCGAAATCTAGAGACCGTCGGCCGACGCATGACGAACTCGACCGTATCATTGCGCATCTAGAGGGAAATTCAAGGCAAACGATTCCGGTTGCCCGGATCGCACGCTTCGCAATCGCAACGGCAATGCGCCAGGACGAAATCTGTCGTATCCGTTGGCAGGATGTAGATGCTGCGACAAGAACCGTGATTGTCCGAGACCGCAAGGACCCGCGAGAGAAGAGCGGCAATCATCAGAAGTTGCCTCTATTGAACGTTGCGGGGATCGATACCTGGCAGCTATTGCAGGAGCAAACAAAAAAATCGCGCAATGGGGATCGCGTGTTTCCATATAACGGACGATCAGTCGGCACGGCTTTCCGGCGTGCATGTCGCGAGTTGGGGATCGACGACCTTCACTTTCACGATCTTCGGCATGAAGCCGCCAGCAGATTATTTGAAGCGGGTTTGGCAATCGAACAGGTTGCGCTTGTAACGGGCCACCGGGATTGGAAAATGCTCAAGCGCTATACCCATCTTCGGCCAGAGGACTTGCATCGAATTGTCCGGCACGTTGTGCCCTATCAGTCGGCGGATGGAACGGTCGGCCCCGACGGGACGCGGAAATTGGAGCTTACTGCGCCACTGCGCAAGGTTGGTATAGATTGACGCGCTGACCGCAAAGAGGGTGATGGACCTCTTCTAATTCGACTTCCTCCTTGGTCCGCCATATAACTTTATAACATTTTGATGTTATTATATTCTATTTCCTTTGCTGATCTGCACCCCACAATCCGGCCCTTAGCCGCGCGCGGTGCCGTGATTTCAGCGGACGGAAGATGGCAATCTCTCGGTCTGTTCTGCTTTCAGTGGTTCGCTGCTATAACTGCTCCTGCATCGCTCTTCGGGAAACGGCAGATATGATCAAGGAAAAAAAGACCGAAACCGAACTCGTTGCACTGCTTATGGCACGGGTGCGGGATCGGCCAGAATGCGAACATGTTATAAGAGTCGCGATAATCAGACCAAAAACTCAAAACTGG